>ERZ890953.338-NODE-338-length-28042-cov-7.740308_pt1 | contig 28042 bp, 26 predicted proteins | sample MGYA00521264_ERZ890953 | MGnify/ENA primary metagenome ERZ890953 (study PRJEB32303, sample SAMEA104408629) | aquatic metagenome | biome: Brackish water; feature: Chemocline; material: water | place: Baltic Sea | collected 2014-10-26T21:54:00 | depth 200 m ...
AGAATTAGCTGCGCTGATTCTCTTGGTTCTAATAGGGAGCCCAACAAAACCCAAGCCTTTCAGGCTTTCGTCTTTTTTATTTCCCCCAAATCCTCAAACGATGTTTGGGATTTGGGGGAAATAAAAAACCCGGCACTTACGTGCTGGGTTTTGTTGTAGCGAGACCGGGAATTTAACCCAGCATTTCACAACAAATAAGAGAGGTGCAAAAACATTGCAAAAACAAAGATAATCAATACTTTATAAACTCCAAATTTAAAATTGCATATTTTTGTATTCCTTTAATTTGATGATTTTTTATTGTTATTTGTAACCCCGTTGTAACTCAGATTAATTTATTTGATTTATATTTGTAGTTGAGAGGTTACAAAAATATAATGCAATGGCAAAAATTACTAATGGCCAAAAGTCAATTATTACATATACACCTGGCCGACTTCATCGAGTTAAGTTAAGAGGCAAAAGACAAACCAAAGGTTTAATTTCTTTATACCTGGATTATTATTTAGGAACTACAATTACAAAGGAGGGTAAAAGTAAGGATCAAAGACAATTTGAATTCTTAAATATTTACTTAAAGGAAAGCCCACAAACACCAGAGGAAAGAGAAACCAATAATAACAGGCTTGATTTAGCACTAACAATAAGAGGTCAGAGAGAGGATATATTAAAAACCACTAATGAGGGATTAATAAGCAAACAAAGGAGAAAAATAAACTTTCTGGATTATTACCAAAGTTACCACGACAACTACAAAAACAAAGATATAAGGCTAGTTAAATACAGCTTAGAGAAGTTTAAAGCCTTTCTAGGTAAAGTCTTTATTTCTCCCTCAGAAATTAATGAGGAACTTGTAAAAGACTTTGCCAGGTATTTACAAAATAACCTCAACGGTGAAACCCCATATAATTATTATTCCAAGTTTAAACAGCTTTGTAAACAGGCCACAAAAGAAAGAATATTTTTTGTTAACCCTGCAGAGGAAATAACAGTTAGTAGGCCAGGAGGAGTTAAAAAGGAAATATTAACCTTTGAAGAGATAACCAAACTAGCAAAAACAGAATGTGGAAATAATGAAGTTAAAAGGGCTTTTTTGTTTTGTATTAATACCGGGTTAAGACACGTAGATGTTAAAGGCCTAAAATGGAAACATATAGATTTATCAGCCGGGCAAATTAAAAAGCTTCAAACTAAAGTTAAACATACTTCAAACCCATTTGTTTATATCGATCTAAATAGTAATGCAAAAGCCATATTAAACCTTAAGAAAAAAGGTAAACCAGATGATCTTATTTTTGTTTTATCAACTATTGAGGGGAGTTTAAAAGTTATTAAAAATTGGGTTAAAAAGGCAGAGATTGAAAAAAATATTACATGGCATTCAGCCCGGCATAGCTTTGCCACAAACCTATTAATTAACAATGCAAATATTAAAACCGTTTCTAGCTTGTTAGGTCACTCAGGATTAAAACATACTGAGAAATATATGCACCTTGTTGATGAACTTAAAAAGAAAGCAGTTGACAGTTTACCAAGTTATGATATATAACCTCAATACCTAAAGCAATGAGCATAATATTAACCCCAAAAGAGATTAAAGAAACTTATTTAAAGTTGATTGAAACGCCAAGCCTAATTAATAGATTAGATCAATATACAAAAGATGAGGTACTAAAAATTGCAAATAAAGAACTTGAAAAAATAACTAGAATAGCAATAGATTTTCTAAATGCAAAGAATTATAAATATCCAGACAAATACAAGAATAATAAACTTGAATATTGGAGAACCAGAAACCCAGATTATAAAAAGATAATGTTTGTTATTGATTTATTAACCAAAGAACCAGAACAAAATATTAGTTTCAAAATTAATTTTAGTGATTTTCAATTGAAATTACTTTACTCAAAATTAATTGATACATATATAGTTACAAACTATGAAACATTTGAAGAGGTTTTTACAGGAAATAAGAGAACCTCAGATATAAAGATCATTTGGAGACCGGAGGGTAAAAACAGACAACCAAACAAAAAAGCCTTATTAGACCTTTTCTATATAGTTTATGAAAAATTCAATATTGATATAAAAGATAAATTACTTTTTGAGTATATCAGCAATAATTTTTGTAATCAAAAAGGGGTTGATATTATACCCAGTTATGCAAACAAAAGCAATCCTCCAATAAGACCTTTTTCAGAAGATTACCCATATTTTGAAAGTATAATTGAACTAATAACTTAGCCTAAGATATTAGTTATTGTTTCTTTTTCATTCCTTGTTCATTTTTGCCAATGATATCAAATTAAAGAATAGGCCTATTCATTTTTTAACTACAAAAAAATTAAAAAATGAACACACAAATTGAAGAGAGGTTAACCAGGATTGAAAGCCTATTAACCATGCAAAAAACAGTTTTAAACCTGGAAGAGGTTGCTGAGTTAACCGGGCTAAGCAAAAGCCATATTTATAAATTATGCCACCTCAAAAAAATACCGTTTTATAAGCCAAACGGTAAACAGAATTTTTTTAGTCGGTCTGAGGTAGAAAAATGGCTTTTGAGAAATCCTGTAAACACCAAAGAACAAACAGAAGCCCAGGCAATAAGTTATGTAACTCTAAATAAGAGAGGAGGCATAAAATGAAAATTGTAGCCTATTATAAATTTATTGCTTTGCCAGATGAGGTTAAGAAAGTACATAAAATAAGATCAAATGCAAGATTAGATTGTATAAAGTTTTACCCTCAAATTTCAATAGTAAGTAATGGATTAACAAATTTTGTTAATGCAAAAGGTCACCTTGCTTTGTTTAAAATACCAGCACGATCAATTGTAAACACTCATAGTAAAAGGATTGCAGAATGGAGTTTGACAAATAATAGTTTAAATTTCAGTAGTATTTATATTGAGGATATTGAATTTCCAGAAATTGGATATGGTTACCCAAATGCAAAAAGGTTGTTAGGAAATGGCAAACTTAACCCTTTGTTCAAAAACAGAAATGATGGTTATTTGTTTTTAATGAATTATGACTATTCAGAGATTGAATTATTTATTATTCCAGATGGAAGAAACTTAATCAACTTATATTATCAAAAAATGATTGATGGAGATTTTGACCAGGAAATTAAAAAACTGAGAAACCAGGCCAGGCCATTTTTTAATTATGGTATATAGTAAGATGGTTTGATTAACAAATAGTGTTAATGTTTGATACTTTTAATATATGGATTGATGGGAGTAAGTTAAAGAGGCAATTACTTTTTAACTCTCTCCCTTATCAATTATCAAATATTAGTGAGCATAAAAAACAATCGGGTGAAATCTGGTTATCGGGTAACCTTAAAAATTATAAAGTAAGTATTTCAGCTAATGGCCTCAGATTAGTTGGTAGCATAGCAAAGTACTATTTAAATGACAATTTGCACACACTAAGCCGGGGAGATACTGAGAGAGCAATATTAAGCCTAGAGGAGGGTTTAAAACTATCTTTATTAAAAGCCAATGTAACCAGGTTTGATTTAGGCCATAACTTAATTATGAATGACATCCCAGAAACATATTTTAAGTTTTTAGGTGAAAGCCAATATTATAATAGATTTATACAGAAAAAGAGCCTTTATTATTCCAATTCAATTAGGGTTAAAACCTTTTATAATAAGGTTGCAGAATGCAAGGCTAAGGGGTTATTATTACCTAAAGAGTTTATAAACTCAAATATACTTAGATATGAATTAAGGTATTTAAAAAGAGCCACCAGGCAATTAAAACAAACTGAGATTAACCCAGGATTATTAGTTAATGAAACCTTTTATATTTCTTTAGTGACACAATGGTTAAAAGAGTTTGAAACAATTGTAAAAATCAATCAGGTAAAAATTAACTTAAGAAAAATGAAAAAGCCACCTACTGAAAAAGATTTTTTTGATCAGTTACTAATTCAAAGAATAAATGAAATAGGCCAGGATAACTTATTAAAAATGGTTGATGATCTTAAAACAGATAAAATATATACACACTCGGTTAACTATTCTAGGATAAAAAGAAAAATAAAAAACCTTAGCAATAAACCAGACTTAACAGAAATACCAGACAATTTAGAGGAGTTAACCAATAAAATCAAATCAATTACTAGGTATTTCAGATAGCAACATTATATATCAATAAGTTATATGGTGTAAGGATTAATGCAATTATTTTAAAGTAAAAACAAATACACAAAACACCTAAGCCAGGCAAAATATTATTTTAACCAACTGAAAATAAATAATATAGGTAGGGGGGTTATAAAATCTGATGTTTAAGTTTAGTAATCGGTTGCCTCGTCTTTTATACACACGTGCAGAATAAACCAAATAACCAAAGACCTACATTCCAGACCATAAAAAGGGTAAATTATATTGCTATTTGTAACCCCGTTGTAACTCAATAAAACAAAAACCCTTCAATCACAATCGATTAAGGGGTTTATTTTGTAGCGAGACCGAGAATTGAACTCGGGACCTCCGGGTTATGAATCCGACGCTCTAACCAACTGAGCTACCTCGCCAAATTTTGAGGGTGCAAAAATAGAAAAAACAATTATAAATAAGTAGAATTAATAAAAAACAATTAAATAAAATTGGCAAGTACTTCCATAAACTCTTCCTTACGCCTTCTTGATACTGTAATCTCTGATCCGTCTTCCATTATGGCAAATCCACCTTCTCCTTTAATATATTTTTTTAAATAGGCCAAATTAATAATGTGAGATTTGTGGGTTCTGAAAAAACCCTTCGATTCGAGCATATCTTCGTAATCTTTCAGTGTCTTGGAAACTATTATTCTTTCTTTTGATTTTAGGTAAAAGGTTGTGTAATTATTGTCCGATTCACATCTTATTATATCTTCAAGTTTAATGATCTCAATTCCATTTAATGATGGTAATGCAATTTTTTCAATTTTATTGATATTGTTAAGCAGAAGATCGAGTTTCATCTGTACCTTATCGGTAGCATTACTCTGTTTAATTTTTTCTAAGGCTATCGATAAATCTGCAGTTTCAACGGGTTTAAGTAAATAATCGACAGCACTAAATTTTATTGCCGTAATGGCAAATCTATCGTATGCGGACACAAAGATTATTTTATATTTTGAACGAGCTATTTTTGATAGCAAATCAAATCCTGTTCCATCCTGCATTTGAACATCCAAAAAAAGTAAATCGGGTGATTCGCTTTCAATTAGTTGGCATCCTGTTGCAACACCATCTGCCTCTCCAACTATTTCAACCTCCTTAAATTGATCTTCAAGTATACCTCGTAGATAATTTCGGGCTCTTTTTTCATCGTCTATAATTACTGCTCTCATCATAAGCAAATATAGAAGTATTTTGGAATAATCTTAAAAACCAAGTCTTTCACTTGTAGTTTATATTTACAAAAAAGATTGATATTTTATTTGTATATTACACGTTGTATTTAAATGATTACAATTAATCCTGCTCGAAGGGGATAATAAGTATAATTTTTGTTCCAATGCCAATACCTTTTTCATCTTTTAGATCAATAATTTCAATACTCGATCGTTCATTTTTCTCTTGTCTCAAAATCTCAAGTCGTTCAATAGTCACCTGCGTTCCCAAAGAGATGTGATCTCCAAGTTTTCCCTTCTGGGTTAATTCACGGCCTACACCATTATCCTCAACAATACATACTAAAACTTCGTCTTCAGCTAATATGGATAGAGTAATCAACCCCTTATCTTCCCTCCCCTTAATGCCATGTTTTATTGCATTTTCAATAAAGGGTTGAATTAACATCGGAGGTATATAAATATCTTCAGGATCAATATCTGGATCAACATCTATTTTAAATTCAAAGCGATTGTCAAATCTCAATTGTTCCAATTCAAGGTTGAGTTTCAAAGCTTGTATTTCATCAATTAAGGCAACTGTAACTTTCCGAGAGTTTTCAAGAATGAGCCTCATTAACCGTGCGAACTTAGTAAGATAAACTTGTGCTTCTGTTGTGTTATTTTCGCCAATGAAACTATTTATTGAATTCAGTGAATTAAATATAAAATGTGGATTCATTTGAGAGTGTAATAGCCTTTGTTCGATGCGAATTCTTGCTTTTTCAATTTCCGATTTTTCCTTTTCCTTTTTTAATTTATATCTATTAAATAGTAAAGCAGCAGCAAAAATCAATACTAATAATAGTATTCCCAGTGTATACTTTAAATTTTTCTGTAGTTGAATCTCAAGATCTTTTACTTGTTGTTCCGTCTTCAAGACTACTATTTCCTTTTCTTTTTCGACAGTTTTATACTTAGTTTCCAACTCGCTAATCTTGTTTAAACTAGTAAGGTTAAATAAACTGTCTTTTAAATTGATGTATAAATTTCCATAATCATATACATCTTGTGCGTTATTTAAGCCCCTGGCATTTACACTTAAGCCCTGATAAGCCTCAAGTACTGAGTTTATTAACTCATTCTCCAGCGACATGTTAAGTCCCACCAATAGATGATTCTTTGCAGTTTTGTATTGATCCATGGAATTATATGCATCGCCAAGTTTAATATTAATGATGGCGGTATGCACGTTGTCAGGTATACTTTCGCTAATAGCAAGAGCTTCTTTATAAACATCAAGAGCTTTGTTGTAATCCTGATTAGAAAGTTGGATATTACCAATATTTGTCATAGATATCAGGATAGATCGATTCTTCCCAAATTTCTGATTCACCTTAAGTGCTTCCTTAAAATGATACAGTGCTGTATCGTGCTCTCCCATATCAAAATAAGCTTCGCCAATATTATTATACACAGGCCCGGTACGCTCCTCTTCACCCATTTCTTTAAGCACATCAAGCGCAAGATGGTAATTTTCTAAAGCCTGCTTATACTTTTTCCAATCGTAATATGTGATCCCCATATTATTGTATGATAGGATCATATTTTCAAGCTCATTTCTACTCTTGGCAATAATTAAGTTTTCCTGATAATATCTCAAAGCTTCAGCATAATTTCCCCTTCTCATCATTGCCACGGCAAGATTATTTCTAACGAAAACCAAACCTGTACTATCACCCATAGTAACAAACATAGCTCTGGCTGAGTCAAGGTAGGGAAAGGCACTATCAAAATATCCACAAATCTGATACATCATACCAATTGAATTTAATGATACTGCAACACCTGTATCGTTACCAACAATCTTAGAGAGATCATATGCTGCAAATCCGTAAAATTTGGCTGTATCGAATGAAACTTTTGAAAAATGATCCGACAATATTATTGCAGCTTTTATATCTGATTTATCAGGATCAGATTCTGCTAATGCCTCTTTTACAACCAACTTTAAGCTATCAATTTTTTTTTGCTGTCCATTAGCGTTTATAGATATTATTAATATAGAAGTAAAAGTCAGTATCTGTAATTTTTTGAGGGTATTAATTATTCTCTTCATAGTAAGTAATGAAATTTCAGATTCCGTAAATTTAGAAAATTAAACCGTTAAATCACTATTTTCTACCGTTTCCTAATTATTGCTTGCGTATACCTATTTAGTATATTACTTTTGGAATCAGAATGCAGAAATCCATTAGAAAATAAAATAGTTAGGTAAAAATAAAGAAAAATAAATATGAAAAATTACACACAGAGTAAAAAGAGGGAATCTAAATTTAGGAACCTATTATCGATATTACTTATCACTTTCATTATTTCTAACGCGTCGGCACAAAGTGGCGAGGTAGTAAACCTTGGGCTTTATGGTGGCCACAGCATTGATTTTGCTTGGGCATATTCAACAAATAGATTATTCTCAGCGGTTGAAACACCGGCAAGTATTTTTTATAGTGATGATAATTGTGCCACATGGACACAGCCTTTCCCAAACGACTCATTGGAATATGAAACAAGTGGAACCAGAAGAGGTTGGGGAGGGCGTGCAGTTCGGGTAGTTTCGAACCTTACAGGATGGGTTGGTGTAATAACTTCTGAGTCGGGGGGAACGTTAACATCATCAGTAATTAGTTACAATGATGGCGATAGTGCATCATTTACAACAGCTTACGATGGTTATTTATTAAACCAAATCGATCCATCGTTCAATTCAAACACTAGTACCTCTGCAATTACTATCTCCGATTCATGGTTCTATGTTGGTTTAACCAACGCATTAATAAGAGTTAACGATACAAGTACCTATGGTACTCACAACATATTAATGAAACTTGATACTTCGAGTGTAGTAGGAAGTAATACCTTTATCAACTGGCTTGCTGTATCAAGCAATACATCAGGATATCCTATACTGTTGGTTGCAAATGCACCAGGAGTTCAATACGGAAAATTATTTAGTTACGATGGTGCAACAATTACTGAAATTACCGGAATCCCATCAACATATGGTTTCGAACGAGTATTTGTTCATCCTGAAGATAATTCTTTAGATACTCTTATTGTTTCAGCCTTATTAAAAACGGGTAATACAAGGAAAGTTTATCTGTCATTAAACAATGGCGCATCTTGGTCGGATATTACACCACCTTCAGGCACAACATGGGCCTTGCAAAATGCAGATTATAGTCCCGACTGGGTTTCTCAAATGCCAATTAGTAATGGTTTGAGATTATCTTTTCCCGGAGTAGATAAATCTGATGACCTCGGTTCCACGTGGAGTAATCATATGCTTGAAGATAATGCAAGTGCTACTCATCCTTCAGATACCTCTAAGGTTGTAGGCTCCAAAAACAAGGGTCCTCAATTAAGTTTTGGAGGTGCCCAGGGAACTTTTACAAATCCCAACAATGATGGCCATGCTGCTGTTAGTATGAATAAAATTGCACAGTCGGATAGTGTTTATTATGTGTCTACAAAAGCAGGGCTCGGCTATACTACCGCCTACTTCAATCCGGCAGTTCAGGGAGTTGATCAATGGAAACCGCCCTATGGCGATTTCCCCATAAGTAACGTTGGTGGTGATGGTGGAATTTCAAGTGTTGCCATCAACCCTACCGATTCATTACATGTAATAGCCGGATCAAACAGTGGCTTTCATGTAACAACAACCGGACCAACTGGTTTTTCAAATGTTACCCCAGCCGATTGGGATATAGGTACACAGCGAGATGTAATGATTACCGATATTAAATTTGTGTCGAGTGATACTGTTGTTGCTGTTTCAGGAACCGGATCAAACACTCTGCCAAACTCATCAATAGATTATGGAAATATATGGTTATCAACCGATGGTGGTAATAACTGGACAAAAAATAATCCATCGGATGGAGGTCATGATTTTGAACAAGGAAATACTGTTGTTGTTGGTTTTGGAACAACTGACACAATTATTTATATAGGATGTGGGTACTATGATGCAAATAATCCAAAGGAAGATGGCCAATTGTGGACGAGTGATGATTTTGGTGCAACATGGAGTTATATAAATGGTGGTCCAACAGGGCAGGGATCATCAACAACCCTTATGCCAATTTACGATATGGATGTAAATCCCGATCCTGATAGTAATCAGGTAATTTATATAGCATCAGGTGAAAACCTCGATTATGCATTTGTGAAAACAATCGATGGTGGTGCAACATATAATTACATAAGTGGAATAAGTCCTCACGGTGCATATTCCTCTGTCCTGGTAAATAAAACAACACCCGAAATAGTTTCAGTTGCCGCAAGAAGAAACTTGTTTAGATATAATACGATATTCAATTCATCAACAACAGTTTTTACAGGATTACCCGGAGAATTTGTTCCCGACCTTGAAACCGGATCAACTTTATTGGCCACTACTACTGGTCTTTATAAACTAATTGAAGAACCGGGGAGTGTAACTACCGTATGGAATGGTACTGGTAATTGGTCGGATAATACTTATTGGTCTAATGGTGTACCTTATGATATTTCGAATGCAATTATCGAAAGTGGAGTTGTTAGCGTTGATATAAGTGGAAAAGCCAACGACGTAACAATAAGGCCAACAGCTGCTGTAACAGTTAGTGGTGGTGAAGACCTTACCATTAATGGGGATTTTACACTGGAGTCAGATCCTACTGGTTATGCTTCATTTATCGATGAAGGTTCAATAGTAATAACCGGGGATGTTAGTGTGGAGAGATATATAACAGAGGAGCAATGGCATTATATAACACCACCTATTTCCGATGCTCAATCAGGTATTTTTACAGGTCTATGGCTAGAGTATTGGGATGAGCCTTCCAGTTCATGGATAACCATAACATCAGCAACAGAAGATCTGTTGGCTGGAAAGGGATATAAAACATGGGCTAGTGGCGGAACTACAGGCAATGTTAACCTTGAATTTATCGGGATAATGAACTCAGGAAATTACAGCCCTGCCATTACATTAACAGGAGACCCTGAAACAACAGGCTGGAACATGGTTGGAAATGATTTTCCATCTGCAATTGATTGGGGAACAGATAATATTCCAAACCCTGAATTTGCACGTACAAATATTGATAATACAATATATTTTTGGACTGGTACTCAATATGCAACGTATAATCCTTCCGGAAACAGTGGAGATGGTGAGGGAATCAACGGTGGAACACAATATATAGCATCTATGCAAGGATTTTTTATTCATGCAAATGATGCATCACCTGCATTAACCATTCCTCAATCTTCACGTCTACATCACTCTCAGGATTTTAGAAACCTACAAAGCATGAATAAAACCATGAAGCTAGTCGTATACTCATCAAGCTATTCGGATGAAATAATTGTTTCAGCAAACGAAATGGCAACCGATGGTTTCGATATTCAGTACGATGCGTATAAACTGTATGGGATTAATAGTGCACCTCAACTTTACAGTATAACTGAAAATGATATCCTTTCTGTAAATCATTTACCTATGATCGATCAGGGACTACATGTGCCCATTGGGTTTATTGCTGGAAGTCCTGAAACGCATTCAATTGTATCCTCTGGTACAGATAGCTTTAACGACGATGTAGTTATCAGTTTAGAAGATACTAAGGAAGATTTAATAATTAATCTAAAAACGGATTCAGTTTATACTTATATGGCCTCTCCAAACGATGATCCAAATAGATTTATACTACATATTGATGATGGTACTGTTGGAATAACGGAATTTGATAAGCCAATTGAAAACCTAATTTACTACTATGATGGGAGTATTATAGTTGAAAACACAGTAGGTGAATATCTGGAAGGAGAATTTAAAGTTTATGATTTACTTGGCAGACTTCAATTTATGGAAAGCTTTGGTATCTCAAAAATACAAATTTTTGAACCGAATCTGGTTTCAGGTACATACATTGCTATGATATGTAATAATACAGAGGTTCAGACTCAGAAATTAATTATTAAATAAACAATTATGAGATCCCCGGCTCGCACAATAATTCAACTTATATTAGTAATTGGACTATGCTTTATTTCAATGGAAGCTTTAGCAGGAACATCACCACCCGATCCCGGCGGCGATCCTTCCGGGGGAGGACCCCCGGTTGGCGGTGGTGCTCCAATTGGAAATGGAACATTTATTCTTATATCTGCAAGTCTTGTGTATATATTCTACAAACTGCAAAAATTCAGAAAAAAAATTAAAGAAATAGAGGAATGAGTCTTTTAAATGAAAAGTAAGGGGTTCAAGAATAAGTCGATGAAAATTAGGTAAGTAAGTTATAAACATAACTATACTCTCCAAAGAAATTAATCTTCTATTTCAGTAGGCTCATTAAGCTTGACTTCAAGATTTTTGTCGTAAACATGCATTGCTTTTAAACTCATACCCATGTTCGAAAACCCACCATCATGGAATAGGTTTTGCATTGTTACCTTGCGTGTAAGATCAGAAAATAGTGTAACACAATAATCAGCACATTCCTTAGCATCAGCATTACCAAGTGGCGACATCCTCTCAGTAAAATCAAGCAAACTACCAACACCCTTAACCCCTGATCCTGCAGTTGTCATTGTAGGTGATTGTGATATTGTATTTATCCTGATTTTTCGTTCACGGCCATAAATATAACCAAAGCTTCTGGCAATAGATTCAAGTAATGCCTTTGCATCTGCCATATCGTTATAACCATAAAGTGTTCGTTGAGCCGCAATATATGATAGGGCAACAACTGAACCCCAATTATTTATTGCATCAAGTTTAAAAGCTACCTGTAACATTTTATGAAATGACACGGCACTAATATCCAGCGTCTTATTAAGGAAGTTATAATCTAAGTTATTGTAAACTCTCTTTTTGCGTACATTTAATGACATGCCTATGGAATGAAGAACAAAGTCAATTTTTCCTCCCAGGACTTCAATTGATCGTTCAAAAACATGTGTAAGGTCAGCTATATTTGTTGCATCGGCAATTATAACTTCAGCATTACACTTTTTTGCCAACTCATCAATTTGTCCAAATCGAAGTGCAGTTGCTGTATTGCTCAAAGTTATTGATGCCCCCTCTTCAAAGGCTTTTTCTGCTACCTTCCAGGCGATTGATTTATCATCTAATGCTCCAAAAATTATCCCTCTTTTTCCCTTTAACAGATTATATGACATGCCTAATTTAATTTAATTGTTTCATTATTTAGATCGATTCCAAGCGGCAAAGATAGAAAGTATTTATAATTCGAGAAAAATAATAAGAATTTGTAGCGTACTAGTCTTCATTCAACTCATCTCTTTCGAGCAATAATATCGAATGTTGAGAAACAATATAATACTTCTCATTTTGATATTTAAATTCGATGGCGCCCTTTTTTAAGAATATGGCCAGATCACCCAGTTGTGCTTGTAATGGAATATAATTAGCACCATCTTCCTTCTTCTTCCATGGTTCATAAAAATCATCCGAAGGAATTGGAATTGGATAGCCGGGTCCTGTTTTTACAACATAACCACTTTGTATTTCCTCTTTTTCCTTATAGCCCGGAGGTAACAAAAGTCCACCTCTTGATTTGTTCAATTCGTTAATAGGTTTTATTAGTACCCTATCACCCACAACAATAAGTTTTTCAATGGAACCATCCAATTTATCCATCATAGTTTTCGTTTGTGAAAAGCAAAATTAGTTAATTTCGTATTTCTTTCATTCCTAAATTCTAAACATATTCAAATGTTAAAAGTAGTTTCTCCCTATAGTCTGAGCCTTATAAAAGAAATTCCACTAGTTGGAGCCGAAGATGTAGAAAGGGCTCTTAAAATTGCATATGGCTTATTTACTGATAAATCGCAATGGTTGCCGGCTTGGCAAAGAATTGAAATACTTGAGCGAGTTGTCACAATTATGAACTCAAGGATCGAAGAATTAACGAACATTGCAGCTGAAGAAGGCGGAAAACCATATATGGATTCCAAAGTCGAGGTAACAAGAGCTATTGTTGGTGTAAAGATTGCAATTGAGCAAATAAGTCAACTCTCAGGGGAACAGGTGCCAATGGGGCAAACAAGAGCTTCGGTAAACCGAATGGCTTTTACAATACGCGAACCAATTGGTGTTGTTGTATCAATTAGTGCTTTCAATCATCCATTGAATTTAATAATTCATCAAACTGTAACAGCGATTGCAGTCGGTACACCGGTAATTATAAAACCTGCTTTAACTACTCCACTTTCTTGTATCGAGTTCATAAAAATCCTAAAAGAGGCTGGCTTGCCTGAGGATTGGTGCCAATGTATTATTTGTAAAGATGAAGATGCCGAAATATTAGCAACTGATAGCAGAGTAAATTACTTATCATTTATTGGGTCGTCAACTGTTGGATGGTATCTTAGATCAAAATTATCGCCTGGAACACGATGTGCATTGGAACACGGAGGAGTGGCTCCGGTAATTGTGGAACCTGATGCCGATATTGATGAACTATTGCCAGCGATTCTTAAAGGAGGAATGTATCATGCAGGTCAGGTTTGTGTATCAGTGCAAAAAGTATTGATTCATGAAAATATTATTGATGATGTATCACAAAGATTCGCTGTTTTAGCAAGCAAATTAAAAGTAGGAAACCCTCTTGGAAAGGATACTGAAGTAGGACCATTGATACTCCCAAAGGAAGTTGACCGGGTTGAGTTATGGGTTGAGGAAGCAGTTGAAAAAGGGGGTAGTTTATTGTGTGGAGGAATGCGTATTTCGGATACTTGCTTTGAACCAACGGTTATTCTTAATCCTCCCCATGATGTAAAAGTTTCAACACTTGAAATTTTCGGGCCTGTTGTTTGTCTCTATTCCTATAGCTCACTAGCGGAGGCAATTAAAATTGCTAATTCTCTTCCCACCGCTTTTCAGGCCTCTGTTTTTACAAAAAATATTGATAATGCAATGGAAGTAGTAAACAATATTAATGCATCAGCGGTAATGATTAATGATCATACTGCATTTCGTGTTGATTGGATGCCATTTGGCGGACGAGATGTTTCTGGAATCGGAATTGGAGGAATCCCCTATACAATGAACGAAATGACAAGGGAAAAACTGATCGTGATAAAAAGTAATCGTATTTAGCAAGACAAGTGGATCTAAATACTAATGCCCTGCCATATTTATCCCTTGCAATTATTTATATTCACTATTTGTACGACATTAAAAGCGCAATTCCATATTTTCACAAAGCTCTTGAAAGCAGTATTAATAATAATGATTCTGTAGAATTGGCATTTAGTTATAATAATCTTGGTGATGCTTTTATGCTGACAGGGAATATGCCACTTGCTTTACAATACACTGAAAAATCGATCATTATTTTGAAATTATAATTCCTGTATAACTTTATTACTCGGCGTATATGCAGTAATGGCCAGCACTTTTCTTGTTTATGTTTCTGATAATAAATTATATAAATCTATATTCAGGTATACAATTTCTTTTCCGATTTTGGTTGAGCTCATAATACCTAAATCTTCCATTTGAGCAAGATATTTCTTTGCTGTGTTTAGGCTTTTTATATCATTATTCATGATTTTTCTAGGGCTTATGTAAGGTTGCTCAAACAATGCTTCTACAGTTTCCTTCCGTATATGAGGTAATTTTATTTTTACTAAATTAAGTGTCGTGTCAAATAGTCTGTCAATTTCTTCAATTTTACTTATCGTATATTGGGAAGTCTCCTCAACAGCTTTTAGTATATATATTATCCAACCTTGCCAGTTTCCTCGTGTGGTTACAGAGTTTAATAAGTCATAATAATCATCTTTTTCTCTGATTATGAAAGCACTCAAATATAGAATAGGAAATTCTAGTAATTCTTTTTGAATCATTAAAAGTATACTTAAAATTCTTCCAGTTCTACCATTGCCATCTCTAAATGGGTGTATCGCTTCAAATTGATAATGAGAAATAGCTAACTTTATTAATGGGTCAAAGTCATAAGTTACATCATCGTTTATGTATGATAGTAGATTGTCAAGTTTCTCTTTTATTAATTCTTCACCCCTGGGTGGTGTGTATACTAGTGTTTCCCCAAGTAAGCCACTTCCTCTTTTTTTTATAACAGTTTCTGTTTGTGAAGGTCTTATTCCATCTGATACTTGTTTAATTTCTCTATAAATATTGACAATAATATCAGCATCAAATATTTTGTTGTTTTTTAATTCATTAAAGCCTGTCCAAAGGGCTTTGCGATAGAATAGAACTTCTTTTGCATTTCCTTTTAATTCTGAACTGCTTAACGTTAGAGATTTATATAGTTCATCATCTGTTGTGAAGATATTCTCTATTTCAGTACTAGCTTTTGCTTCTCGTAATGCAATGGTATTAACTAGCATTGCTTGATTTGGGAGTTTTTTAGCTAATCCTTTCAATTCAGCTAGTGCTTTATTAGCACTATTCAATGCTTTAAGTACCTCAATAGTAATTATCTTCTCCTCTGGTGGTGGTAATAATGGTAAGCTATTATATGGTGTATTTCTATCGTATGTATTTTGTTTTGCCATATATTTCACTTTGTGTCAAAAATACATATTATTTGACAAATGGTCAAGATTTTGTCAATAATTGACACTTATTTGTCTTCAGTGTCAATAATTAAATAGTTTTGATAATAGAGTATTGGTCATAATTTATAAATAAGTATGCATAATATCAGTATATTAGCTTAATTTAACAATCCTATTTGGTTTTAATAATGTAAATTTTGCAAAATCATCTAATTTTGCAGTTAATAAAAGATATTTATCATGGCTCTAACATTTTTTAAAACACCACGACCCAAATCCTTTAAATATAAACCAAGGTACTACGATCAAAAAAAAGATGAGCTTGAGAAAAGGAGAGCAGTATTGGGTATTGAAAATGAGTTGTCGCATAATGAAGAGTTACGTCATCGCATGTCAAGTCGATGGGGTAAATACGATATGGAGGGGGAGAAGTCAACTTTTTCAAAAGTAGTTGCTTACCTGATTTATATAGCTTTTATTGGATTAACTATCTATTTTATTCTCTTTACTGATATTATAGAAAAGATGTTAACGGCCTTTGGCGTAACCAATTAAAATAAAACACAGTAGTTTAATGTCGAATATTATAAAATTGCTTCCCGACTCAGTTGCCAATCAAATAGCAGCTGGAGAAGTAATACAACGTCCTGCCTCAGCCGCAAAAGAGTTGCTTGAAAATGCCATCGATTCAGGTGCGACCAAAATAACTCTAGCCATAAAGGAGGCCGGCAAAACACTTATCCAGGTTACTGATAATGGTAGTGGTATGTCGGAGATTGATGCCAGAATGTGTTTCGAACGCCACGCAACTTCAAAAATCAGTAAAGCTGATGATTTGTTTGCAATAAAAACTATGGGATTCAGAGGCGAAGCGATGGCATCAATTGCTGCAATTGCTCAAGTTGAGTTGAAATCAAAACCAGAAAGTGATGATATTGGAACTTGCATTGTAATCGAAGGGTCAACACTTATTAGTCAGGAACCTTGCCAATGTACATCGGGGACAAGTATATTGGTTAAGAACTTGTTTTATAATGTTCCTGCCCGACGAAACTTCCTTAAATCAAATACCGTTGAGCTAAGACATGTAAATGAGGAGTTTGTTAGAATATCAATGATTAATTATAACATTGGTTTCAGTTTTTATACTAACGATAAGCTGGCTTACAAATTGTTACCTGGTAGCTTAAAATCAAGAATAGCTGCTTTGTTTGGAAATGCATATAATGAAAGACTTATTCCGGTTGTGCAAGATACTGACATTGTAAAAATCACCGGGTTTATCGGGAAACCCGAGTTCGCAAAAAAGACAAGAGGTGAGCAGTATTTCTTTGTAAATGAAAGATTTATTAAGCATCCATATTTGAATCATGCTGTAAATAATGCATATACCGAATTAATACCGGGCGATTCATTTCCATCTTATTTCATAAATATTGAGATAGATCCGAAAGATATTGATATAAATATTCATCCCACAAAAACTGAGGTTAATTTTCAGGATGCACGTTATATTTATGCTGTTCTTCACGCTGCGGTTAAACAATCCATAGGAAAGCATTCGTTAACACCAACTTTAGATTTTGATGTAATTCCGGATATTGAAGCTGCATTTCAAACAAAACCATCCCCCGACTTAAAACAACCTTCAATAGTAATTGATCCTGACTTCAATCCATTCGCTAATCAGAAGTCAGATTTTATTCATAGCTCACCCTCCTTTAAAAAACCTAGTGTTGAAAATTGGGAATCGTTGTATCAAAAAACTGAGAACAAAGAATTTGTTCCGGATAGTAGTAAGGGGTTCCAAAATTCAACTATCGATCCTGATTCAAATTTCGAGCGAAATAGATTTATGCAGATTCACAATAAGTTTATAATGTGTAATGTGAAATCGGGTATGATGTTAATCGATCAGAATCTTGCACATGTGCGAATAAAATATGAAGAAATCCTAGATAGGTTGAAAGGATCGCAAAAGCACTCACAGCAGCAACTGTTTCCTCAAAATATTCACCTTTCACCCGACGAGGCACTTATTTTTAGGTCACTTTTTAATGAGCTGACAAGTATTGGTTTTATTATTGAAGAAGCTGGTTCCAGTGATTTTGTTATTGTTGGTGTTCCTACTGATATGGTTGAGGATAATATAACCGAAGTAATTGAAAAAATTATTGAAAATCACAAGGATTGCAAAGATGATTTAAGCTATGACAAGAATATAGTTTTGGCTCGATCAATTGCCATAAATTCAGCAATTAAATCTGGCACTAAACTTGATGATAGGGAAATGCAGGAGATCTTTGATAAGTTATTTATGTGCAAAGTACCAAAAGTATCTCCCGATGGCAAGAATATACTTACTATTGTAAGCGTTAGTGAACTGGAAAACTTACTGGCACAAAAAAAATAGCAGACGAGCAAAATATTTTTGTCAAATCTGTTTATCAATAAAACTAGAATAAAAATATGCAACAATATCGCCCTTCAGGCTTCTCAATGTTACCATTAGTAGTTAAAAATTTATTAATTATTAATGGTATCTTTTTTCTGGCCACAATGGCCTTGGAAAGTTCCCTTCACATTGATCTTGTAAAATATTTGGGTTTACATTATCCATTGTCAACTGATTTCGGAGTATGGCAATTAGTATCATATATGTTTATGCATGGTGGCTTCACTCATATTCTATTTAATATGTTTGCTTTATGGATGTTTGGGAATACTCTTGAAAATGTTTGGGGTCCAAAAAGATTTTTAAACTACTATCTGGTTACTGGTATTGGAGCTGGAGTAATCCAATTGCTTATAGCATATTTAAGAATACAATCAATTGAATCGGGTTTGCACCCTGAGCAAATAGCAATAGTTATTCAGGAAGGTGCCGACGTACTTAGCCGTGGCATGAATTATGAGAGCATTGGAATGAGGGAGTTAAATCTAATTATCAATACACCAACAGTAGGAGCATCCGGAGCTGTATTTGGAATACTTCTGGCTTTTGGTATGATGTTCCCCAACTCGCTCATCTATGTGTATTTTGCAATACCTGTAAAAGCTAAATATTTTGTAATGATTTATGGTGCAATTGAACTTTACATGGGGTTTGCCAATAATCCCGGCGATAATGTTGCACACTTTGCTCATTTGGGAGGTATGATATTTGGATTTCTATTAATTATGTATTGGAAAAAGAAGGGTACTTTTAGTCGACCTTTTTAAAATAGAAGAAAAAGATGTTTTCACATAATCAACCTCAGAGGAATACCGGCGAATTTTTAAAACAATTATTCTTGGGTAAGAATGTACTTTCCAGGCTTATTTTAATTAATACAGTTGTATATCTCATTGTAAACTTAGTAGGCTTGTTGATTGGTCTTTTTAACCCGGGAGGTAGCAGCGAATTAAGTCCATTGGGCGAAGCTCTTGCTTTGCCAGCTAATTTATCCTTATTGGCCTCGAAACCATGGACATTATTTACGTACATGTTTTTGCAGGAGCGGTTTTTTCACCTGTTATTTAATATTGTAATGCTGTACTTTGGAGGGATGATATTTCAAGAATACCTTAGTCAGTCAAAATTATTATGGACATATATTATTGGTGGTATTTTTGGCGGATTGTTTTTTGTGTTGGCTTTTAATGTATTACCGGTCTTTACCTCAATAGCTGATATCTCAATAGCCATGGGGGCTTCAGCATCGGTATTGGCAATAATAATTGCAATATCAACCTATGTGCCTGATTTTACGGTTCATTTATTTCTTTTTGGAAAACTAAAACTTAAGTATTTGGCCATAGCGTTTATCGCTATCGATATATTAAGTATTGATGGAAATAATCCTGGAGGTCATATAGCTCATCTTGGTGGAGCGATGTGGGGATTTATCTATGCATTTTCATTGAAAAATGGCAACGACATTTATAAAATTCTGAGCCATTTCAGAATCCCTAAATTTACATGGAATAAAAAAGATACCAAGTTAAATATTTCGAGACCAAAAAGCGGAAAACCTCTAAGTGATGATGAGTACAATGCTAGAAGAGCAGCTTCGCAAGAAGAAATAGATCAAATATTAGATAAAATTTCAAAATCAGGTTACAGCAGCCTTAGTAAAAAAGAAAAGGAAATGCTGTTTAAAACCAGTAATAAGAAGTAATTTGCAGTTTATATTTCGTATTCTTTTACAATAATGATTATCAAATAAACAGAAATTAAAATAAACCTGAATATAACTAAAAATCTTATACTCTCTATCAATATTGTGATAGGGTTAGCTTTAATTCTGGTTACTGTCGCAGGTAATATTGCTCCATCACAAAACGCATGGATTCAGGCGTTTGGATTAATTTACCCCATTCTTTTCATTGTTAATCTGGCGTTCCTTGTATATTGGGCACTTATTAAAAGCAGGTATGCAGCTATTCCCATAATAGTTATTCTGTTTGGATTCAATAATGTATTTGATAATTTCCAAATTACATTTTTCAATTCAGATGAAAAGCTCGAATCAGAAACTAAAATTATATCGTACAATGTACATAATTTTGGCGAGCAGAAAAAAGATGATAAATCAGCCAATACAAAACAAGAAATTATCTCATTTCTACTCGATCAAGATGCAGATATTGTATGTCTTCAGGAATACCATTCATCCAGCAACAAACTTTACGAACCATTAAAGGAGATAAGAGACACCCTTGGAGCTCAATCCTATTATTATGAATCATATTTTAATCCGAGATACAATCAGCTTTCGGGGCTGGTTATTTTTTCAAAATACAAAGCCGTTAATAAGGGCAAATTGAAGTTTACCGGATCTCGATCATTTGGAATTTTTACTGATGTTATAATTGATGGTGATACTGTTAGGGTATTTAATATTCATCTTGCAAGTATCGAACTTCAACCCGAGGATCTTGATTTTGTTGTAAATCCTGAAGTTGAAAACAGTGAGCGATTTAGGAGCCAAATCCATGAAATATACAATAAACTCATGCAGGCGTTCAAGTTAAGAGAAAAGCAGCTTGAAAATATAATTATTGAATTAAGAAAATGCCACTATCCAATTATTTTGGGAGGTGATTTCAACGATACTCCATCATCATGGGTTTATGATCAGCTAACTGATTATCTTGATGATACATATATTAAAAAAGGAAGTGGCATCAGTCGAACCTATGCAGGTCCGCTACCATTGCTACGCATCGATTATATCCTGATAAGTGATATTTTTAAAACCAAAAATTTCACTCGTCACAGTTTAGATAAATCTGATCATTATCCCATTTCTGCTATACTAAAATCTCGTTAAACAGAGCACTCTGTTAAGGTATTGTTAACTAACTATTTCGTTAACTGTTTTATATTAGATTTGTAAAAATTAATAAATTATGCAAAAGAAGATATTATATTTAGTAATTAGTTTCGTCATGTTTGTTGGCACTACCTTAAATGCACAGAGTATTTATGACTTTATCGTTGAAGATATTGATGGAAATAGTTATAGTATGACGCAGTTAGAAGGTAAAAAAATTATGATTGTAAATGTTGCTTCAAAATGTGGATTAACTCCTCAATATGAAAAGCTTGAAGAACTTTATAATAAATATAAGGACGATAATTTTATAATTATTGGTTTTCCTGCCAATAATTTCAAGGAGCAAGAGCCTGGTACAAATGAAGAAATTAAAGAATTCTGCACGTTGAATTATGGAGTAACTTTTCCTATTATGTCAAAAATTTCGGTTGTTGGCGACGATATGGCTCCTATTTATAAGTGGCTTACGCAAAAGGAATTAAACGGTGTTGAAGATTCATCTGTAAAATGGAATTTCCAGAAATATTTGATTAATGAGAAGGGAGAATTGGAGTTTGTAATAAATCCTTGGGTTAAACCGAATAACAAAAAAATTGTTAGGTGGATTAAAGGAGATTCATTTTGAACAAGTGAAATTGAAAATTATAAAATATTTCCATATAGACCATTGCAAACTAATGGTGTAATAAATTTTTTTATTAACTTGCAGATGTATTTGAAAAGATGCATAAGCAATGAAGAAAAGGTATAAAAAGAAGAAATTCAAAAAGCTTACTTTCATGCTATCGGAACGACAAATGAAGTCGTTGGGTAATTACTGTGATGCCCGTCAAACAACTCCTAATAAGCTAATCAAGAAAAGTATTCGATTATATATTGAGAATTTTCATGAATCAGTACCCAAAAAATATCATGTTCAGCATAACCAATTAGATCTATTTAATAAAGATGCTGACACGTTATCGATGTTTGAATAGACGGCCAGGACAATTCGTATTTGAAGTTAGAGATAATTATATCCCTATGTTGTACCAGTTAAATAATTTAAGATTAATAAAATCAAAGCAGACATTTTTTTTCATAGTTTTGTATTGATTTTTCATAAGTTATTCTCGTTAACTTCCATCACTAAAATATAAGAAATATGAAACTCAGTATCGGAGATAAAGCCCCTGAATTTAAAGGAATTGACAATCTTGGAAATAATATTGAGCTATCTGATTTCAAAGGTAAAAAGTTAATTTTATACTTTTATCCTAAGGATAATACACCCGGATGTACGAGTGAGGCTTGCAACTTACGCGACAACTACAATATGTGGATTGATAAGGGGTATGATGTTATTGGTGTTAGCCCGGATAGCGAAGACTCTCATCAAAAATTTATTGGTAAATTCGACCTGCCATTTAAATTAATCACCGATCCCGACAAGGTAATAATTAAACAATATGGAGCATGGGGATTAAAAAAAATGTATGGACGTGAATATGAAGGATTGTTGCGCACTACATTCGTTATTGATGAGAATGGGATAATTTCTGATATCTTTACAAAAGTAAAAACAAAGGATCATACTAACCAAATACTTGAATCGATAAAATAAACAGGATATGACTAGTAATAAAGCACAAGAAAATATTGATAAGATAAGACAGCAAAAACTGAAGTCTTTAGAGGCAACTCTTGGTAATATTGAAAAAGCATATGGTAAGGGTTCCATCATGAAACTTGGCGATGAGGCTGTAGTTAAGGTAGAATCAATATCAACCGGATCGATTGGGCTTGATAATGCTTTGGGCATTGGTGGAGTGCCAAAAGGTAGGGTTATTGAGATTTATGGTCCTGAATCATCAGGAAAAACAACTCTGGCATTACATATAATTGCTGAAGCGCAGAAAAAAGGTGGTATAGCTGCATTTATTGATGCCGAGCATGCTTTCGACAGATTTTATGCCGAAAATTTAGGTATTGACACCCAGAACCTCTTGATTTCGCAACCCGATCACGGCGAACAAGCTTTGGAAATTGCTGACAGCCTGATTAGATCAGCTGCAATAGATGTTGTTGTTATTGACTCGGTAGCTGCCCTTACTCCAAAAAGTGAGATTGATGGTGAAATGGGTGATTCAAAAATGGGTCTTCATGCACGACTTATGTCACAAGCCCTACGTAAACTCACTGCCAATATCAGTAAAACCGGAACTGTGTGTATTTTCATAAATCAGTTACGTGAAAAGATCGGTGTTATGTTTGGTAACCCCGAAACCACAACCGGAGGTAATGCACTTAAATTTTATGCATCGGTTAGGCTTGATATCCGTAGAATTAGCCAAATAAAAGATGGTGACAATATCAGAGGTAACCGGGCAAGAGTTAAAGTTGTAAAAAATAAAGTTGCACCACCATTCCGTAAAGCAGAATTTGATATTATTTACGGTACCGGTATTTCTAAAGTTGGTGAAATTATCGACCTTGGAGTTGATTTTGGTATTATCAAGAAAAGTGGCTCTTGGTTTAGTTACGGTGAAACTAAACTTGGTCAGGGAAGAGATGCTGTTAAAGCACTATTACTTGATAATCCCGATTTAATGGCGGAACTAGAAATAAAAATAACTCAGGCCATCGCATCTGAATCTTAGAATAAAAATAATTATTTCCATAACAAACCATTGGAAACTATCATGAGCAAATTACGCCCGGTAATATTATTATTGGTTGTTGCAACTATTTTTAGCTGTAGCAATTTTAATCAAAATAGTCAGAGCTCGTATAGTGCTGATGTGGATTCTTTAACCATCCTAAGTATTATGATAACCGAGGATTCGTTAAATGCTGAATTGTTTGCAAGCAGGGCAGGTTTATATCTGGAAAAGGGTAATTTAGATCCTGCTTTACGAGATATTCAGTCAGCCCTTAAAATCACACCTCAAAACCCTGAGTTATTTATTTTATTATCAGATGTTTATTTTGTGTTGGGACAAACCGACAATGCTATTGCATCGCTTAAAAAGTCGATTAGGTTAGATTCTGAAAATGTTGTCCCTCTATTAAAACTCTCCGAGATTTATCTGTTGCTCGAAGATCCAAATACCTCGCTTAGATATGCTGATGAAGCCATTGCAAAAGATAGGCGTAATGCTGAATCATATTATGTTAAGGCAATGATACTGATGGAAAAACGAGATACCAATCAGGCCATTACTAATTTTAGGATTTCATCAAATTTAGACACCTCTAATTACATGACATACATGCAGTTGGGAGCTATATATAATTCAAGAAATGATACAGTATCGAAGCTGTATTTCGAAAGGGCTCTTAAGACTAAACAAGATGATGAACGTGCGATGTATTATTTGGGAATGTATTTTCAGGAGCATAATCAGTATACAAGAGCTATTAACACGTTTAGCGAACTAATTGAATTATATCCTGACAATAAACGTGCCTATTATAATATGGGGTATATTTATTTGGTAGAACTTGAAGATTTTGATAATGCCCAGACAATGTTTGAAAAATCAGTAGCATTAAGTCCTGGATTTGTTGAAGCCGTATATAATTTAGGAAGAACCAAAGAAGCTAAGGGTGATTATGAAGGTGCATATGAACAATACAGAAGATCATTGGAAATATTACCAAATTATCCACTGGCAGTTCAAAGTCTAAACCGACTGGATGATATGCTGATAAGACATAAAAAGTAAAAATGAACTCCCCGGTTTTAGGTATATTCCAGCTTCATTACTTCTAATTCATCAACCATTTGTGAACTGGAAACCTTGAAATCTTCGAACAAATCCCCAATACCTTCAGTATTCTGATTTGTGCCCATCAATTCAAGTTTCTTGGCTTGTTCTTCTACTTCAGGTGCACAAAAATTTGCAATTACACCTTTGATACTATGGCAGTTAAACTTGATGCCGTCATAGTCATTAGCTTTAATACTATCAGAAATTGTATTTATCCGGGCAGAATGCTCATCAATAAAAATATTAATTATTTCCAAAACTATTTCTTTGTCAAAATATTGAAAATTGTCTCTGAATTGGATGCTATTTATTTTTGCCATCAGTAAGAGAGTTTCGTTTAATTGTTTGCTTATTTATTATTAATCCTATTGGGATACCACAAAGTTAATAATTTTTTTCATGAAGAAACTTAACTTTGGATATTAATATTCAATTTGCTGGCTTGTCACTTAAATAGAACACAATATCTCCTCCTTTTGCTATATCACTATGTTTTAAGATTTTGCTGTTAAGTAATTCATTATTTAATAATACTTTTTCAAGATAGACGTTTTTCTCACCCTGATTTATAGTACTAATGTTCAGTATCCTATCATTGTCAAGTTGAAGTATTGCGCCAACAACCAAAGGACTACCAATGGCATAATTATCAGAGCCGGGAGTAACAGGGTAGAATCCCAAAGCGCTAAAAACATACCAGGCACTCATCTGTCCGGCATCGTCATTTCCGCAAAGTCCATCTTCGGTATTCCCATACATGGTTTCCATTATCATCCTAACGCGTTCTTGTGTTTTCCAGGTAGCGTTAGTCCAATTGTACAAATATGGCATATGATGGCCTGGCTCGTTGCCATGTACATAATTACCAATTATGCCATCTCGGGTAATGTCTTCATTCTTTTCAATGTAGCTATCTTCAATCTCTGTTGTGAAAATTTTGTCAAGATGATCAGAGAATTCATCTTTTCCACCCATCATTGTAATCATGCTATCAATTTGATGGGGGACATACAATCCGTAATTCCATGCGTTACCTTCAATAAATCCCTGACCATGTGTATCGATGGGATCGAATTCTTTACGCCATTTGCCATTGGATAACCGCGGCCTCATATAACCGATTTCAGGATCATAAACATTATTGAAATATTGGGATCTTTTCATGTAATTATCATAGGATTCAGAATTTCCTGCTTTTTTAGCGATTTGAGCAATACACCAGTCATCATAGGCGTATTCAAGTGTTTTGGATACAGATGAGGAACTCTTGTCTTCAGGAACGTAACCCAATTTTATGTATTCACCAATTCCATCATAATAGGGGAGGTTTGCAGTATTATTGCACGCTTCCAATGCTCTCTTTATATTTATATCCGTTGTGTTTTTAGCAACAGCGTCAGCAATTACACTAACCGAATGGTACCCAACCATACACCAGTTTTCATTGGCATAATGACTCCAAACAGGTAGCATACTGTGCACACTTTGGTCGTGGTGCGCCAACATGGATTTTATCATATCATTATTTCGCTGTGGCTGAATAATATTGAATAAAGGATGGAGTGCTCGGTAAGTGTCCCAAAGTGAAAATATTGTGTAATTTGTAAAACCATCACTATGGTGGATATTTTGATCCAATCCACGATATTGTCCATCAACATCTTCATAGATTATCGGACTTAACATTGTGTGGTAAAGTGCAGTATAGAATGTTTCCTTTTGCTCAGGAGTTTGGGTTTCTACAATGATTTTAGAAAGTTCCTTATTCCATTGTTGTTGTGTCTCATATTTTGTTTTCTCAAAATCCCAATGTGGAATTTCGGTTTTCATATTTAATATTGCGCCAGCAGTGCTTACCGACGACAAAGCAAATTTTATCATTAGCTTTTCTCCTTCTTTCATTTTGAAATCAAAGTATGCTCTGATATTGTGTCCGGCCATCTCAGGAAAGTTGTGTTCCTCATCGAATTTTCTGTAGAAACCATTGTAACTAACATCATCATATTTCTTATGACCATAAACTACAATTGGCTTTGAAAATACCATTGCAAAAAATACTTTCTTAGTTCTTGCCCAACCATTGGTTTGTCGGTAACCGGTAACCAATGTGTCATTTTCAACTCTTACAAAAGTCCATACATTCTTATCATCATAGTTGTAGATATTCGACATCAAGTCTAAAATAATATGGGCACTATCGGTTTTTGAAAATGTATATTGATGAAACCCAACTCTTGTGGATGCTGTTAACTGAACATCAATATTATAATCATCCAATTCTACTTTGTAATATCCCGGTTCTGCAAATTCTTTATCATGCGAGAATGGAGAATAATAACCGCTTTGCAATTCTCCCACAGTCCCGGGTTCCAGTTTAAGAACTCCGGTTGTTGGCATTATAAGAAAATCTCCAAGATCGCTGTGACCCGTTCCGCTGAAGTGCGTGTGGCTGAATCCAAAAATTGTGGAATCACTGTATTGGTATCCTGAACAATATTTATATGTATCCTTGTTATATTTCCCATCTACAAACATGGGCTGTTGGTTGGTCTCAGGGCTTAACTGTACCATTCCGAAAGGGGCAGTTGCACCAGGAAAAGTATGTCCCATATTTTTGGTTCCGATGAAAGGGTTTACATGAGTTATTAAATTTGGATAACTAGCTTTTTCTTCTTTTTGATTAACAGAATACTTAATACAAGAAGTTGCAATTAGGGATATTAATAAAACACTTAATACTCTTTTCATTATTTGGATAGCTTGATTTTTGACAAAGCTAAAGCAAAATATTGAACAATCATCACTCTCTCCAGTGCTCTTCTTTTAAAATTCTAAGTCCTTCATTAATTAGCATTACACCAATTCCTTTTTTTTAATACTGAGATTTACTGCTTGGTACTTAATGATGGATAGCCATATATTGCATATTTTCAGCCACATCTTCTATAAACTTATCATTGTTCCACAACAGCCTCCAAAAATCTTTAATCCAGATTCCAAATATAATAGTCTCATTTCTTCGATCATAATTT
>ERZ890953.341-NODE-341-length-27908-cov-28.365562_pt1 | contig 27908 bp, 23 predicted proteins | sample MGYA00521264_ERZ890953 | MGnify/ENA primary metagenome ERZ890953 (study PRJEB32303, sample SAMEA104408629) | aquatic metagenome | biome: Brackish water; feature: Chemocline; material: water | place: Baltic Sea | collected 2014-10-26T21:54:00 | depth 200 m ...
TCGGTGAAGACCCAGGTGATCGCACCGGAGATCTCGCCCGGCGAAAGCATGTTGTCGTCACCCATGAGATCCGAATAGGCGAAGCCGAACATCAGCGGCAACGTTGCGTCGGATTCGTTGAGCAGGGTGTCGGCGTTGGCGAGGCCCACCGAGGTCGGATCGAATTCCCCGACCCAGAGCAGCAGGGGCGGAACCAGGTCCATGAAGCCGTCGTTGCGCATGGCCACAGCGAGGGTCACGGTGCCGTCGGCCTGCACGACCAGATCGCCGCCCATCAGGGTGATGGGAATCTCCATGCCGTCGGGACCGATCAGATGGATCGCCTTGAGATCCGTCATCCCGTCGCCGGGCACCGGGTCGTCGCCGCCGACAGGAGGCGGATCGGTCACCGGATCGCCGGGATTGTCGCCTGACGAACAGGCCCCGAGAACCAGAACCAGCCCCATCAGCAGAATCCACGACCCGAATTGCTTGCGATTTGCCGTGATAGTGTTGCAGATCACCATGTCCCACCCTCCTGAAATCCTGTTATCCCCATGGAGTGTCCAGGGAGCAAGAGAGGGTCCGCGATACCACGAGGAGCCAAGAGAATCGACGCGGCGTGTTCACCTGTGTGAAACCGCACTCGAATCGCTCGGGAACGCAACAAGGCCCCGAACGATGTCCGGGGCCTTGCAGGCTGGTTCAGGGTCGCTTCAGTCCAACCCGATGAAGGTCTCGACACTTCCGACGATCTCTCCGCCGAGCCCGACGATGTTCAGGATCAGCGGACCCGGGCCGTAGGCTTCCATGTACGCCCGGTGTACGTGCATCAGGTCGAAGCCATAGGTGTGTTCGAAGATCGCATCGCAGTCCTGTTCCTCGCTGTGGACGGGCAGGATGTCGAGCTGGGGCGGCATCGACTCCATGAAGCCGCCCAGGGCGAAGCAGCTGAACGCCTGGACGGGTTCGCAGCCCGAGTAGCCGACATGCAGGTTCAGCCGGCCGGGGATCTCCACGTTCGCTTCCAGGAAGGTCCAGGAACCTACGTGGAGGGAGTCGGCCGGAAGGTCGGTGAACATGACGGAGGACTCGGGCGGAGGCGGCAGCCAGGGGCGAACGAAGCCGAAGTTCGCCTCTTCGTAGCCCTGGACCATGCCTTCGGGGCCCGGAGTCAGCACTACGTGCAGGGGGTTCGGCGTGGTGATGCGGAAGCCGATCGGGTCCATCGTCGGGACCGAGGCCTGGAGTGTGTAGAGCCCGGGCGTGAAGACACGCATGCCGTAACGACCGTCGGGACCGGTATGCAGCGTCACCTCATGGCCGTCGGGAGCGACGACGTGGATGAACGCCATGGGAAACGGCCCTTCGTCCGGAGAGATCTCCCCGTCCTGGTTCGCATCCTCGAAGCACAGCCCGCCCAGTCGCGCCGGCGCCGGCCCGAAGCCGCCCTCGGCGTAGCCCGAGAACGAGAACGGTCCCTGACCGGGATCGAGGAACTCCCACACCTTGTCGGTGGTCGTCTCGCCCGGTTCGAGCACGCCGTCGGGGCCCAGCAGTTCGGAATAGTCGAAGCCCACGAGCATGGGCTCGCCGGGCAGGCCGGGCGCCACGATATCGGGATTGGCGACGGACACGTCGGCGGGATCGAGACCGTTGATCCAGATGATCAGCGGCGCACCCACGCTGCGGTCGCCGGCGTTGCGCACGGTGACCTCGAGAACTACGGTCATCCCGTCGTCCATCGACATGACGCCGGTCGATTCCAGGATCAATGGCACCGGTTCGCCGTCAGGCGGGGTGGCTGTCATGGTCTTGACGGTGAAAGTCTCGCCGCCCGGGTCGATGGTGCCGACGGCATCGTCGTCGACGATCGGTCCAGTCGAGTCGGAGCAGCCGACGGCCAGCAGAAGCGAAGCGAACAGCAGCAGGCTTGCCAAGCGAACGGTAGACATTGGATTCCCCCATGAGCTGAGGCCGTTGCAGATCGACCACCCCTATCATACGCGATCCGGGGGGTACGACGATAGGGGGCGTCGTCCTTTTTGCGTAACCGCCACCCGCCGCTTATCTTCGGCCCCGCCCGAAACCCGCCCCCCCCGCCCGGGAACCGGAGAGATCATGGCCCTGAGATTCCTTTTCCGCGCCGCCCTGGCGGTCTTCCTGCCCTTGGCCATTGCCTTGGCTGGGGCCTTGCTCTCCCGCGCCTGACCGCGTAGCTCTCCCCGTTGACGTTTGCCACGACCTGACCTGTGTGGTTCAATCACCCGGAATCCGCGCCAGGCATCCTCACGACGGAGCTCCAACCCATGCCCAGCGACCGCCCCCAGTGCATCCCCCACTTCCTTGGCATCGGCGTCGTGCGCGGCGGCACCACCTGGCTATGGAAGCAGCTCGGCCAGCATCCCGATGTGTGGATGACGCCGGTCAAAGAGCTCAACTATTTCACGCGTCGGCATCCGATCATGGTCGCCCGGCACGACGACAGCGCACCCAGCGCCGAGCATCAGCCGAACCTGTTCGTGCAAAGCCTGAAACGATTCGCGCCATCGAAGATCGCCCACTACCTGCGCACTTACTCGCCTCGCTCGGCCGCATGGCGCTGGCGCTTCTACCGCGGCGAACTCGGACCTCAGTGGTACCGGTCGCTCTTCGATCCCGCCGGCGACCGCCTGACCGGCGACATCACTCCCCACTATTCGGGGTTGGGCGAAGCCGGCGTAAGCGAGATAGCCGAGACTCTGCCCGATGTGCGGATCATCCTGATCCTGCGCGACCCCATCGCCCGCGACTGGTCCCATGCCATCCATTTTCTGACCTACAACCTCAAGCGAGAACGTGATTCGCTGACGACCGAGGACATCAAGGCCCACATCCACGACCCCTCGGCGCGCTCGCGCGGCGACTACCTGCCGATGCTCGAACTATGGCGGCGCTACATTCCCGAGGACCACTTCAAAGTGGTGTTCTTCGACGACGTCCACACACGCCCGGTCGAATTGCTCCATGAAGTGCACACGTTCCTCGGACTCGCGTCCCATACGCCGCCTGGTCTGGCGGCCAAGGTCAACGCGAGCGGCGCGAAGCCGATACCCCGAGAGATCGAACGCTATCTGGCAGAGCTGCATCTGCCGGCCTTGGAACAGCTGGCCGACGAATTCGGCGGCCACGCTGCAGCCTGGCGGGACCGCGCCCGAGCCGTCCTCGCATAAAACAGCGGGAACACCGTCAAGGCGTTCCCGCTGTTTCATAAGACCCGATCGAGTCTAGCCGGCGAAGTTCTTCGCCGCGAACTCCCAGTTCACCAGATTCCACCAGGCGGTGATGTACGCCGGACGCGCGTTGCGCTTGTCCACGTAGTAGGCATGCTCCCACACGTCGATGGTCAGCACCGGGGTCACGCCGTGGGTGAGGGCCGAGCCGGCGTCGTGGGTGTTGAGGATTGCCAGCTTGCCGTCCTTGCCCTTGACCAGCCAGGTCCAACCCGAGCCGAAGTTCGTGGCGGCCGACTTGGTGAAGGCCTCCTGGAACGCCGCGAAGGAGCCGAAAGCCGCAGCGATGGCTGCCGCCAGCTCACCCGTGGGCTCGCCACCGCCCTTGGGGGACAGTCCGTGGAAGTAGAACGTGTGGTTCCAGACCTGGGCCGCGTTGTTGAACAAGCCGCCCGCAGGAGCCTTGCGCACGATGTCCTCGAGGGACGTGTCGGCGAACTCCGTGTCTTTGATGAGGTTGTTCAGGTTGGCCACGTAGGCGGCGTGGTGCTTGCCGTAGTGGAATTCCAGGGTCTCGGCCGAGATGTGCGGCGCGAGGGCGTCTTTGGCGTACGGAAGTTCGGGCAGAACGTGCTCCATGGCGGTTCTCCTTGGCTCTATGTCCTTATTTTCTTGCACTGATTTCGGTGATGAGACGCTCTCAGGATAAACCCGGTTGGAGGAGGCCGCAACTGAACTCCTGAAGTCGATTAAGGCCGAAAAACCCTCTTGGAACCGTCAATTGAAAATAGATTGTAGTTTTTCAGTAAGACCGGGAGCCGGCTCAAATAAGGAGGTCGTAACCAAAACCCCCGAGCCACAAGCTCGACGACAAGCCCCGCAAGGGAGGACGACATGAAGACCTCGAGACCGCAGACCAGAATCCTGATCACACTCATCGCCTTGGCCGCCTGCCTGGCTGCCTTGCCCGCTCCGGCCCAGGACATCGACCTCGAACTCGCCGCAGTGAACCTCGAAGTAGGTAACAACGAGTACCGCCTCCAGCCCCAGATCCGTCTGCACAACGCCGGCAACCTGGCCAGCCACATGCTGAAGGTCGCCTTCTACTACGGCCCCATCCTCCGCCAGGAGATCGGCTCCATGGTCGACTACATCCAGAACAACCACACCTGTTGGAACTACTCCTGGCCCAACTGCGGGTCCGGCGACTGCCTCGACATCTACACGCTGAGCGCCTTCTACGAGGGGACATGCGCCAACACTGGGTTCTTCTACCACTGCGCCTGCAGCTACGAGGTGGAGACCTACTTCGCATGGGAGCCCTACACCGGCGAACCCATGGTGACGGTGGTCGTCGACCCCTTCAACGAAGTGGCCGAGGCAGACGAGACGAACAACGTGATGACCATCTCGCTCGAGCCCGTGGAGGCGGATGGGCCCACGTTCTCGGATCTCAAGACGCTGTACCGTTGATCATCGCCCCGAGGGGGTGAGGAGGGAGCGACGCCCCCCGGCTGAAGGCCGGGGGGCGTCGTGTCGTCGGAGGCTTGAGGGCTACTTCAAGAGCGCGATCTTCATCATCCTGCGTTCCCCACCCGCCAGCAGACGCACGAAGTAAACACCGCTCTCGACCCTGCGGCCCGCATCATCGCGGCCATCCCACACGCGGTCGTAGGTGCCATGTGCAAGATGCTCATCTACAAGTGTCCGCACGCGGCGTCCCCGCAGATCATGGATCGCCAGCTCGGTCCTTCCCTCGCCGGCCACCTCGAAGGACACCGTCGTCGAGGGATTGAACGGGTTGGGCGTGGCGGCCTTCAAGGCCGTCCGGGCCGGAACGTCCGGGGTGCCCGTCGGCGGCAGATTGACCATGGCCACCGGCATCGATTCCGAGCCCGACGCGGGATCCAGCGGAATGATGGCACCGACGTCGGCCCCATCGATGTACGACATCAGCCCCGGCAACGAAGCGAAGTCGGTTGGATGCAGATAGAAGAATGTCGGTTCGTTAGGGTCGGGCTGGATGAAGGTCAGGGTAGCCAGCACAACAATACCATTGCCGAGGATCGGCTCCGACTGCATCGCCACGGTGAAGCACGGCGGCGTGAGGATGTTGAAGGGGTCGCCGGCCAGGTCCCAGGTCAGACCGATGCCGTTGCCTTGCATCTCCACGCAGCATTCCCAGGCCTGCACGCCGTAGATCGACGTGGGGTTGAGGATCATCAGGTAGGCCGTGACCGTCTCGAAGGGCGTCGTGGTGTCGATGCGGTCGGTGGTGCCCGACTGCTCGAACCAGATGCCGAGGCGGTTCGGGTCGCCGGAGTCGAGCAGGCCTACGCCGCTCAGCTCGATATCGCCGCAGATGGGCTGGCCGATGTCCAACACGGCGGCCTGGTATCCCGGCTCGGTCGGCGAGAACTGCACGTGCAGCGTGTACGACACCGCGGGCTCGAGACTGCGGCCCACAGGGCCCTCGAGAATGTCGAAGGGACCGGCCGTCGCGGGAATCGCCAACGTCAACGTCTCGTTGCCCGTGTTGGTGATCTCGATCACGCCGTAACCCGTTTCGCCCACCGAAACGAGCCCGAAGTCGAAACTGGTCGCCGTCAGCTCGCAGGCCGGCTGGTCGTCCAGCGCGAAGCCCCGCAGCTCGAGAGCAAATCCCCCATTGCACTCGGCGGGCAGGTCGAGCAGCACGACCTGGCGACCCGGAGTGACGGGGCGCCAATAGACGTCCCAGATCTGATGGGCCGTGATGGCGTAGGGGCCTCCCCAGGGAATGGAGAATTCGCCGGCGATGGTGGGCAGCTCACCGATCAGATAGCCGGCTCCCTGAATGGGGTTGTCGCCGCCCCAGTTCGAGATCCACAAATCGTCGATCGCCTCGCCGCCGATCACCATGGGCGGAAAGTTCATCACGATGGACGGGGACACCGAACACTTGGGATCACCGGGCTGGGCCTGCTGCTGGCCGTAGGCGTGGGCGGGAATGAGCGGCGAGGGCAGGCCGTCGCCGGCGGCGCCCAGGTCGACATGCCAGTTGAGCGCCCCTCCATAGAGGGCCGTGACGTGGACGGCCACCGTCTCGCTGGCTCCCGGTGCGAGGCTGTAGCCCCGCGTGCTCGCTCCACCGTCGAAGGAGGCGCGGTGCTGGCTGATCCCGCCGAGGGTCATCACACCTGTGACCGTGGTCTCCCCTTCGTTCGTGAGCACGAAGATGCGGGTCGCCTCTTCGCCCGTATAGACGGAGCTGAAGTTCAGGCTGTCGGGTTCGACGGTGCAGAGGGCGGAGGCGGAAGAGGCCGCAGCAATGAGCATTGCGACCGCGATGACAGCCTGCAGGTACGTCCGGACTTGGTTCATGATCTTGTCCTCCATCCGAGTGCGGCAGCCATTTCCTATAATTAAGAGATCTCCGATCTTGTCTTACGGAATCAGGCTTCGATTCTAACACACCAGATGCCCGAACGGGCTCAAGCCCCGGCCAAATCGCACAACGCCTTCACCGTCTTCATGTTGCGCGACGTGGCGGTCACGCCCAGCCTCCGTTCGAACCAGCCGATGTTGAGCTTGGTGTCGGCGGCCCCGGAAGGCAGGCACAGATAGACATGCCCGTCGACGAGCGCGGCCGACTCGTCGGAGCCGATCGGCAGGTCCTCGGGCAGCACCGTGAGGTCGGGCCGCGGATGCAGGAAGGTGATGAACCTGCGGGAGGCATCGACGTCGGTCCGGCCCGCGAACGGATCCGCTGCGGCGGCACGGGCGAAGGCCGCGGCCGTCAACACCACCGTCGGCACCTCGTGGCCGAAACGCTCGGCGACGGCGGTGCGGATCGCGGCGCCGTGATCGGCGCCGGCGTCGGCCTCGAACACGACGTTGCCGCTCTGCACGTAGGTGCGCACAACGCCATAGCCGAGATCGGCGAACAATGCGCGCAGGTCCGCCATGGCGATCTTGCGGTGGCCGCCGACGTTGATGCCGCGCAGCAGGGCGATGTAAGTCATCACTGGAATGCCCCCTCGTCCGTTTCCCCTCGGAGACTCTAGCACGACACGCCGTCCCCTGCGCCCTGATCTCCCACTCGCTCCTTATGTCTTTGCCCCGACACTCATTGCAGTCTGCCCCGCCTCTTGATAGCATCCTCTCAGCCAAACCGTCGAGCCCGCCCGATCACGAAGAATCCCGATGGAGCCCGTCATGCGCACCCTGATGATCCTGATGATCCTCGCCGCCGCCGCCGCGGCCCAGCCCCCCGCCGGCGACGCCGCCCTCGGGACCCGCTCGTACGACGACTACGAGAAGGCCGAGGTCTGCGCCGCCTGCCACGTGGACATCTACCAGCAGTGGACCCAGTCCATGATGGCCCAGTCCTACACTCACCACTGGGACGAGATCGAGTACTTCGAACTCGCCGTCCCCCACGCCGAAAAGGACGCCAAGGTGGCGGGCGTCAAGGCGGGCTGCAACGGCTGTCATGCCCCCATCTCGTTTTTGGCAGGCGACGTGCCGCCGCCCCGGCCCGAGGAAGGGTCCCGGGCGAACGAGGGCGTGACCTGCGACCTGTGCCACTCGATCACCGGCTTCGAGGGCGACACGCCCCACAACTTCAACTGGATCAGCGAACCGGGCCGCGTGAAGCAGGGCCCGAAGCCGGGCCTGTCGTCGCCCCACCACGACACGGTGGAGAACGACTTCCTCAAGTCCGCCGACTTCTGCGGCACCTGCCACAACGAGATGAGCCCCTACGGCGTGTGGGTGAAGTCGACCCACCTGGAATGGAGCGAAGGCCCCTACGCGGAGCAGGGCGTGCCGTGCCAGGATTGCCACATGCCCAAGGCCTGGGGACAGAACGCCACCATGTCGGAGCCGGGCATGATCGCCCAGCACCTGTTCCACGGCGCCCACGACGAGGGCAAGCTGCGCGGCGCCATCGAACTGCGCATGCATCCGGTGGAACGCGAGGTGGAGATCGACGGCAGCGTGCAGGTGAAGGTGCAGCTGTTCAACGGGAAGTGCGGCCACAAGGTGCCGTCGGGGTCGGTGGAGGACCGCATCATGTGGCTCCACGTCACCGCCACCGACAGCGAGGGCAAGCAGTACCACCTGCCGGTCGACCCCAAGAGCTTCGAGGGCGAGGAGACCACCATCGCCGCCGATGTGCTCGCCTATCAGGACATGGGCATCGCCCGCGGCGAACCCGACTTCCCGGGCGTGCAGCGCGACGGCGTGCCGGTGGGCGACCGCATCTTCCGCATGGCCTACTTCGACCCCCAGGGACGCATGACGATCCAGCAGTGGAACACGGCGTCGCTGGGGCCGGACTACCGCATCGGCCCCCGGGAGACCAAGGTCGAAACGTTCACCTGGGAACCGCCCGCCGACGCGGCGCCCGGCCCGGTCACCTTCTCCGCCGTACTCAACTACAAGCGCCTGCTGCAGCCGGTGGCCGACCTGCTCGGCGTGCCGGCGGACGAAACCGAAACCGTCGTCATCAACTTCGCCTCGACCACGGTCGAGCTCTACGAATAAGGAGACCCCCATGAAGACCTGCCTGGCCGCCCTGGTGCTGCTGATCGCCGCAACCACCCTCGTGCCCGACGACGCCGGCGCGATCCCCGCCTTCGCCCGACGCCACAAGCTGTCGTGCACCACCTGCCACGCGCCCTTCCCGCGCCTCAAGGAGTTCGGCGAGGAGTTCGCCGGCAACGGCTTCACCATTCCCGAGAGCGACAGCGAACGCGACTACGTGAAGACGGGCGACGAGCTGCTGAAGCTGAACAAGGACTTCCCCGTCGCAGGCCGCTTCGACGCCTTCGCGGTCTGGGACGACGCCAAGGACATCGACCTCGACCTGCAGTCGCCCTGGGGCCTGAAGCTGCTCTCCGGCGGCAACCTGGCCCCCAAGGCGGGCTACTACTTCTATTTCTACATGTCGGAGCGCGGCGAGGTGGCCGGCATCGAAGACGCCATCATCCACTTCGACGACGTCTTCGACAGCGGCGTCGACGTGGTCGTCGGCCAGTTCCAGACCTCCGACCCCCTGCTCAAGCGCGAGCTGCGCCTGACCTTCGAGGACTACCTGCTGTACAAGGCCAAGGTCGGCGGCTCGAACACCGACCTGACCTACGACCGCGGCGTGATGCTGTCCTACGGCTTCGAACAGACGGCCAGCGACTTCGTGGTGACCGTCACCAACGGCAACGGCAAGGGCGAAGCCGACGAGCACCGCCAGTTCGACGACAACAGCCACAAGAACGTCGGCCTGCGCTATGTGCAGGGCCTGGGCGAACGGCTGAACGTCGGCTTCTTCGGCTATGCGGGCCGGGACAATCCCCTGGAGTTCGACCTCTTCGGCAACGTCGTGGATATGACCGAGAACGACGTGACCTACTGGGGACCGGATGTGTCGGTGGATCTCGGGGCCGTGGCCTTCACTGGCCAGTATCTCCTGCGCACCGACTCCGACCCCAACCTCAGCTCCGGCCTGATGGACGTGGAGACGAAGGGGATCGTCGCCGAGATGATCTACACTCCGGCCGGCGACCTCTCGAAGCACTGGTTCACGGTCCTGTACAACCGCATCGACTCGGACGTCGACGACCTCGACCACGAGTCCCTCACCTTCGGCACCACCTACATGATGGCGCGCAACCTGCGGCTTACGATGGAATACACCCGTGACCTCGAGCACGAGACGAACCGGGTGGTGGTGGGGACGGTGACGGCGTTCTAGGCCGCATCAGCACTGAGAACCGACGACGAGGGCCCCGCGCATCGCACGGGGCCCTCGTTCGCCGCAGGTATCAGGTCGGTCGGCCTCGTCGAGGCGGTTCGCTCAGGTCGCCGCCATCTCCGCGTCGAAGAACTCCACCTCTCCGGTCTCGAGCGAATACTCCGCGCCCACGATCCGCAGACCACTGTCGCGCACAAGTCCCTCGAGGATCCCGGACCCGTGACGCAGCTGCTCCACGGAGGTGCGGATGTTCGCCCGCACGGCCCGGCGCACAAGCTCGTCGTGATCCAGTTCGCGCCCCTGGTCGAGCAGCGGCAACACCGAGGGCAGGATGCGGTTGACGATCGAGAGGGAGTTGGGCGACGGGCTTTCCGACGGCCGTTCGATCTCGTCGATGGTCGCCAGCACGGCGCCGCACCTCGAATGCCCCAGCACCACGACCAGCCGCGTGCCGAACTTCTCGGCCGCGAACTCCACGCTGCCGATCTGGGTGCTGGCCACGATGTTGCCGGCCACGCGGATCACGAAGAGATCGCCGAGGCACTGGTCGAACACGATCTCCACCGGCACCCGGGAGTCCGAGCAGCCGAGGATCACGGCGAAGGGTTCCTGTTCGCCGCCGAGCTTGCCCTGGCGGGTCTGGCAGGTGATGGCGTCGTGGCCGTGCAGGTCGGCTGTGAAGCGGTCGTTGCCTTGCTTGAGCCGGTCGAGAGCTTCGTGGGCGGAAATCATCGCATCTCCTGGTGGCGGGTCCTGGCGTCGGTCGGTTCGGGGATCAGTTCGAACCATCCCCGACCAACGCCGCAATCCACTCCCCATCCCCCATCCCCTCGGGCACCGTCACGACATCGATGCGATACCCCAGCTCCCGCATCGTCGACTCGATCGTCGCGAGGCGGTCGCCGGCGATCAGGCGGGTGACCAGGGTATAGGGAAGGTCTGTACTCCGACCGGTCAGGGCGGCGCGCAGATGATCGGCGGAGAATCGATCGTCCTCGAGAAAAAGATGATCGACGCAGAGCACGATACGGCGGAACAACTCGGGACGCTGCAGCCCGGCGGCCAGAGCCGCATCGGCCCCCGCCCCCAGGCCCACCAGCGTCACGTCGTCGGAGTGGAAGAGATTCCGAGCCCAGCTCACCGCCATCTCGGTCTGCCGAGATGCCTTATCCACGGCCAGGCCGGTGTTGCCGTGGGACTGGGGAACCAAGACGATGGTGCCGGCATCGGCGCCGAGGGCGGCTCCCAGATCGGCGGCCGTCTGCTCCTCGACGCCCGGACTCGCCGGCACGACGACCAGCAGGCGCAGTTGCTCCTGTTCACGATATCCGGAGGGCAGGTGCATCATGCACAGCCTCTGGGTCATGGTGTCTACGGAGAAGCCGCCCGTGAACAGGCCGGCATCGGGCAGGCAGGAGCCCCCGGCCTCACAGGTCTCGATCATGCCGACCAGGTCGTCGTAAATGTCGTGCACGTGAGCGGTCGGATCCTGGGGGTGTCGACGGTCAAGCTCCCGGGCCAGGACGAAGAGCCGGTACCGGAGGATCTCGCTTTCGGGATTCTCCATATCGTAGATGCGCACGTTGAGAGACTCCAGCCAGTCGTCTTCGAAACGTGAAAATGATTCTTCCACGGTCATGGCCCCGCCGTCTTCGTCCTCGAGCGACGCCCGCAACCGATACTTCCCCGTGGGCAGATCGGAAACGTCCAGGGAATCGTCGAAAAAGTTGAGCCCCTCCTCGCAGACCAACTCCCTCACTACGTCGCCTGCGCCCTCGATCGGAGAACCGTCGTTGTTCAAAACCTCGAACCGACAGGTCCTCGTCGCACCGTCCTCCGACCAGAGGACATACTCGAGGTCGACCGTCTCCCCCTCGATCATCCGGTCGTAAAGGCGTCCCTTCATCACCGGCCTGGTACGGTCGCTCGTCCAGAAGCTGATCGGCACGAAGCGGCGCCACGGTTCCTGCTCGTAGCTCAGCCGCCCCTCGGGCATGAGCGAGAGGATGGATCGATCAGCCGAGCCGCCGGCTCCCAGATAGAAGACGTTCAGTCCCATCTCCTGGTCCAAGGGCGGTCCGTAGGGATGAAACAAATCCCAGGGCAAGGCAACCTTGAACCGAAGCATGTCCCCGTTACGCTCGACGACGGGTGTGATCTCCGGCAACCGGCGCATCAGAACCTCGCCGTCATGGCCCACCAGATAAGTGCGGGGATCTTCGTCCACGGCCCCAATCCCGACAGAGTGATATCTCTGGGATTCGTAGTCGTCGGGTGAGATGGGTCGGACCAGGTTGATCAACAGGCCGCTGCCGCCGTCCCAGGGCAGTTCATCGAGGAGCCCGCCGGGGTCGACGACCGTCGCTGCGATGGTGAACGCCTCGCGATCGAAACTCAGGGTTAGATCCGCCCGAGGACCGACAACGCCTGGCGTGGGTTCAGGGCCGGCATGGAGCGGAACATCCTCGACGGAATATCCATCCTCGAGGGTCAGTGCACGTAAAAAGTACATGTCACGAAAAACCGCTTCGTGACGTGAGACCAGGTCCTGGAATCGCGGGTCATCACGTAGGGGGTTGAGGCTGCGGTCGTTGTCGATGAGTCGGAAGTTCGTATAACCGCTGGCGAGTGCCGATTCGAGATCGGCCAGGGCGCGGTCGTGATCATTGAGCAGGAGATCCAAGCAGGCCAGATTGTAGAGCATGGTGCCTTCACCCGGATGATCCTCCAGGTACTCGACAAGGGTCTCACGGGCCTCGGTCACCCTTCCCGCCTGAGCCAGATGGACCATGCGCAACGTGATCGCATCGCGATCAGGCGACACCGAGCCCACGGCCCCATGATCAGAGGACACCCCGCCGGCACAACCGCAAAATAGAAGAAGCCAGAAGAGCTGGCCCGGATGTCCGATCGCCCATGACGTCGATCTCATCTCCCTCACCCCATTCCGAAAGCCCCTGGCAGATGATAGAAATCAGAGTGTCACAGGGTCCGGAGAGGTGCAAGAAGGGAGATCCGACATATCAGTGAAGAACAAATAATAAGGGGGGCTCTAGAAGCCCCCCTCCCATGCTATCGAACGACGTCGATTAATTCAGCACGACGGTGATCGTATAACCAGGCGCATGCACGCCGACGATAGCATCAAGAGCCACGACCGTCAGGGTCGCGCCCACGTTCCACGTGTCATCGGTGGTGACCATGGTAATGTCCAACAGGTTGCCCTCGTCGGCAGCGCCGCCCACGGAAACCGTGAAGGCCGACAGGTTCAGACCGGCGACATCGTCAGTATCCACGAACGAAGCGTTCACGGAAGCACCGATGATACTGGTACAGGTGAAAATACCGGGGGAATACCCGGTGGGATCGAACGAGATGAAGTTCGGGTCGGTCATGGCGACGGCGGCGTCCGTCGTCACGGTCAGGGCACCGTCGTGATCGGCGACCTGGCCGAAGTCCATCTGAGTGACCTGGGCGAGCGAGATACCTTCCACGACCTCGACGGCCGCGGACGTCACCAGATCGAAGGCCATCGCATTGACGGCACACAGGGTGACGAACACCAGAGTTGAGACTGTCTTGAGGTTTTTCATTGCACACTCCTTTATCGGGTTATTTCCGTTCCGTCGTACTGGCGGGTTGGACCTCAATTCTCAACCCACGGATGTCATCGGAAATCTGGGGAAAGGCTTGAGTACTTTTTTCAGACTTTTTCTTCCCCCCTTCAATCGGGCTTGATTGCATCCAATACGTCCTAATTGGGGCTTCTTGTCCCCTATCGCCCTTCGTGTTACACTCCAGTCCGCAGCAGAGGGCGCCCCCACCGGCCCTGATCCACGACATCTTGGCCCACGCACCTGAGACCCGGATCATGACATCGCAAAGAATCATCCTACTGCTCGTCTCCGCCATCCTGGCCCCTGCCGCTTGCGTTCAAGCCGCGGTCCTGCAGACATCTGCACGGGTTCGGATCATGCCCTGCGTTGAAATCGAACGTCTCGACACCCCGACCCCCTTCAGCTCCAGCCTTCCTGGAGACGCGATGTCCAGCACTACGACCTTCCGTGTGACCGGCCCTCCCGATCATGCCTTCGACGTGAAGCTGACAGCCTCATCGACAACAAAGACAGCCGGCACCGCACTGAAGTCGGCCGTCATTCTTCATCGTGCTGATGGGGAGTTTCTAGTGTGTCTTGAGGACAGCCCAGGCCCCTGCCATCTCTTCATCGCCTACGAGTAGAATCCATCGACGCCTACTTCCCGGTACAATTGCGGTCCCGAGGCAGGCGCAGGGGGACACGGAGGGGTTGCTGCATGTCGGGTCCACTCTTATCAGGACGAATCGCGACCGGCGCCTCTCGGCTCAAAGAAGCCGTCTCGCCATCGTCTACGAGCCCCCCAACGGATTCCGAGTCTGCGGCCAGGTCGCTCGTGGGCGGATACTCGTCGTTATCGGATTGGAGTACGACAGCCGTAGCCATTACCGGGCTGCGGACCGGCTTCTTCCTTCTGAGTACGATGTCGGGACCGGCCACATAGCCGCCTCTTCCGGGAACGATCACGGTGACCGGATCTGGAATCTCATAGATCCGGCTGTTCATCGTCGAGGGAATCACGAGCAACTCGTAGGTTCCCGGCATGACGCCCGAGAAATAGTAGAACCCGTCGAATTCCGCGACCGTGGAATGCATCCGTTCGCCGTCGCGGTTCAGGAGTTCGAGGCCGACATGCCGCAACAGGGCATCGGGCTGGTCGGCGTCGACGACGCTGCCTTCGATCTCGCCGGCGTAGGCAAACGCCAGTTCCACGTCGACGATGCCTCCCGGATGACCCAGAACATTGGCACCCTTGGATACGGGGATCAGGAACGGGTCGTCCACCGTCGCCAGGTCCAGTTCGATTGTTTGGGGACGATGAGCCACGACTCCAGGCAGCAGGGCGATACCGTTCTCGTTGGTCCTGATATCCCGCCAAGCGGTCAGGTTCAGGAACCCGACGTCTTCCAGGGGGAGATCGTAGTTGTCGTAGACGCCATCGCTGTCCAGGTCGATATAGGTCCTCACCGACGCCGCACTCCGGTTAGCCATTCGGCGATGTGTCGAGGCCCATGTATTGGAGCGGTGGTCCCTGGCCAGGAACGTGCCCACGGTGATACCGAAGGTCGTCCCGATATCCTCATACCAATTGAGATTGGCGCCCAGGGTGAAGCGATCGTAAAGACGCGTCACCTCGATGTTCAAGCCGTCGTTGCCAAATTCGCTCTGCAGGTAATGGTTGATACGAAGCGTGGCCTGCAACTGATCGGAACGATATGCGGTCGCCGTGGCGGAAGCGGAACGCACCCGCGACGGTCCGAGCATGTAGCTGACATCGCCGCGCAGGGAAACAGGACCTACCCATGTGCGCATCAGGAACGTACCGATCAGGGTGTCGTCCCTGTAATCCGAATATGTGAGCCGACGCGAACGGAGCGTATGGGACAGCAGGACCTTGCCCTGGTTACCGGAGAGGCGGAACTGATATTCCTGATCTCTGATCAAGTCCCTGCCGAGATACTGCCGATCGAGGGTAGAGAGGCCGTAGAAGAGACTACGCCGGGCCCGATGCATCAGATGGCCGCTGCTCTGCATCACGGTTTGACGTCGGATGTATTGGACGCCGTCGGGCGATTCGGCGCGGTAGGCGTCGTTGGTGCTCGATTGGAACAGGATGTTCTGCCCCAGGTAAGTGGTGCGCGCACCCAGAGACGCCGCTTCGCCGCCATCGGTGCTGGCAGCCACGATGCCCTCAACATTCACCGGACCCACCGAATTGTGGCTGGTCAGGCTCGTGTACAGATTCCTCTGATCCCCGAAGCTCAGACTGGACAGATCCAGCACCAGGGCGTTGCGGTTCGAAAACGCATAGGCGAGTTCGAGCTGCTGGTTCCACGGTCTTTGGGGCGTCAGAGAGCCGTTGGTTTCGTCCGTCAACAGCGACGACCCTTCATGGATCATCGTCGCGGTGTACTTCAACTCACCGACATCGATCATCTCGGGGCTGATGTTGGCGTAGTCCATGACCGTACGCTTCTCGCCGCGCGGACCGTAGAGCATGGTACGGAAGTTGTTGTTGCCCACGACCATAGGCACGTCCTCGAAAACGTAACGTCCGTCTTCGCCCACCTTCTGGAAGTCGTAGAGAGTGCCGTTGATGTACAGCTCCGCCTCCCAGCCCGGGGGTGCATCGCCGCGAACGTCGGTGTTGTCGAACTCGCGACTGCGGTTCAGATCCTGATTCGATAGCGAGAAACCGAATCCCCGCTTGGAGCCCGAGATCAAAGGAATGCGGGAAATATCCAGATCGCCGAACTCGTAGCTGGTCGCACCCGCCCTGCCGAGCAGCCTTCCGTCGGGATCCCAGCGCCCCGCCTTGAGACGGGCGGTCGTGCGACTTTGTTCTTCCGTACCGACATAGGTCAAAAAGAGATTGCTGGACAACCCCGCGATATCGGCCCAGCTCTGGGAAGAAAACCGCCTCTGAACACCATCATCGGTGGAGTTCAAGGCCATCGTGGCATTGGTCATGGGCCAGCTCCACATGCGGTAAGGAGCGACCCAAAGAGGGTAGGCTTCCTCGTCGCGACCGTGGGCCGAAAGCCAGACGGCTCGCTGCTCGTCGCGGCGACGACGATCCTGATACGGCAGCACCTCGCAGGGCGTCACCGTCACGTTCATGCGGGCCATGTTGATGTCCAAGACGATGGGGAGCCACTGTTGGAGCAGATCGGAACGGACATAGAGATCACCGTCGTCGTTGCCGACCGACGACGGCGGCAAAGCGATGGTTCCCGCCCCGAGTTCCACGCTGCCCGTTTCCAGGTTGAGATGGAAGGGTCGGGATTCGTCTATGATCCAGCCATCAGCGGAACCGGTGAGCACATCGACCATGATGGCCAGTTCGAGGATCGAAGCGATTTCACCCAAAGGCATCATCACGGCGTCGCCATGCTGGTAGGCCAGCAGACCATGTCCGCTGCTCGTACGCTCAAGACGCACTTCCAGAACGAGCAGATCATCGTTGTTCAGGTCGACCATATAAGAAGTGTCTGTTGGGGCGAGCGAGGAAGATGGGAACGGATCCGTCTGCTGGGCACAGACGTCCGCGGTCGTGCTGACGAAGCAGCCGACCGTCACCAGGATCGCGAGGACCCTGACGATTCCTGTCGTCCAGGTCGTCATTCCGTTCCGATGCCCTCCGTCCCGAGTGTGATCACGAGTTCAGCGACCTGGTCGCCGTGCATATCCGGTGTTTCGGTGTAGACGACCCGCAACAGTCCCGATCTCAACAGCGCGGGATTGACTCCCTTGAGACGAATTGTCTTGGTCCGCTTCGTCAGCGGCGAGTACACAGCCAGGCCCCTGGCGATATAGATGTTCTGCTCTGTGCCGTCAGGGGCGATGTGGAACACGTCGAAATCACCATAGACCGACCGGTCCCCATGGCGCTCCATGTCCACGGTCAGCAGGGGATATTCCAGATCTGGATCATCAAGAACGAGCCGCGGGTTGGTGAGCGCGATACTGGCTTCGGGATCGCCGAAGCGGGCCAGAATCGGAATCACGGTCTCGACCGTGACGACGGGCTGAACGGACAGCATTTCGTCATCGGCGGCCCGCTGATTCGATTCGATGTCCTCGAGTCGAGGTGTCGGTGGAATCGAGCGGATGGACAGGTGGGTCCTGAATTCCACGTTGTCGGGGAACTCCCCACGTGGCCGACGGACCAGCAGGCGGATTGTCTGGGCGGATTGGGGTGCGATCGTCACCCGCCGCGGTGAGAAACTGATGAGCTCGTCGGCAAAGTACTCGCCTGGCTCTGCTTCCTCCACCGAGATGATATCGCCGTCTTCGAGCATTCTCCGGTTCACCAGAGCAATCCTGTACGTATTGGTCGTCGAGGTCCGGTTCGACAGAAAGACCGTGGCCGATCGCGTCCTTCCATCAAAAAGGACCCGCAAAGGTGTCACCGAGACCCCTTGGGCATGGCATGCCTGTGGCCCCAAACCACCCACGACCGACACGATAACAGACACAATCAAAGCGACAGAAAACGTGGTCAGACGCATCCAAGAACCTCCAAGGTGATAACCCATTGGGCATGAACCAATTACACGCCCGGGCGTAATCCTACCGATAGGGGTTTTGCAACCGCTGTGCCCAGAAGATGAACTGCTAGTTGTAAATAGTGGTGATGGTGTAGGAAACGGTCTGGCCGGCGCCGACACTCGCTTGAGCGTCGTCGATCGTGAGGGTGGCCCCGATGGTCAACACAAGCTCGCCGCTGGGGTCCAGGGTAGCTGCCACGAGGGGAATGTTGCCTTCGCTCGAGGTGAAGTTGCTCAGGCTCAGACCGTTGGAACCCGCCGTAGAGATGGAAACGTCCACGGCGGTACTCGGGTCGCCTGTAATGGTGCAGATGGCGGAATAGGGCGTGCCGCCGTAGTGAATGAACTGCGGATCCGACACGATGGCGTCGGCAAGACCCAGTACGACCGAGCCGTTGCGGTCGGCGATCTGCCCAAAGTCCATCTGCTGGTCGGAAACAATCGAAACGGCGGCTTTGTCAACTGGCAAGAAGTCCCGATCATCGATGCTCCGCGCCTTGGGATCGATTTTTTGAGCCGAGGGCGAGCCCTGAGCCATCAGGCAGATCACGGCGCAAAGGGCCCCTTGGGCCCACCACCGAGATCGAGATCCTGCCATCAGGCGCATGAAATTCATCCCCCACAAAGCCGCATACAACGAAGATGATCGCCGTACGCAACACGGTTGTTAGCTAACACCAATAAACTCAACGAATTCGCCTCCTCCTCCAGGGAAGGGATCACGAAACGTTTCTTCCTGAACCTTCAGGATAGCAGGGGATGTGCCATAGATTTTGCAATCACTTCACGGATCGGCTACCTACGCACCCTGCACATATCCCTCACGATCAACCTGTTACAAGTTGCTGATATCTTCTCTTCGGGGATTAGCCAATAATCTCCAGGAATGCTCGAATCCGTTCGGGCGTCTCTCCGTGTGTTTACCTGGCACCATGACTCGAGGTTCAGTTCGACATGACGCTCCGACTCCGTGAAGTTCAGCTCCGTCTGGGCGACGACGAAAACCAGCTTCCGCGAAGAGTGGCGAAGCTGATCGGCCTTTCCGCTGAAGATGTCCTGGATCTGAAAATTGTTCGCAAGGGCATCGACGCCAGGCACAAGCCCGACGTCCTGCGTGTCTATGAAGTGGAATTCCGTTGCCGTGACGAAGCAGCGCTGCTGGCGAAAAAGCCCCTGCCCAACTTGAGCCTGGTCGAACCCCTGCCCGCACCCGTCACATACTTCTTGTCGAGCATACCCCGGGTGCTTGTGGTGGGCATGGGGCCGTCGGGACTGTTCGCCGCTCTGAAGCTGGCCGAGCAGGGCGCTCGAGTCCATCTGATCGAACGCGGCCATCCGGTCGAAGAGCGTATCCGTAAAGTGAGGGATTTCTGGGCCGGCGGCCCCCTGGATCCCCAGAGCAACATCCAGTTCGGCGAAGGCGGAGCGGGCACCTTTTCAGACGGCAAACTGAACAGCCGGCTCAACCATCCGTGGATGCGCCAGGTGCTCGAAACCCTGGTCCGCTTCGGCGCGCCGGAAGAGATCCTTTGGCAGGCCAAGCCGCACGTCGGCTCCGACCGACTGCGTCTGGTGCTCATTCACTTCCGTCAGCAGCTCATCTCCCTCGGGGTCGACGTCAGGTTTTCGACCCGCCTCGACGGGTTGCTGCTTCAGGACGGACGAATCTGCGGCGGCCTGCTCGACTCCGGCGAAGAACTGGCCTGTGATCACCTAGTGCTCGCACCGGGACACAGCGCCCGAGATACCTACCACATGCTGCAGCAGGCAGGAGTCGCACTGGAACCCAAGGCCTTCGCCGTGGGGCTGCGGGTCGAACACCCCCGTGAGTTGATCAATCTCATCCAGCTTGGTTACAAGAATCACCCCCAGCTCCCGGCGGCCGAATACTCCCTGGCCTGGAACGACAAACAGACCAAGCGTGGAATCTATTCGTTCTGCATGTGCCCCGGCGGCGTGGTGGTCAATTCATCATCGGAAGAGGGCGGGATCGTCGTCAACGGCATGAGCCTCTACCGTCGCGACGCGGAACTGTCGAACAGCGCCCTGGTGGTTTCGGTCCGGCCCGAAGACTTCTCGGGTGACGATCCGTTGGCGGGCGTTCGCTTTCAGCGACAGTGGGAACAGGAGGCCTTCAAGGCCGCCGGCAACAGCTGGCACGCGCCTGCTCAGCCGTTGCTCGAATACCTTCACGGTCGAGGCGGCCGCCTGCACTCATCCTGCCGGCCCCAGGTGGTCCATGCCGATTTGAAGCTCTGCCTCCCGGACTTCGTCACGGACGGCATCTGCAAGGCGCTGCCTCACTTCAACCGGCGGATGCCCGGATTCGTGGGACCAGAAGCGACCTTGATCGGTGTGGAAACCAGAACCTCGGCGCCTTTGCGCATTCTGCGGGGCGAGAGCGGGGAATCACTCAGTCATCCCGGTCTGTATCCCCTTGGCGAGGGAGCGGGCTATGCGGGCGGCATCATGAGTGCGGCGGTCGACGGGCTCAAGACGGCGAATCTCATTCTCCAAACATGCCAACAACAGTGACCTACCCGTGCACCCCCGCCGCCTCGCCCCCGGTACGCACGACGAATTCGTTGTACGAGCCGTCGTAGATCACCGGCGGCCGTGCCGTGGCCCCGTCGCCGCTGCCGGGCTGCAGTTCAAGGACCCGGTTGCTGAGCCCCCGCAGGAACGTCCGGTCGTGGCTGACGAAGAGCATGGTCCCCTCGAAGTTGCAGAGAGAGGCCACCAGCATCTCTTTGGTTTCGAGATCCAGGTGGTTGGTGGGTTCGTCGAGGATCAGGAAGTTCGGCGGATCGAAGAGCATCACCGCCAGAACCAGTCGCGACTTCTCCCCGCCCGAAAGAATACGGATCGGCTTCTCCACGTCGTCGCCGCAGAACTGGAATGCGCCCAGAAGATTGCACAGCACGCCCCTGTTCTCGATGGGAAAAGCCTGCTGCACGTGCTCATAGACCGTGAGTGCCGGGTTGAGTTGCTCCAATGACTGTTGGGCGAAGTAACCGACCTTCAGATTGGCTCCGAGCCGGACGCTGCCTGTGTCGGGCGCCAACGTTCCCGCCACAAGCTTCAACAGCGTGGTCTTGCCGGCGCCGTTGCAGCCCAACACGCACCAGCGCTCGGTGCGCCTGATCTTGAGGCTGAAGTCGTCATAGACGACGCGACGTCCATAAGCCTTGGACAGGCTCGTCAGCTCGGCCACCTGATCTCCCGATCGCCGCGGCTGGCGAAAATGGAACTCCACGACCCTGCGCCTTCGCGGCGGCTCGACCAATTCGATCTTGTCGAGCTTCTTGACCCGGCTCTGCACCTGCGCCGCCTTGGACGCATGCGTGGAAAACCTCTCGATGAAGCGCCGCTCCTTGGCCAGCATCGACTGCTGGCGCGCAAAGGTCGCCTCGCGGTTGGCCTCTGCAATGGTCCTCTGCAGAACGAAGTCGTCATAGTTGCCCGTGTAGGCGAGGAACTCGCCGCCGTCGATGTCCACGATCCTGCTGACGATCCGATTCATGAAGTCCTTGTCGTGACATGTCAGCAGCACTGCACCCGGATAATCCTTGATGAACTTCTCCAGCCAGAGGATCGACTCGATATCCAGATGGTTGGTGGGTTCGTCCATGAGCAGCACGTCGGGCCGGGCCAGCAGCACCCGCGCCATGCCGATGCGCATCTTCCAGCCCCCCGACAGAGCCCCCACGTCGCCGTCGATCTGATCGGCGTCGAACCCCAACCCCTGGAGCACCTCCCGAGCCCGGGCTTCGAGGTCGTATCCGCCATGGCTCTGGTAGGCATCCAACACCTCGCCGAAGCGGTGGAGAATCTTCTCCATCTCGCCCGCCCGTTCCGGATCACCCATGGCCAGTTCAAGATCCTTCAGCTCGTGGTGCAGTTCGCCCAGCTCGCCGCTGCCGGCGATGGTTTCGTCGAGAACCGAGCCTCCGGCCATTTCGCCGATGTCCTGGCGGAAATACCCGATCGTCGTGCGCCTGGGGACGGAGACCACCCCCTCGTCGGGGACCTCCTCCCTGGCGATCATACGAAAGACGGTGGTCTTGCCGGACCCGTTGGGCCCGACCAGACCGACCTTCTCGCCGGGATTGAGCTGGAAGGATGTCTCTACAAACAGGATCTGACGCCCGTAGCGCTTGGATATGTTGGTCAGGTTGATCATGAGTGGACTACGGTGCTCCTGGCGGGTCGGGGGCTGGATCGGAACGGACATCACCGCCGGGGTCGACAGCTGAGCACAGGAATATAGTACGTCAAAGGCCAGGACGCCGGGTTAACACCGCTCAGCGCTCTCTCCACCCGGCGGTCCGACACAAGCCACAGCAGCGGTTCAGGTTCTTGATTTCTCCCCAAGATCGCGATCATACCTGCCAGAGGCCGAAGTGGATGCCGCCCTGGTTATATATGGCAAACCTGCCGTGACCGGGAATTTCCAGCGGAGGATGGGCGATTTCGCCGTTGCCCATCAGTGTCGTTCAGCCATCCAGCATGAATCCATAATCCTATATTCGCCACGCAAGCCCCACATGGGTCCTGTAATACCAGCTGTCCAAGATACTCGAGGCATGTCCAGCATCGATTTTTACCAACACATCGACACGGGGTGACACATTCATTCTTGCGCCAACGAGGAACCCATACCCCAGCCCATGTCCCCACGTCCCACCATAATTATCGTAGTGACTCGAGTAGCTATAGCGCACGCCATGAATCCCGACATGCCCCCCTACAAACGGCTCCACATCTCCCATACGGAATGCATATTCAAGGAAAGCGCTCCCGGTATACCTCCAAAACTTGTCACGCAGAGCGGCCTCTAGCTGGGGAGGAGTTCTCTCATACCCCAATTCCAGCTGGTCCACGCCAACAGCCACACCCAGAGTGATTCTGTTTGAGAGAACTGCACCAATATCGAGCCCGGCACTTCCATCCGGGCCCAGATCATATTTAAGGCCATCTCGATAAATCGTAATACCCGAAGATAGTGAGATGCGGTAACGCCGATTCGCTGAGTCGGCAGATTCTGCAGATGCTGCAGATGCTGCAGATGCTGCGAGTACCAAGATCATGGCGATATATATGATCGTCGCTCGTTTCATCAATCGGCTCTTGTAACTAGTCGTCAAATGTACCTACCCACGCTTCCACGTTGAAAGAATTGAAGTGATCAACAGACCAAATCCCAAACCCACCAAAATGCTGCCAACGAAAGCGAACACGGATTCCTGGAGGAAAAAGAACCCGACACCGGTTCCAACGAGCACTCCGCCGCCGATTGCCCAGGTGCTTTTATCGATCCCATGGTTTGAGTCACCCATCTCGGCTCCATTTCATTGGCTGTCATTTGATCACTGAATTCTTGCCCCAGGAGCCGCCGCGTCAGATCACCGGTACAGTTCCAGCACTCCCGCATCGACCCACCATATATCTCCGTCGCGGCTGAAGAACAGGAATCTTCCATCCGGAGAAACACTCGCGCACATCTCGGTGCCCTCAGAGTTGAGAGCCTCCAGGTTCCTCGGCTCTGTCCACCCGCCACCTTCAGCCCGGAACGAAACATACAGGTCCGCTTGCCCCTTGGCGTCGCCCCGACCCTGCGAGTCAAATACGAGGCAATCTCCGGCAGGCGCGATATACCCGTGCGCGCTGCCACCCGCCGCCCGCGTGAAATGCGGGTCCACCGACTCGGCGGCGTGATAGCCATTGCCCTCGTTTCGCACCACCATCAGACCATCACTGCCGGTGAAGTAGAAATCCCCATTAGCGTCAACACAGATCGCCATTGCAAAACCGCTGTTGACCTCATCAGGCAGTTCCTCAGTCGTAGACCAGTGACCGTCTACCTTCCTACTAACAACGATCTTGTCGCCATCGCCAAAGTAGATCGCTTCGCCATCAGGAGCTATACAAGGCTCGAACTGGCCACCCTTCATGCTGAAGGAAGCGGGCACCGGAGCCTGGATTCCTTCGCTGGTGATCCCGGCAACGACAATCTGGTTGGGCCCCGGGTCAGTTCGCCGCGTCAGGTACATTTCACTCATGTCCGGAGTGAAGGTCACCGCGAACTCGTATGAGTCCGTTGAAATCACGCCAGGGGCGAAGACCTGGGGCGTGTTGTCCGGCGCCATGAAGCCGGCGAACCCCGTTGCCGTTTCTGCCGCATTGGTGGAGCACGCGATCATAGTCGCCAGGACACAACCCATGATCACGGATCTCACGTTGCTCAGCGTCATTGGAAACCCTCTTGATTGTTGTGAGAAGGGAGATGCACGCGGCACTCTACGAAGAAAGCCGAATGGAGGTTGCTTGTGAAGCAGCCCGGCCGCTCTATCTCAATATGGTATTTTCATGGCCAAGATTGCCTGGAACATGCGTTTTGTTTGCGGTCACGGCAGGAGATCCCCTATGAACACACGCCGACCGCAGACCGCAGGTAAGTGTCAGACTCGAGTTGGTTTAGCATGAAGTCAGCAACGTCCGCACGGGAAATACTCGCTGTCAGGACATAGCTGCCGACAGAATGACCGTGCCGTAACTTACCGCACTTCTCCCCGTTGGTCAGCGCACCTGGCCTCACAATAATCCACTCCACTTTACTTCCAGCGATGATCTGTTCCTGCCGCGTTTTGTCCCAAAAGTAAAACGCCAAAATCACCGGTATTACAAATAACGTATAGTACAGTCCCAAGCGCCCCACACTATCCCCTATGCCAAGGGAGGTCTCACAGATGAGACGAGGCACCTTATGATCTTCCATGGCGCGCAAGATATTCCGGCTGCCCTCTGAGAGAATCCTGGTCGGGCCGAAGAACCGTTTGTGTCCGAGTGCCGACAACACAGCATCCTGACCTGTCATTGCTGCTTTTAGAGAACTCGCTTCAAGCACATCACCTTGGACAATCGTCAAATGGGGATGACCACCTTCAAGCTGTGATCGATCCCGAACAAGTGCTGTGACCTGAAGGCCGCGCTCCAGAGCTTGCGACACCAGCATTCGACCCGTTCCACCCGTCGCCCCAACGATGAGTACGCGTGAACACGGACGCACGGATGACTCATTGGCGATTGGCCCTTGCGAACGATGGCCCGATCGCGCCAACGCGATTGCCAGTACTATGGCGAACCCGATGTAACACAGGAAATATACCATGGCTTCATTCCCTCATTCGTATACCGGTGGGCACACATTGCCGACACGTCGCACGGCGACAGTCCGGACTAACGAAGACAGTTCGACTTGAGCTCCCCGAACGACGCTCCGCCAAGAACCTTGGCGACTACTGCTTGATCAGCGACACCCTTGCGAAAATCGATTGCTTCGCACCCCGGTCTATTGCTATCAGCCAGTGCCATGTGTCGGCTTCTCGCTCGTAGGTAAAGGTCGTGTGGACTCCGGTTGCACTCGTCTGGATACCGCTAGTCAAGCGCCCCGTGCTCTTTTGCAGTCTTGATCCAGTGTTCGGCCAGTTCGGCGGGATTTGCGCCCAGACCACGGCCAAGGTGCAGCGCCAGTCCCATCATCAATACCGATGCTTCGCAACATTCGCTGACATTGTCCAGTGTGCCGAATGACTCTTGAACTTTCAACTGGAGCAGCTCGTAATGCTGGCGGGAAAAACCCATGGGATCATGTAAACCATCCATCAACTCTGGGAGCATCAACAGGTCGATCCACTCGGGACCAATTCGTTCCGCCAACTGTTCCGGCTCTTCTTTACCCATCTCGCGCCAGAGACGCAATGTCTGCCGATCACCCGATGCGGCCAAGCCACTTTCCAGCAACAGGGCGAAAGCGCCATCAGCTATATTTTGCATCATTTCGAAATACTCGTCCTGAGCAACTTCAAAGCTCTTCGTGGCCTGTCCTTCAATGTAGGCAGCGACACTCAACTGAGGTAAATCTAAGACTTCCGGGCACCCGTCCATACAGGGAAATTCACTCCCTTGGTACATGTAGTACAGTTCCTCGCCCTGACTTTGGCGACCAAGGGGAAATAACCGGCAGACCAATGGACGCCCCAAATGCACACTGCATCCAAAATCAGGTACATACTGGCTGCACGCCGGCAGCTGTTTCCAGCCGGGTGCACCGTCAAAACGCAATTGGATGCCACCATAATCGCAGTAACGATCGCGAAAATCCCTCGCGGTCATTCCTTTTGCTTCAGCCAGGCACGCCAGGTCCCACGGGTTCAGTCTGACGGTTTTGCCGTGACAGCAGGTTCCTGAACGTGAACAGGTAAGTGGCAGATTGTCAGCAAGTGTGAGTTTAGCTGTGACCATCACCTAAGACTCCATTTGTCAGGCTCACACTATTGTTAGACTCCCGATCACTATCGGGAACGATACATGCGCTTGATATCACCCCAAGTGGTCGAGTCTTGTCCCACGACCTCGTCCCAAGTCACTTCGACGAAGCCTGAATAACTGAAAGGAATGCTCCACACCCAGTCCGAGCCGACGGAAAACGCTACCCGGTAAAGTCCCTGCCCCAGCAATCGTTCTGCACTATCGGTGTTGAGATCCGGCCCGAGAAGAATGTCCGACGCCCCATCCGGCAACGTCAACGTGACCGTGTGCAGCGACGACGAATATATGCCTTCGGCCGTGCGAGTCGCCGTGATCCAAGTCGGTGTAGTTACATCTAGGAGCACGGTGATCTGGCACTGAAGATAGACTGACCACCCATAAATTCCCGACGTGACGGGCGAGATTTCGCCGGAATAGAAGAACCCGCCTGAACTGCAATGACCCGCCCAACTGGAGACGAAACAGCCTTCATCGCTATTGACGAACTGCAGGTCGAAGGTAGTACCCTCATCCACTTCGTGTGTCCAGTATGCGCCGGAGCAGGGGCTATGCGCGCCGTGATAGAGAACCCAGTGTCCAAGATTTGCCTGGGCCTCAAGAACTTCGACCGTTGCGATGGCGGGGCTGAACAACAACCCTAGCAATGCAATCGCCGCTCCACAGGACATACTGCCTGAGACACTCACAATTTATCCTCGATCTTGATTCGATACGGCGAATTGAAAGAACGAGTATATCACGAACTGACCCAGAAGAGTAACAGTCGACTCCGCAAAGCCAGCAAATGCCCGGAGAGTCTTACGTTGGCTTCACCTGCAAAGGTGTTTGGCGCGGGCCTGGCCTGCAGGGCCGGTGCAAAGCACTTCTGGCCTTTAGCCAGGGCCGTGACAAGCGCCTTTGACTGCTGCAAGCGCTTGTCAGGCCTCGTCCCGGACCGAGCAACCAGCATCAGCCCCTGCGAAGCTGTTCGATGCGCAGTCGGTTCGCCGAATCATCGATGAGCGTCGCCAAGCGTCGCTCTCGAGTCTCCTCACGCTTCGCGCTGGTTACCCAACGTGCCGTCTGCCGGCGGTAACCGGGCGGTTGCTCCTGGTAGAACTCCCACGCGCCCGCGATCTCCTTGAATCGGGCTACCATCTGGTCCGTCAACGTTCCGTCCAACTTGGTTATCGCGTAGCCGCTATCGGGGTGCACATCTTTGAAGGTGAAGGCAGCGAGACCCTCAACCTTCATTCGGCCTTCCGTGGTGAGCCGTTCGACGAGGTCGATGTTTCTTTGGCTCCAGGCGCTCCTCGGTTTCCGAGGTGTAAAGCGAATCATGTAACTCTCGTCGTCTCGGGACTTCCGGATCCCGTCGATCCAGCCGAAACACAGCGCCTCCTCGACCGACTCCTCCCAAGTTACGGAAGGCTTGTTCGTCGCCTTCTTGTAGTAGCCCACCCAGAGGAAGTCGACCGTCGCGTGGTGCTCTTCGAGCCACGCTCGGAAGTCGGCGGGTGCGGGGAAG
>ERZ890953.344-NODE-344-length-27773-cov-4.360452_pt1 | contig 27773 bp, 9 predicted proteins | sample MGYA00521264_ERZ890953 | MGnify/ENA primary metagenome ERZ890953 (study PRJEB32303, sample SAMEA104408629) | aquatic metagenome | biome: Brackish water; feature: Chemocline; material: water | place: Baltic Sea | collected 2014-10-26T21:54:00 | depth 200 m ...
CGTCGATTGGTCGTCCGCCGTCAAGGTCACCTGTGCCGCATTGATCGTCTCGGTACCGGTGCCCTCGATATAGGACCTGACCATTGTAGCGATCTTATTTTCAACGATGACACCTGACCCACTCACCGCTACACCAGCAATGCCTCCAGATATTGCTGCTGATCCAGCAACAACCAGAGCTTCAATGGTCTGTTCAGCAGTGGCTACTTGTGAGATATTCCCAACAACATCCAGGTTGGAGTTCTTTAAATAGGCCTGCACTTTGTTTGGATCACGATCGCCATTCAGTTTGTATCCAATCCAGTTGTGGGCTAGCGAGACTCCCAAGGATGCGCCAATTCCGGCTGCTAATCCGATACTGGCCGAGAACGAAGCGCTGATGATCAGTGCTTTGATCTTCGAATTACTTTTGGTTTCCAGGTTCACTGCGCCTTTACTATCGATGGTGGAATCTTCAATATACGTATTCGTATTCGTGAGAATCAGGTTGGTCGCGTCAGCTCCCGCTCCGCTGATACGCACACTGCCCCCAACAGCAAATCCCGCTGATATAGAGGCCGCCGAGGATGCTGCTTTGATGGTAGCGCTCCCGTCAGCCAACAATCCGATATCCCCGGTGGTGGTCTTTACACGATCATCTGCTCCAGAAATGAAACTCTCCACTGAGCTGGTAATATGGTTGAAAGCTACCGAGGCGCCAAGGGAAATCGATACCCCTACTGCTCCAGCTACCGAGGCTGCAAGGCTTGTCGCTCCAGCAATCGTAGAGATCATCGAGAGATCTTTCGCTGTTAAAGTTATACTTTTCGCCTCGATTCCCGATGCCCCATCACCCGTAATGGAAGCCTCTACATCAACATTAATGCGGTTGATAACCGTCACCCCAGAGCCACTGGCGGCAATGCCAGCTCCAGCACCGCCCGCAATTGCTGCCGAACCAGCAAACACAATTGAGCCAATAGTCTGCTTTGCCGTGGCCGTTTGAATTAAAGCATTTGTAGCCTTAATGCTTGAATTTTCAATGTAGGCTCTCACCTCAGACGCCGAGGGCACCCCATACCAAGTATAGCCAATGGTGTTGACTGAAACCGCTGCACCAATGGAAACGCCTGCCGCTGCGCCAAGCCCAACACCGATCGAGGTTGAGATTGCACCCGTAACTGCCATAATGCCTGAAGAACTCAAGGCGCTTAGCGAGACATCTGCGGCACCGTCCACGGTGCTGTTTTTAATGTAGGTGTTGCTCTTGGTCAGCACCGTATTGAGGGAGAAGGCTCCCGCACCACTGACCCGGATACTGGCCCCCACTGCAAAACCAGCTGACACGGATGCTGCTACCGAAGTCGCCTGAATGGTAGTCTGAGACACTTTGATCTTACCCGTGGCCTGATCATAGGATATTATGTAGGTTATCCAGGGTTCTGTGGAAAGCGCCCAACTTTCGCCCTCCGATAGTATCGACAATCTTATGTCCCCATTCAGGGCCACTTCGTAGTTGCTTTCAATATCCCCTTTCAACCTATTCAGGATATCTGCGTCACCCGTAGCGTCAATCTCCGCCTCGTTGTAGCCAGGTCCATCATCCGTGGGATCATGTGGGTCGTCCAGATTCTCATCATCCACGTCTGGGTTGTCAGGATTGTCCTCGTCGGCTACAGCTGCATCATCTAATTCCGCTAACGTGAAAGAGGCAGCGGCAAGATCCATTTCGAAGAGCTGTCGCTCCTCGGTGGTGGAAGACAGGGTAACATTCCCTGTTTCGGTAGTGACATTGTCTGCATTCAGGATAAAGGCTGCCACCACATTGGACACTTCGTTGAAGGCAGTCGATACACCAATAGCAACCGAGAAGCCGGCGCCTCCTGCAACCGAGGCTGCCATCGAGGTGGCCCCAACTCCTGATAAGATACTTGATGAGTCTTTGGCAGTCAGGGAGATGCTGTCCACATGCACTCCGGTATCCCCATCACCTTCAATGGCTGCGGTCACTGTCACAGCAATCCGGTTTACGGCGTTGGCGCCCGCGCCACTCAAAGCAACCCCTGCACCGACTCCCCCGGTTACAGCAGCTGAGCCAGCGAAAACGATAGCATCAATGTTTTGGTTGGAAATCGCTTCGGCTTTGAGGTCACCCCCCGCTTTAATACTGCTGTCTTTGGTGTAGGCTTGTACCTCAACGCGGGAAGTGAGTGTGGAACGAATATTATCCAATTCCCACGTATCGGGGTCTCCGTAATCCTGTTGGGTCAAATCATCTGCGTCCACCAGAGCCCAAATATCAGTATCGCTATAATCTTGAGTGCCCAGGTTCAGTGTGTCGGGATCATCAATATAGGCATATATGCCCTCGACTCCACCACCTCCATAATTCGGGCTAACCAAAACCCGTTTCCCATCGATCAGATCCTGTTCGCCATCGCCGGAAGTGAACTCATAGCGAGTCAGTTGTTCATCGCCAACATATTTATAGATATCGCCTGCTCTCACGCCCTCTATGATTTTTACTGTATCTCCGGACGATATCGTCTGTTCTATGCTTGATGTCGTGTATTTGGGAGAGCCATCCATGCCAACATCAAAGCCGATAAAGTTTCGAGCCAGGGCAAGCCCTAAGGAAGCTCCGATTGCAGCAGCGCCACCGATACTGGCTGAAAAGGAAGCGCTGACGATCATGGCATTGATCGCCCCGTAACTAGTTGCTTTAAGATCAACATCACCTTTGCTGTCAATGTTGGAGTCGGTGATGTAGGCGTTTGTCTTGGTCTGAATGATGTTTGTGGCATCGGCACCCGCGCCGCTGATACGTACACTGGCTCCCACGGCAAATCCGGCCGATATAGAGGCCGCGGACGAGACAGCGTTTATGGTGGCGCTGCCATCAGCCAAAAGCCGGATGTCTCCGGTTGTGGTTTTTACCAGGTCATCAGCTTGATAAACGAAGCTTTCCACGGTGCTGCTGATCTGATTGAAGGCCAAGGAAACCCCGATGGAAACCGAAACTCCAGCAGCCCCAGCTACCGAGACAGCCAAGCTGGCCGCTCCAGCCAATGCTGTAATCGTCGAGATGTCTTTGGCAGTCAGGGAAATACTACTCGCTTCGATGCCCGTCGCTCCATCTCCCGTGATGGACGCCTCTACGACAACCCCAATTCGGTTGATGGCTATCACCCCAGATCCGCTGCCGGCAATGCCGGCTCCAGCACCGCCAGCCACTGCGGCCGATCCAGCCAGCACCACCGCCCCAATGGTTTGACCTGCCATGGCTTCCAGGGTCAATGCGCCGACTGCCTTGATGCTGGAATTCTTAATATAGGCCCGCACCTCTCCCGCAGAGGGTACAAGTTCGCCGAACCAGGAGTAGCCAATCGTGTTGGCGGAAATCGCCGCGCCCATGGAGACGCCTGCCGCCCCACCGCCTATACTGATAGAGGCAGATACTGCGCCCGTGGCCGCCATGATGCCTGAAGTGCTTTCAGCGCTGAGGGAGACAGCACCGGCACTGTCTACACTGCTATTCTCGATGTACGTGTTGGTGTTGGTCAGTACCGAATTCAGGGAAAAAGCGCCAGCCCCACTTACGCGTAGACTACCCCCCACTGCAAAGCCCGCCGATACAGCGGCCGCCACAGCGACCGCGTTGATGGTAGCCTGGGATAAAGTAAATTTCTCTGTGTCATCATCGTAACGAATGAAATACGTCATCCCGCTCTCGGTAGAGAGTGCCCAGGTGTGGCCTTCCGACAGTGTGGTCAGCCGCAAATCTCCTACCAGGATGACAAGGTTACTTTGGAAATCCCCACGGATGTTTTCGAGAATTGTTTCGTCCCCGTCAGCATCAATCTCCGCCTCGTTGTAGCCAGGCCCATCGTCCGTCGGATCCAGAGGATCATCCAGGTTCTCATCATCAACATCGGGGTTATCGGGATTGTCCTGGTCGGCTACAGCGGCATCTACCAAATCTTCCACTGTAAAGGAGGCATCATTGACAAGATCCATTTCGAAGAGTTTACGCCCTTCGGTTGTGGAGGACAGGGTGACACTCCCTGTCTCTGTGGTGAGATTGTCAGCATTCAGGATAAAGGCTGACACCTGATTAGAGACTTCATTGAAAGCGCTGGCCACTGCGAGGGCGAGCGAGAACCCAGCACCACCGGCAAAAGAAGCGGCAACCGAAGCTGCACCTACAACTGCGGTGATCCCCGATGAATCCTTGGCGGTAAGGGCGATGCTATCCGCGTGAACCCCCAAAGCCCCGTCACCCTCAATGGCCGCAGTCACCGTCGTGGCAATGCGGTTCACCGCGTTAGCGCCAGCGCCACTCAAGGCAATTCCTGCTCCACCGGAACCGGTCACCGCAGCGGAACCTGCAAAGACTACCGCTGTTATGCTCTGCTTGGAAATTGCGTCTGCAGTTAGTCGCCCCACTGCTGTGATGCTGCTATTTTCCGTGTAGGCCTGAACCTGCAGCCGGGTGGAGGGGGAAGAGATGATATTTGCCAGCTCCCATTGATCCCGGTTGCCGAAATCTTGTCCGGTGAAGTTGCGAGCATCCACCATAGCCCAGAGATTCTCATCGCTATAATCCTGGGTGCTCAGGTTCAGCGTATCGTCGTCGCCAACATATGAATAGACGCCCTCGACCCCGCCATAGGTGTAGCCGGGATCCACCATGACCCGCTTACCTGCGGTTAAGGACTGATCACCATCGCCAGTGATGAATTCGTAGCGAGTTAGCGCCTCCTCACCTTTAAAGCGGTATATGTCTCCTGCTCTTATCCCCGTATCAATCTTTACCGTTTCCCCTACAGAGATGCTCTTGTCCGTGCTTGCTGTGGTGTAATCGCTAGCGATATCGAATCCAACATCAAAGCCGATAAAATTCCGGGCCAGGGCAAGTCCCAGGGAAGCACCGACACCGGCGCCTCCACTAATACTCAGTGAGAAGGCGGCACTGACAATGAAAGCCACGATCGTTGATGTGTTGGTCGCATCCAATTCAACATTGCCAGCGCTGTTGATGATGCTATCTACGATATAAGCGTTGGTTTTGGTGAGGATGATATTGGCAGCATCGGCTCCAGCCCCATTTACGGCGCCACTGCCACCTCCAGAAAAACCGGCAGCCACCGCAGCCGCGGCAGAGACGACCTTCATGATGGCAGTTGAGCTGGCGTCCAGTGCAACATCGCCTGATGTCGTGCGCACCCCATCGTTTGCGTTTTTTATGTAGGCGTTGGACTCGCTGGTAATGAAATTCTGAGCCAGCGAGACCCCAATAGAAACGGACAATGCTGCTGAACTGCTAAAGGAGGCCGCCAGGGAGGCCGCGCCAGCCAGAGCGATAATGGAAGATGTATCTTGAGCTTTCAGGGTAAGTTCGCTAACGTAAATCCCGTCCGTGATGCCGCCACCAATCGCAGTATCATCATCAATGAAGGCGTTGACTTGGACGCCAATCTTGTTCTCAGACCAGACACCGGAACCAGCAAATCCCATCCCAACAGAACTTCCAGCGCCTATGGCAACGGAGCCTGCAAAAACGATGGAGAAGATCTTTTGCCCGGCAATGGCCGTCAGGGTCAGCGCTCCATTTGCCTTCACGCTGGACGGGTCAATATAGGCCTGCACCTGGCCCAACGGTTGTCCAGAGCCATCAACCTGGCTGATACCGTTGACATTCCAACCAATCAAGTTACGGGAAATGGAAATGCCGATTGAGGCCCCAACCCCTGCCGTTCCTCCGCCTCCTCCAGCAGCAAGTGAGGCTGCAGCAACAATGGAAATGATCTCCGAGGTATTGGAAGCCGCCAAAGCAACCTTCCCCTGGCTGTCCAGGTGGCTGTCCACCACATAGGCATTCGTGCGGGGGGAGATCACATTTTGAGCTACCGCGCCAGCCCCGCTGAAGGCATATCCACTCGTGCTGCCAAATGCCGCCGCCACCGATGCGGCCGCGGAGACCGAAGTAATCGTGGTTTGGGAGACTTTGAGTACGCCGCCCTCTTTCTCAATGTTGTATGTGACCCCATTCTCAGTAACCAGCACCCAAGACTGCCCTTCTACCGGAGCAGAGAGGCGTAATTCTCCTGTGAGTGTCTCTCCATGAGTATCAAATTCGGTCCGCACCTTCTCCAGAATGGCGGCGTCATCTGTAGCATCAATTTCCGCCTCGTTGTAGCCAGGTCCGTCATCCGTGGGATCAAAAGGATCGTCCAGGTTCTCATCATCTTCGTCTGGGTTGTCTGGATTATCCTGATCAGCCTTGGCGGCATCATCCAACTCATCCGTCGTGAAGGAAAGGCCTGATAGGGTCAAGTCGAATAATGGGCGGCCCTGGGAAATCGCCGTCAGGCTGATATCACCGCTGGTTGAGGTTACACCTTGATCAGCATCTTTGATATAGGCTGCGACCTGATTGTTGACCGAGTTAAAGGCTAGAGAAAGCCCAATTGAAAATGAAGCACCTGTTTCAGAAGCTACCGATGCCGCCAGAGAAGCTGCGCCTGCGAAAGCTGTGATCCCCGATGAATCCTCGGCCTTCAATTTCACGCTGCCGGCCTCGATTCCCCCAGCCCCATCTCCATCAATGTAAGCCTTGATTTCGACATTGATCTTGTTTTCCGCATACACCCCCGCGCCGCTGATGGTTATCCCGGTGGAACCACCACCGGAGAGGGCAGCCGATCCTGCAGCGACCACGGCGGTAATGAATTGATCCCCTACTGCGTCCAAGGTCAGCGCACCAGAGGCCCAAACCGTGGTATTCAACAGGTACGCCTGAACCTGAGAACTGTCAGCCGAAAAATTGGTCTGTGTCCACAAATCGGTGTTGCCATACTCCTGCACATTCAGGTCAACGGGGGCATTTTGTGTTTCACCCAGATATTCGTAGACATCCCCTGTACCTGGGCCATCAGCAATCTTAACCCTCTCCCCGGCAGCAAGAGCATCCGGTGCACTCAATGTTTCCGAAGATGTGTAATCGGCAATTGCCGTGTTGTCTAGATCGTAGCCGATAAAGTTGCGTGCTACGGAGATACCAATAGAAACCCCGGCGCCAGTGGTGGAACTGAAAGTCACCGAAGCCGCAACCGCCGTAACAACTGCCACAATCTCTGATGTGCCTGTGGCAGTTAGATCCACATTTCCGACCTTGTTACTCTGCGTTCCAAGAACGCTGTTGGCAATATAGGCGTTGGCTTTCGTCAGAATAATGTTGGTAGATTCCGCACCACCGCCGCTTATTCCAAAACTGAAACTACTACTGCTTCCTGACACGGAAACGGCCAGTGCCACCGAAATAGCGGTTATTTTCGCTGTCGTGGACGCATCCAGGACGATATCTCCACCACTAGTTTCCAAACTACTTACATTGTTAATGTAGGCTTTAACATCAGTGGCAATCGTATTATGAGCAATAGACACGCTAATCGAGGCTGACCCGCCAAATTTATCCCCTCCAACCGCGCCAGAGAACGAACCACCCATGTTTCCAGCGGAAACTAGCGATGTATCGCTAGATGACAGATTTACCTTCCCGGATTGGGTGGTGATTTTGTTGCTGTTGTTTATGGAAGATTCGACGATCTGCCAAACGTTATTAAAGGAGAATGAGCCAGCCACAGCAATCGCCAACGCTGACCCACCCCCGCTGATCCCAATAGCAATAGCGAACACATAAGCCTTAATGGTCGAAGCTGTCGAAGCTGTCAGTGAGATTCCACCGGCATTTTCGATCGTGGAACCATCCACACCAGCTTTGATCAAATTGGCATCGCTGCGCTGGCCGATATTGTTGGTGGATAGAGAAATACCTACAGAGATCGTTCCGCCAAAACTGCTATCTCCGGCAATTGCCAGGCCAGCCGCCGCTGCGGTGGTAACCGCTTGTATGTCAGCGTTATCCTGGCCAGTAAGAGTGACGTTACCCTGGTTGGTCATAGTCACTAAACTGCCCCCAGTGACCGTTGCTAAAATTTCGGTATAGATATCGTTGTTTGTTTCGGCGCCAGCGCCGCTGGCTGAGAGCGAACACCCGCCCCCGCTGAATGCTACACTTGCACTGACAGTGACCGCTAAAGCCCAAATCTTGGCGCCATTATTGGAGGCATTCATGGATAGTGCCCCACCTACGTTCAGGATGGAATTATTGATCACTGCGTGGACACTGGTCTTGATCTTGTTGATCGCCCGCACCACACCTAGACCAAGAGAAATTGATGTGCTGTCGGAGCTATAGGCAACACTCACGGCACCGGCCACGGCATCGGCAATGATCTCAGAGCTATCGGTTGCGGTAAGGCTGATATTCCCACTTGTGGTTTTAAACGAACTGCTATCCCGAATTGATGCGTCTACTTTCCGGTAGATTTCATTATCACTTTCTGCACCCGCAGCAGAGCCGCTGACACTCACTTTGCCCGACTTGGTGCCGCCAATTGAGATGCCCACCACGGTAGAGTTAATTTTGCTGGTGGCTTCGGCATGTAGTTCAATATTCCCACTCACATCCGCTGTCGAATTCTCAATGGTTGCCTTTGTAATATTCGGATCGGCTCCTGATTCGCCGACATCATTTTCGGCAACCGCCGCGGCAACGTTCAGGGAACCACCAGTACCGTCGCCAGCTGTGAAAGAGCCACCAACCGTTGCTGCAGCCACAACGGCAATAATGCTGGCACTATCTTTGGCACTCAGTTTCAACGCTTGGGCTGGGTTTGAGATCGTGATGCTGCTGCTGTTCTCGACAGCCGCAATCGTCTCGGTGTCCACATCATTAAATGAGAGGGAAACGCTGCCTGATCCCGAAAGGGTTGCAGATTTGCTATCACTGGAACTGTTGACCGATAAAGCCATCGAGACCGCCACCGATATCGCCAGGATCCCAGCATCGTTGATGGCAGATAGTGAAACCTGATCATCGGAATTAACCGTGGAGTTATCGATGACTGCGCGTACCGCACTGTCGATCCAGTTGCGGGTGATTGAGGCACCAATATTCAAAGCAAAGGATGTCCCATCTCCCGAAGTATAGGCCAGTGTGAAGGACAAAGCCGGTGCTGCGGCTACGGTGAAACTGGTATCCTCGGCGGTGAGAGTCAGCATGCCGTGACTGGTGATATCAGTGCTATCGGTGATCGAGGATTCTACTTGATAGTGAACATCGTTCCACGCCAGGGAACCATTCAACGACAACGCCAGGGTGGCTTGCTTGTTATCGTCACCGCTGGTTGCCACCGCAACAGCCAGACCCATAGAAACCGCATACACATCAGCTTTGGCCGAGTCGGCTGAAATGGAGGTATTGCCAGCCACGTCAGTGGTCGAGTTCAGAATTTGTGCCTTGATGGTATTCGGGGTGCCAGCCTCTCCTAACAGGTTGAGCGCCAAAGCCACACTCAAAGCAACCCCTGCGCTGCCTTTCTGGTCGTTCATCGCCACCGCCACAGCCCCGGCAAAGGCCCCGGCGACCACGATGGAGGTATCATAGATCACCAGTTGGCCGCCCTCTTTGCGCACCAACCACTCGTTATGCCAATAGGCATCCTCAACCACCCAGACCAGGCCGGATTCTTGTTCTTTGATCTTTGTATCGGGTGAAAGCGTAATTCCATGATCTGAAAAATCATCCTTCAGGTCATTGGCTATGGGATCATCGTTCACCGGGTCGGCGGCATTGGATGTAAACAATTGATCCTTATCGGTAGCAACAATATCCAGGTCGCCGCTCGTGGTAGTGATATTGCTGCTGTCCTGAACGGAAGCCAGTACCGTGGAATGCATCACATTCACCGCCGCCGCGCCGCCGAAGGAAGCGGCAACTGAGATACTAGCATCCTTGTCGTCCAAGTTCGTATCTTGGTCTTCTGAATCTTTTTTCTTCTTGGAATAACCCAACGCCGCGCCGACTGCAAAGGAGAAGTCATCCGACGTTGAAAGCGCCTTTACCAGCACTGACCCGGCTACGATGGTCGTGTTGCTGATCAGCGCTTTGGCGCTGTCGGTGATCAGGTTGACTCCTGCCGTTCCGGCGAAGCCAAACTGCCCAGCTCCGAGCGATAATCCAATCGCCAGCAGGAAATTGTCGTTGACTGCCGTCAGCGAGACGGATTCGATAGTGTTTACCGGGTTGACAGTATCTATCAGCGTTGAATTCGAGATAGAGGTCTGGGTGGTATATTTACCGCTATTAAGACCCACCCCGGCTCCCAACCCAAAACGTCCACCAACGCTCACCCCCACCCCGCCGCCAATCGCCATGACGATCACACCATCCTTGGCGTCGAGGGCCAGCGCTCCCGAGGTGTTGATCGTGACAAAATCCAGGTAGGCTTCCGTGGTATTCTCTACCAGATTCAATGAAAGCGATCCGGCGATTGCAATGCCATTCTTGGCTTTTTGAGTTGCGGCAACACCGGCTGACAATGCAAACAGGAATCCATCTCGCACAGCAGAAAGGCTGACATCATGGCCTTCGGTGACGGTTGCCCCGATCATGAATGCCTTGGTTGTCACATTCAGATCATTTACACTTACCGAGCCGGAGATACCAATTCCAACATTGGATTGCTTCAAGAAGGTTGCCGCGCCTGTGGCGGTGAAAATATCGGTGTGGTTCTCAGCGTCGATACCAATATCGCCCGTTGGCGCCAGCGTGATCGTGGCGTAATCATTTACATACGCCAGGGTGTGGTCGTTAATCATGTTGTATGCCGCGCTGCCTGCCAGACCAAAACCGCTGGTCTTATTCTCTGGTTTCTGGGTAGTTTTCGAGGTACCTGTGTCTTCACTATCAAATTTCAGGCGCAGTTCTGTCCACTTCCACCACGGGCGCGGCTCAAATGGCTTCTCTTCCTCTTTTTCTTCTTTCTTATTGGAGGGATTCTTCTCCGATACTTTGGCCCCGGATAACGCAAAGCACCAGATTTCTCCATCAGATTTGGATGACATCTTCAAATCGTCTACATCCAAAATCGTGCCATCATTGCCAATTTCTGTGTTACTGGATGTAATGCGGTTGCCAATGATGGCTGCTGTTTCCTTGTCGACATGCGTGAAGCCAATACTGACTCCTATTCCCATGCTTTCCGCGCGCTGGATGGCACCCAGTAAATTGATATGCAGTGTTTTTTGATTCGCTTTGACAGAAACCGGGCCGCCCACGACAACCACCCCACTGGCCAGATGAGCCAGCGTTTGGGCAACATGGCTCATAAACAAAACCGTGCCACTCAGACCAAATTTACCGGCTATACCTCCGGCCTGCGCCAGGCCGATCGTGAAGATGTCTTCGTTGGCGCTGACAAACAACCCGCCATCAGCGCCCGTGTGTATTTGCGCCCCTTTCTCGATTCTGGCAATCGTGGTGTTATTGAATAATTCCACCAATCCCGAACCGCCAATACCCACTGTGGCGCCATCATTGCCATAGGGGGTCGCCAGACCTAGAATTCCTTTTTTCTTCTTGATGACGTTTTTCGCCCCACCCTCATTTAGTGCAATACTAAACATGCCGGCAATATTGACCAGCTCAATCTTGGTTTTCGCAGAAACGGACACTTTTTGATCAGCAGTGTGGAAATTGGAATCCTGGTTTATCCTGGCGTATTCTCCAATGATCGCTTTACTTTCATTGAGGTAATAGGTCACCGCCAGCGAGCCGTTAGCACCAAAGCCCAATGATCCCGCAGCACCTTTCTTCGCCCCGCTGATGACATACGTATTCACAATATCGGTAAGTCCCAAATTGCCTGCGATCAGTTTTACGAACTCATCTTTGATGCTGGTTTTAGTTGGGTCGAGATACAAGTCATAGAAGGGGATCAACTGTAGCGGTGTAACCAGCAGGGGATACTTTACGGAAGCTTTGACGGTTACATCTTTCTTGGCATCGACATCAGCGCCGCTATTGATATCAGCTCCGCTTTCGATCAGAGCATGCGCCCGATTGCCATAAAAGCCTAAGGCGACCGCTAATGCCGTAGCGAGTTTCTTGCCTTTATCCTCTTTTTTCTTCTTCTCCTCATCTTCTTCAAGATTGGTGGCACCTGATGCAGCCGATCCTACAGTTGATACTTTGACCTTTTCTTTGATCTGCGCATCGACGACAACATCCATGTCAGACTTAATGACACTATCGGCGCCCAAACGGGCGACGACATCGTGCAAGAAAATTTCTAACGAAAAGCTAAGTGAGAAACTGCCAAAGTTGTTGGTCTTGTCGTTCGTGCGGTTCATGACATCCGAAGCGCTGCTCTTCAAAATCAGCGAACCTAAGATAGCCTTGGTGAACTTCGAGTCGGCCTGTACATCGCCTTTGGTTAGCAGATCTTTGAATTTCGGCGCACCACCAATGGCGGCTTTGACAGCAGCTTTGTTCGATGCATCTAACTTCGCCAACAATTTGACACCCGCACCAAGGTCGGTTGTCAATATGTGATCACATTCATCAATACCCCATTCTTTGGTCAGATCAACTGGCAAAGCGCCTAAGGCATCTTGTTGAGATGCCGTCAAACGGAAGGTATCATCATCGACCTTTACAACGTGGTAAATTTCCCCATCCTCCAAACCACGAATCGGAAGGTCAGCCATCGTGACCGTATTGTAGATTTCGATCCCGTGGTTGCTGCCCGTCGCGCCAGTTAGCAAATTTACCGGGGAGCCGCCAATGGATTGAGAAAGTTGGAAGGTTTCAGCTCCAGCATTGACTACATAATACAGGTTGCCGTCTACCATGCCGCCAATTTTGGTTCCCCCACCGGTGAGGTAATAAACCTCATCGTTTTCCAGTAGCGTGTGCGAAGGCATGCGGAAGGTATCCGTATCAAGATCCACTACCGGTTCCTTGGTGGGATCAAACATCATCGTGCGGTAATATTGCTCGCTAATCTCGAAGGCGTGTGAGCTGCCCGTGGCTCCCAGCCCCAGGTCAATGAACACCCCATCATCGAAGTCCTGCTGTGTGTCAGCCAGTTGGAACTGGTTGTCATTGAAGTGCAACACATAATATTCAGTTCCATCCACCAGACCGCCGATGGGCGAATCGCTCCCTGTATTGTAGGTGTAGGTGACCTTGTCGCCATCCCCAAATTCATGCCCGGTCAAGGTGATGATATCTGTTGTATCATCAACATGCGCCAGATCGACCGCTGCGGAGCGAATCTGGTCGTAGAGGTGTTCCAGTCCGTGGCTGCCGGTGCCAATCGTAGCCCCTGGCAATAAATCGACCAGAGTCGGGGTAACGTCACAGTTTTCTTCCAGCGACAGGGTGTCCGCATTGACCACAACCACACAATATTCCGCGCCGTCTGTCATATTACCGATCGGGTCTCCCCCGCTGGTATGGTAGATCACTTTTTCACCATTATTGAAGCCATGCTCAGGAATGCTAATCTGATCGGATGCCACATCGACAATCGGGGCGGTCTGCGTCGGGTCGAAATTGATCACCACGAAATCAGTGACGAATCCATGGTCTGCGCCCGTGCCCGTGCTGGTTAGATCTATCGGTGAGCCTGCCGAAGCCTGGGCAACAGAATCGGCCAGCTTCAAGTTATTCTCATCAACCTTGATTACGTAATAGACCTCACCCTTAGTCAGGCCGCCCACCGAAGAGTGGGGAATGGGATCGTCATCGTCACTGTGCTGGTAGAACACTTTCTGGCCGGTTTCGAAACCATGCCCCTGCGCCAGGATCGTATCCGTGGTCACGTCGACATCGACGGCATCCAGCGTGTGGCTGCTGCCTGTGCCAACACTTGTCAGGATAATCTCATCTCCGGTCAGTGCGTCAGCCAATGTGGCAGCCAGTTTGAAACTGGTATCGCTCAGGCTGATAACGTAATAGTCTGTACTGTCGGCCAAACCGCCGATGGGAGTCCCCGCCGTGCCGCTGTCATAGGTCACTTTCTGCCCGGTTTGATAGACATGGATCGGATCAAAGCGGATGATGTTATTGTCAACGTCCACCACGGCATTGTTAGCGCTGGTTAACGATGCTGGATCGAATTCGTGGCTGCGCTCTTCAGGGTTGAATTTAACATTGGTTTGAACTTTTTTCGGCGTGCTAACGGTCGGATCGACGTGGTATACCAACGTATCGCCATTCTCATAACCGTGAGCAGTCAAAGTGATCTCGTTGGTCAGCGAGTCAACATCGGAATCCGGGGCGAAGCTCTTTGGGGCCGCCGTATACACGAAGAAGTGCTCAACGCCCTGGCCCTGATCGTTCAACATGATGAACTCGTTGTTATCGGCTGCCTCTTTAGTTACCGCCAGTTGGAAGTCGTTTGCCGTGCCGTTCGAAACGTAATAGGTGTTATTGAAATCCAGGCCGTCGATCTGAATCTGGTCATCTTCATTCGAATCTTGCGGCGCGGCTCCGTAATCCAATGCCTGTCAATTGCTAAATCCGTGGCCGGTGATTTCGAATTTGTCATCCGCGGTGTTGACCGCGCTGCCAGGGTCAAAGGTAAGCGACTCGCGGCGGCTGAAGGTGTGTGTAGAACCGACGTTTACTTCGCTGGCATCCAGGTTCAGGGCATCGGCCATCGCCAACTGCAAGTTGTCGTCATCGACCTTTATCACCCGGTAGGTTTCCCCAGGCACCAGGCCGCCGATCTCCACCAAAGGCTCATCTTCCCCGTCTTTGCGCTCCACCTCATATACCACATGATCGTCTGTGTTCAGGCCGTGGCCGGGGATCCTCAACACATCGTTCGCATAATCGATACCAGCTGGTTTGGTAAACTCAATCCCAAGGTCTGTAAGATTGATTGCGGTGTCTACATCCGAGCCGACAGCCGTTATCGTGCCATTCACCTCGGCTAACACGTCCGCAAAATCGAAACCCAAGGCAATCCCTAACCCGCCCAAACCGTCTTCGTATATAACAGTCTCCGATTTAGCGCTGTTGGTCACTTTCGCCAGGGCATGCACATTCACATTCTTCCCGGCGTTGATACTGGCATCTTTCCCCACAATCGCATGGCTGGTAGTGTTCGAGACCGCGATTCCCACTGAGAGAGCAACGGCATATGGATCAACGGGCGACTCAGAAGAAGCATTGGAAGAATTCCGGGCCGCACCCGAAGCGGTGACCGTTGTATTACTCTTGAGTGTCACACTTCCAGCGGCTGTAATCGCAGTGGTGCCCAATAGATTGACCCTGGCATCAACATCAGCATGGCTGTACGAGAACGCCAGCATATTGATGAATTTTTCGATCGCTGCCACTTTCTTCAGCTTGGAGGTCCACATTGTGGCATCTTTCGATGCCAGGGACGCCACCGAGCTATCCACCACGGCCACAGCATCGATTTTGACATCCCCTGCGCTGTTGATAGTTGAATTATTTAGATCGACATACGCTTTGGCACCCCGGATCATCACCGTGACCGGCGCAGGCGGCAGCAAGCCATCGAAGATGAAGGATGTCAGCGTGGAAACAAGCACCGAATTAAATTGCTTCCAGAAAATATCGAACCAGAAGTTATCCACCTGATCTGGGATGAGATCCAATGTGCTGATATCTTTCGATTCGGCGGCGATACTGATCTTGTCGCCCTCGATCGTCGAGTCGCTTATGTCGATATCGGTGGTTTTGAAACGCACCCCAATCAGGCGGAAGGGCGAAAATACCGAGCTATACTTCTTGGCACTGATTTCTATATTGCCGCCTTTGATCAGCGCGCCGTCAATCGAGACCCCCACAAATTCCCCGGTAAATGGAATCGCATCAATCGGCAGGTTGGAAGACCAATCCGTCAGGAAAGCGAGCACTTTGATCTGACCAGCGGTGTAGGGATCGGTGGCATGGGCCAGCAGCTTGGCCCCGTTGTTGATCGTTATCCCGGTGCCGTAGGTATGGGTGGTGCCCGGTACGAGAAAATTAACCTCGCCATTTGCATCCTCCTGATAGGTGCCCGATGTGAAGAGAATTTCCCCCGAATTTTCTGTGGATGCGGCTGTCACATGGTTCGCTGTTTCAGGGTTAGCAACATGGCGGGTGGAAAGCGTAACATTGGCGTTGACAGTGATGTAATTCGCTTCCACTTTTAGATCGTGGCCCTGCAGGTATACATTGCCAGCAAAGGTCACCCCTTGGACTGCAAATGGATTGCCTACGATGCTCAGATCAGCTTCGAATAACCCAAGCCTTTCTACGGTGACTGTCTGGTAAACATTCGTGGCAAGATAGATCGTCAGTGAGAGGATGCCCGTTTCATTGACGACTTCTTTGAGCAGGCCACCGTAACTTTCGAAAACTAACTCATCGCTGGCATTGCGCTTGAGGATGACATCGACATCGCCTGGGCGCACAAAGAATTCGATATCTCCCAGGCAGGTGCTGCAAAGCGTCGGCTCCATGCCGGAATAGTTCAGGATATGGCCATCATAATCGATCTTCCCGGATGGCGAAGGCCACGGCGGTGTGAAAACAATGCTTGCATAGGCGCTATCATCAACCGTGATAATGTCGTGTCCGGTAGAGCCGCCATCCACAGTGCCGCTGATCGTTCCGCCTGCCAGGACAACGAAGGTATCCTTATTGTCCATTTCGCCTTGCAGGTTTTCCATGCCAACAAAGGAAACCGTCTGCTCATCCGTCTGCAGATTCCCGCTATTCGTCCCATTGATATTAAAGGTGGCGCCGTCATCTGGGCCGACCAGCGTATCTACCCCACCCAGCCCATCGACGGTGATATTTTCAATATCATCGTTTTCGAAGATAACCACCTGATTGCTGTTGCGTATTACTGTTGGCTCTTTGTGTTCGCTCTTGATTTGATCGCACTCGCTGACGGTGACTTCATCATATTGGTAGCTTTCATCGCTGGCATCCCCCTGGATTGTGAGCGTGTCGTCGCCCTCGCCACCCTCCGCTTTGATGGTATTGGCGTCTGTGCCAGCCAGCACCAGATCGAATTCATTATCCCCGTCTGTACCGATCAGGTTGACTTCAGCATTGTTTTCCAGGGTCACAACCCCTGTCAGGTTGATCGAATCCAGTTTAACCAGCGCACTGTTGTTCTGGATTGCAATGTCGCCGCTGAAAGTCACATCGGCGTCAGGTTCGACAGCAAAAGTCAACTCTTCAGAGAACCCGTCGATGGCGAAATTTTCAGTAAAGATGCCGCTTTCGAAATAGACCAGACCACCATCGGGATGTGAATTGCTCTGGATATACGTCAGCATATCGCTGATCGGTGTGGTGGATGCCGTACAGTTGGGATCATTGGTGCAATCGCCGCCTGACGGCAAGAAACTGTGTTTGACGCCGCCGACGAAGAGATAAGGGTCAGGTACCAGGGGTTGGGCAACCGGGATTAGCGATTGGGAATTGGCGTTTTCGACAGGAGGCTCAGACTCCACCAGGGCTGATTCGATGGCTTGGGGAGCCTCTGTCTCCGCGGGGGGGAGCGTGCCCGTTGGGGCAGCGTCTGGAGGCAGATTTTCTTCTATTGGTGCGGCACCCATCCCTGGGTCAACCCCCGATTCGCCTTCCTGGGGGACAAGCGAATCATCGGGAACAGGGAGTGAGTCTGCCTCGGGCGGCTCACCATCATCTATAACATCCGCTGTCTCTCCATCGGGTTGCGGAGGAATATCCCCCTGCATCTGGTCAGATATGGCTCCTTCGACGGCTTGGGAATCCGCATCGTCGAATTCAACGCTTCCGGCCGGGTTTTCCACTTCATCGGCCTGTTCGCTTGCCGCGTTCTCAGTTTCCGTGACAGCGGGTGCGGTTGCTCCACCGTCGTCAGCATAAACCACTGTAACGTCTACAGTCGCAGCCAAGAATACCAACGCTGCGAGCAGACACAATGATATAACAACCCGGAAAACTCTGTTCAACATATTTCCTCGCTGGCTAAACGCTGCAAAGCGTCAAACAAAAGCTGTGAGGAAAATCCATCTGGCAAAATATCATCAGCACCTTGTAACTGGGCAGTAATAAAATCTTGCTTGGTGTGAGTCAAAACAAGGCAGCGAATCTCAGGAAAATTATTTTTAATGTTTTCCAACGCGACCCATGCCTCGCCGTCAGGCAAGCCCGCATCCAGCAAAACCAAATCTGGAGCATTGTTAGCGATCATTGCCATTCCCATTTCGACATTATCCGCCACACCAGCTCCCGGAATCCAACCAGCCGCGCTCAACAAGACGCGCAGACTGTCCCGATACCGTCCAGGCGGGGCAATGAGAAGTATCATCAAGCCGCTATTGGTCATGCTATCAGAATATCAATTTCAAGTAAGGTAGTAAACCCTAAAAACTAGGCTTTTCGTACGGAAGGAAACATCCCTATGAGAACACCCCCAAAATAATCTACATCACGCCAAACTGGCAAACCCTTCGCGTAAGGCATAAAGCGCCGCTTGCGTACGATTAGCCAGGTGCAATTTAGAGAGAATGCTGCTGACATATTTTGCAACAGTATTTTCCTGAATAGAGAGCGCATCGGCAATTTCCTGATTGGTCATCCCGCGCGCAATCAGGCACAGGGTTTCCAACTCTCGTTCAGTTAATGGCGAAGCCGTGGCGGGTTTGTCGGATGGTTGGTTGATTTCCTGGATAACCCGGCTTGCAATCGTGGGGTGCAGGGAAATATTCCCCTCTGCCACTTCACGAATGGCCTGAAGCAGATCCTCGGGGAGGGTATCTTTCAGGAAATATCCCAACGCCCCGGCTTTGATCGCGGGGAAAACGCGTTCATCATCCGCGAAACTCGTCAGCACCAAAATACGGGATTCTGGGGAATCCAGCGATATTTTTTGAATGGCCGCTAATCCGTCCAGGCGCGGCATCACCATATCCAGTAGGATGAGATCGGGATGAGTGCGCGCAGCTAGTAAGACTGCTTCTTGCCCATCCGAGGCAACAGCGACCAACTCGATATCGTCTTGTGCTTCCAAAATAGCCGTTAGCCCCTCGCGTACAACGGCGTGATCGTCCGCGATGAGAACCCGAATTTTATTCTTCATCATAATTCACCTTCATTCAAGGCCACTCTGATTACTGTGCCATCCCCAGGATGCGTGATGATATCCAGTTCAGCGCCTATTTCCGCCGCTCTGTTTCGCATATTGTTCAACCCCATTCCACTATCCATTGCCATCTCGGGCTCAAAGCCACATCCATCGTCCATGATTTCAAAGATCACAGTCTGACCATCCCGAAACAGCTTGACTCCCACAGCATTGGCATGTGCGTGTTTGAGAGAATTATTCAACGCTTCCTGGGCGATATAAAAAAGTGCGGTCTCTGCCGGTTGTGAGAAATGGAATTCATCTTCCGTAATCAAACGGGCGCTGACATCGGATCGTCCTTCGACGGCAGCCAATCTCAAATTGAGGGCGCTTACCAGGCCTTCCTTCTCCAGTACAGAGGGACGCAATTGGTGAATGAACAAGCGCATCTCTCGGATTGCCTGCCGTGCTGTCCGCCCAATCCGGTCAAATGTCTGAGATATGACCTCGCGATCCCCTTTCTCAAGCCGAACCAGTCCGGCTCCTGTCAACGTGACCACCCCATAAAGTGATTGTGTAATCGAATCATGGAGATCGCGTGCCAGGCGCTGACGTTCTTCCAATAAGTGGGTATGTTGAATGCGCTGTCGCAAACGGTCGCTGTGCACCGCGACTCCGATCTGATCGGCTATCGAAGTCGCCAAGGCAACTTCATCCAGGTCAAAACATTTATCTGGGCCACCCACCAACACCAACACGCCCAACCCAATCCCGCCGGCGGTCAAAGGAGTCAGCAACAAACTCTTCACGCCGGGTGTTCTCAACGACGTTGGCAAACGATTTTCAGAAAAGATATCCGGAATCAAAAGGGGAATATCTTGCGTCATAACTTCGTAAAGCAAACCAGCTGGAACGGACAATGCCTCCAGCCCTTGAATCCACTCATCAGAAAATCCTTTTTGAACTGACAAATGTATCAGGCGAGGATCATCACCTTGCTCATCCTGCAAGAAAATCATCCCTTTTTCGCAGCCAAATGTATCCATCGCCTTAGATAGCGACTCGATAAGGATAGAGCGTACATCGATTTCCCGGCTGGCCACAGCGGAAATATCATACAAAACCGATAAATCCCGCGTCCGGGCGATGACACGCTGTTCAAGCGTGGATGTCAGTTTAAGCAAATCTTCTTCTGCCCGCTTCCGCCTCGTCAGTTCCTCTCGCAGAGAAATCGACATCTTATTGAATGACGTCGTCAAGAATCCAATTTCGTCGTTATAAAAAGTTGGCACCTTAACATCCAGGTCGCCCGCATCCAGTTGCCGCACTCCAGCCAACAATCGGTCTAACGGTTTGATAAGGCTGGATCGAAACAAAAGGGGATATACAGTCACGACCCCAAGGCTGCCAACAATCACAGCCAGTACCATAACCACACTGGTATGATGTGGCACGCTGCTTAAATCTGTAAGGTCAAAACCCACTTCGTATGTCACACCACCATCCAGAAATATATACCCAGCATACTGGTGATAGCTGCCGAAAGGATGATCTCCATAACGGTATGAAATGGAAATTCCCTTGTCGACCTCGCCAAGATGGCCTTCAATGAAATGACGCCAAATCGGATCGTGTGATACCTTTTTGTTTCGAGTGCGCTGCTCTTCGATCAGTTTATGTACATTGAAATCTGGTTGTGCGGCAAAGAGCAATTTGACCTCGTCAGACTCTTCCTGAAATTCTTGTAACGAGAAATCAGGCCAGGCAACTACATAAGCAACATCAGCAGGTACGTTGTAAATATCCTTCTCAAGAACAGCCTGACGTATGATATCGACAATCCGAGTATTGTATTCATCCACCTGCGCTATTTCAGCATTGCCAATGAAAATACTCAGGAAGCCTAGAATCGCCAATATTCCCACAAGCGAGAGACCTACCAAACGCACGATTAAACTCGGCTGTTTGCTGGGGAGTTCAAAAGACCCATACACAACGGCTACAATCATCAATAGAAGAGAAAAATGGCCGATACCAGCCGCCATATCCGTTGAAATTAGTGCATCAATGGGCGGGATATAAACAATTCCCTGAGCGAGACCGATCACCAAGGCAAGTACGTAACTTCGTAAAACGCGCACCTGACGATCATTTGAGCGGAATATCATTTCTAGCATTTGGTGCCACCCCACATCTGGCGTATTCCGTTTTTGAATTTCATACGTTCGGCGGACCAGAACAATCAGTGCTGAAAAGAAGGTAACAGGGTTTAATAACCAAAAACTATTTGGAATAGATGTATCAAAACTATGATTGACCAAAATTTGATAGGCATAATAAGCGCTATACCCAAAAGCAAGAAGTGTGACGCTACACGCGTATAGTAATACCAAATGGGCTTCGAGCGAACGTTCTCGCCTTGGATAATGGTATCCAAAACCCAACACGGCGGCCATGCTCAGTACAGCGAAGCTGTCAGTCAGTGGTGTTAAGACCCCACCCCATAAAATGAGTCGTTTCAAAAATATCAATCCCGTTCCGATGGTAAATCCCGCCACGCCGAGGGCGATAAATTGAGAAGCCGGTCTGTCCTCTTTAATTCTCAGTAGGTAAATTGTACTGACGAACCCAATGATAACAAATGAAATATCAAACGCTGCATAGGAGTCCAGGCAAAATCTGATGGAAGGCATATAACCATTATAGCTGAATCGAGGTAGTTTTAGGCCTAATTCTTGTAGATTTGTCTCATTTCAAAATTGTTCCGCCAGGGAGGCTTTGAGCAGTCGCTCGGATCATGGATGAATTGGAGACTCCGATCAAACTGGATATGGGGGAAACAGTACTGGTCAATATTACGAATCAGCAGTTTGCACAACTCCATTGCTCTCAAGCCTGTATCCAGCAGAATCAGAATAATGGCCTGATCACGATGGCGGTTGGGCAAACGCATCACGAAACTTCTCCGGTTGCCAGGGTGCACTTCGCGTGAGCAAGTACAAACCTTTAGCATGCGTTGCACTTCTTCCTGTGTGAACGGTAAAATGGGGGTTTTATTAATGCGCGGAGCCGGGACATCCTTCATGATATTCGGCAACTGCAATTCTCGTGCAGCCCAGGTATAAAAAGATGACAATGTCACCCAGACATTGCGCAGAGTTTTGGGGGATAGGGGATGAGTTTTTCCGCTGAAGCGACGTGGGGTGTAATCGTTGCGCAGCCAGTTTATATACGTAATAATATTCTGGCTGGTGATCTGGCCAATCTCTCGATCGCCAATATTTTCCATCCACTTATGGAGCAGACGCTCATGCGAATTGATGGTGCGCTGCGATAATCCTTCGGCTGTTTTATAGTTGATGAAGCCTGGGATAGCCTTGCTGAGAAATAACGAGCCCGATGGTCTACGGTTCATGACAAATTCCTCCGTCGTGTAGGTTTTGCCAACCGGTCACCTTCGGGCTAAACGAAAAACCATAGCCCGACGAGCTATGGTTTGTTCAAAGTAGCGGGGACAGGACTCGAACCTGTGACCTTCGGGTTATGAGCCCGACGAGCTGCCACTGCTCCACCCCGCGTTGTTTTGCGAACAGGCCGGGATTATAGCATGCCACCTGGCCAGCGTCAAGGCGCATCTTGATCGAAGAATAATGCCAACCAAACCTGCCAATTTTCTACAGATTGTGTTTTTACTTCGACGGGCGGCGGTGCTTCGGGGGTTGCTTGCTCATCGACCAATGGTACAACGAGATGATCTCCCTCGCCCTCCAGTACCATTTTTGCGTCTTCATAGGCCCACTGTTTTACTCGCTCATCCGACGCTGCCGCAACTACTTGGGTACCCAATACGGCTTGAGTACGCAATAAGGCATTTTGGCGCTCGGCAAGACGGGTTGCTTCCGCGGAAAGCTGACGCATCTCATTCACTCGTGAACTGAGGCCTAGAACCAATAACACCAGGATCACGATAGCTACGATGAGCATCAAATAACGACCACTGCGAAAGAAATCAATCATACTTCCATCTTACCGCGACAAATTCGGCATCGCAAGACCCTACTTCCGAAAAACAAATCTTGTTGGCAAGATCATTGCATATTTTGTACCAACAAAAAAGCTCTCGATTTCGCAATCAAGAGCTTGTGCCGAAGGTGGGAGTCGAACCCACACTCCCGTACGGGAACTACGCCCTGAACGTAGCGCGTCTGCCTATTCCGCCACTCCGGCCTACACAAGGCAAGATTTTACTCGTTTTCCTGGTTTTGTCAACAGGATTATTATGTTTCAGACCTCCCCGTGCTATAATTTCTGCGAAAGGGCACTATCTATGGGTACAACTATTCAACAAATACTGATTACATTAACCACCTATCCCGGCAACCTAATCTATCATATGGCGCTGGCTTTTTCGATCGCTGGTGCTTTACAAGCTGCCCTTTCATTTTGGCAAGACAGCCAATTTCCTCAAGGCCGCCGCATGGTGATTGGCTTATTGGCATTGTTAGGTATTCGCTTTGTCCTCTTTATCAGCGCGGGACTCACGCAGCAAGGACTGGCCAATCCTCATATTCTGTTGCCAATTCTTGACCGGGCAGCGACTCAACTCAGCTTGGTAATTATCCTTTGGCTATGGGTTTTTCCAGAGCCTGTCCGCGTTGCCGATGCGGCTAGTGGATTGCTGGCCCTGATCACGATCTCGGCTTCCGTGTTTAGTTTTGTGTGGTGGGCTGATCATTATTCCACCTCGACGTTTAACATTTTATGGCTCGATGTTGGCTGGGAACTTTATGCGCTGGCACTGATTATGCTGGGTATAATTTTTCTGATCATCCGACGCCCAAATGGCTGGGCCTATGGACTGAGCATGTTACTGATTAGCGCCCTCGGCCATATTCTGCATCTTTCAGCACCACTAACTGATAGCGATTTTCCGGAATTTGTGCGTTTAGCACAAATGGCTGCCTACCCGCTGCTTTTTACATTGCCGCGGCGTTTTGCCCCCCCCGCCAAAGAAAGCAGTCTAGCAAAAACAGTATCAACGCCCATCGTTGCACCGATTATCTATTCATCCACTTTTCAGGAGCGACCGCTCTATGGGATTGAACCAGCCCGCTTCGAATCCATTTTGGCGATGCTCGGCGAATCATCACTGCTCAAATTTAGCCAGGCTCTCACCCGTACTGTCGCCGAGGCTATGCTGGCAGATATTTGTCTTCTTATCTATCCACCTGACGGCGCGGGGCAACTAACCATTCCGTGTGGATACGATCTCATCCGGCAAGAAATTTTGAGTAGCATGGCTCTAGATGAAAACAAACTTCCCATGCTGGCCGCCGCTATGAAGAAAAGTCGGGCGCTGCGGCTTCCCGCGAGCAGTACCTCACAAGATTTGACCAACCTCGGTGGCAAACTCGGCCTGGGAACCACCGGCCACCTTCTGGCAGGTTTCGTCCCTACCCCGGAGGGGGAAACCTCTATGGGGCTTATCCTGCTCTCTCCCCACTCCGATCGCCGCTGGAGTCGAGATGATCAAAACTATCTCGATGGGATCGCTCGCGGATTGGCTCCAATCTTGCAACAAACCTGGGAGCAACAGTCCACCCAAGATAAATTAGAAAAAACACAACAAGAACTGGAGAATCTCCAGACACTTTTCGAAAGCGCTCAGGCACGTAACGATTCCTTACAAACAGAGTTAGCCGCCGCTCCACAGGAAATGCCCGCTCGGAAACAAAATCAAAAAGTTGAACTGCAGAACGATCACCTAAAAAAGGCCGAAGATACAATGGCTCGATTGCAAGTTGAAAACCGGCGGCTCGGTGAAATGGTGGAAAGTCTGATCAGCGATGCCGACACGCATGAACTCACCACATCGGGTCAACTCAAACGAGAATTACATCAATCGTTGGAAGAAATCGCACGACTAAAAAATCATATTCTGGAGCTGGAAAAATCAGGCTTACAGCAACTGGCTACAGCCAGCGAGTTAGATGAAGGTCAGACGACCGGTATGACAGCGATTCAAAGCGAAGTATTTTCATCCATCGCACAAGATTTACGCCAGCCAATGTCATCCATTGTTGGGTATACTGATCTATTGCTGGGCGAATCCGTGGGGATTTTGGGAGCCTTACAGCGCAAGTTTCTAGAACGCATTCAAGCATCCACGGAACGCATGATGACGCTGCTGGATGATTTGATCCGGGTAACCATGCTCGATGGAGAGCAGTTCCAACTCAACCCAGAAACGGTTGACCTCGGCAATGCGATTGACAAAGCGATTGCCGATACCAGTAAACAACTGCGTGAAAAGAATATAATCTTGCGAGTTGACCTACCTGATTCTCTGCCCCATATTCACGCCGACCGGGACGCTTTGCAGCAAATCCTTATTCACTTGCTGAAGAACGCAGGTAGTGTTTCACGCGCAGAAGGGGAAATTTTCCTGCGCGCAGAAATTCAGGCATCGGATCGTGCACAAGATTTCGTACTCATCCAAATCGCCGATCAAGGCGGCGGCATACCCAAAGAAGATTTGCCACGAGTATTTTCACGACTCTACCGCGCCGATAACCCCCTGATTGAGGGAGTCGGCGATACCGGAGTTGGGCTATCCATCGCTAAAACCCTGGTCGAAGCGCACCAGGGTCGCATTTGGGTAGATACCGAAATGGGCGCAGGCTCCGCCTTCAATGTGCTACTCCCGCTTTCCAATGAACATCCGCATCGCAAGGGGTTTGGCGAATGAATTGGAGCCGAGAATTAATGGCGGGCTTGTTGACGGCCTTTTTCTCCACCGTGCTTTTGGGCGGCAGCCTGGTACTCGCCATTAGCGAGGGCCAAGTGGCAACGGCATCGAAAATCTCGGCAACACCCACCTTATCGGCTACACCATTACCAACAACATTGCCGGGCGAGCCTACCTATACCGCTTCGGTAACTTCGCTCCCTACGAGCACGCTTACCCCTATTCCGCCCACAGTTTGCCCTGCACCTGATGGCTGGCAAGAGATTACCCTCAACGAAGGCGACTCGCTCGATAGTCTGGCTGCAACATACCAGGTTTCTGCTAACGAATTATCCGATGCGAACTGCCTGTTAACCAGCAGCTTGCCGACAGGCGCGAGCTTTTTTGTTCCACCCTTGCCCGCCACAACAACCGCTACCCCCAAGCCAAGTCCCTACCCGACCGCGCCACCGACCATCATAGCTTGCCTACCATCCTATGGCTGGGTTTCTTATCTCATAAAACCGGGTGACACCATTTTTAGCATCGCACAGGCGCACGGAATCAGCAGCACGCAACTCCAACAAGGAAATTGCCTGACATCTACCACGATCTACGCCGGTCAGAGCCTTCTGGTGCCCTATGTTGCCGCCACACGCACACCTACCAAAACATCCACGCCGACACCTACGCGCACCATTGTGCTTCCATCGGCGACAACGATCTCATCGGCTACGGCAACCACTGTGCCCCCTACCGCGACCAATACTGTTAGCTTGCCATCGCCAACGGCCAGCCCAACAACGCCACCTACGGCAATACCATCACCAACTGCCGCGCCGCCCACAGCAACCAATACGCCTTCAACCGTCCCGTAGGCTTTCTGGGGGATAGCCACATTACCGTTATGGCCGTAATGAAACGATACTTCTGGATTTTCGCATTCGCCTTGCTCTCTGTGAGTTGCTCCACGGGATTAATTGGGGTGGCTCCGCGGGGTTTAGCTCAAACTACTCCCGAGGGTGCAGCAACCATCTCGCTGGCTACCATCGCGCCCGATGCCAGTGCGACGCCCACCCCCTTCATGCCTATTCCCCCCACTCCAACATATATACCCACCCCATTCCCCAGCCCCGTACCGACAGCCACGCCCAAACCACCGCCCACGGAGCAACCCACCAGTAATAATCCGCCCGCGGATACGATCAATAATCCGCAAGACCAGATCAATATTCTCTTACTAGGCTCAGATCAACGCCTCGGAGAAGTTGGTTTCCGTACTGACACCATTATTCTGCTCAGTGTCAACACACGACAAAAAACTGCCAGCATGACCTCCTTTCCGCGCGATTTATATGTATATATTCCCGGTTGGGTTTACCAGCGCATCAATACCGCCATGTATCATGGCGGTTTCCCCCTGTTAGCAGAAACCTTGAATTATAACTTTGGCGTTAAGGTTGACTACTATGTTCTGATTGGCCTGGATGCTTTCATTGAAACGATAGATAGCCTGGGCGGTGTCGAAGTAAAGGTAGGGCAAACACTCAGCGACCAACGTACCGGATTTGGCTATTACACTGCCAAGGCTGGCAATATGCATATGGATGGTTCCACGGCATTGTGGTACGCGCGCTCTCGCTACACCACCAGCGATTTCGATCGAACCCGTCGTCAACAAGAAGTTATTCAGGCAATTGCATTGCGACTTCTCAGCCTCGATGGATTTGAAAAAGCGGACGAACTCTTCGATATATACCGCAAATACGTGACTTCCGATCTAAAATGGGCCAATCTTGCCCCGCTGGTTCCTGTCGCGGCGCATATCGGGGAACCCGACAGAATTCAGCATTATTATGTCGGGCCTGCGCAAGTCATCCCGTGGACAACCCCGGGAGGCGCGCAAGTTTTACTGCCCCAGGAAGCAGCTATTCGTGCGGTATTGCAGCAGGCCGTTGGAATTCCCTGATCATCAACTGGCATGCAAACCGATGAAAGAGCCGAATTGATTAGCCAATGCAAACTCCCAAAATATGACTCTACTGCAAAAAGCCGATGACGGAGATGTCCGC
>ERZ890953.346-NODE-346-length-27699-cov-7.947728_pt1 | contig 27699 bp, 20 predicted proteins | sample MGYA00521264_ERZ890953 | MGnify/ENA primary metagenome ERZ890953 (study PRJEB32303, sample SAMEA104408629) | aquatic metagenome | biome: Brackish water; feature: Chemocline; material: water | place: Baltic Sea | collected 2014-10-26T21:54:00 | depth 200 m ...
GCCATCGGCCTGCTGGCCCTCATCGTGGTCACCGGCTTCATCGGCGAGGCCATCCGCATCCACCACACCGGCGAGGCCCAGCCCTGGACCTCCATCATCGGCTACCTGATGGCCGCGCCCTTCGGCATCCCCGACATCCTGGTCCAAGACGCCCACGCCGGCGGCTCGGTGGCCCACCGCATCACCTGGATCATCCACATGCTGCTGGGCATGAGCTTCATCGCGCTCATCCCCTACACCAAGTTCTTCCACCTCCTCGCCATCCCCACCAACCTCCTCAAGGCCCGGCTCACCACCAACGACGGCCTCGAGCGCATCGACCTCGACGAGCTGATGGCGGATGAGAACTTCGACTACGACAACTTCTCCCTGGGCATGGGCTCCGCCAAGGAGTTCACCTTCGAGAACCGCGTCGACCACGACGCCTGCATCGAGTGCGGCCGCTGCCAGGACGTCTGCCCCGCCTCCCGCGGCGGCGACCCCTTCGGCCCCAAGGACTACATCGGCAAGCTGCGCGACTACGGCAAGGCCGTCATGGAGGCCAAGGCGAAGTACGACGCCGAACCCGCCGCCGAAGGCGAGGAGAAGGAACCCTTCGCGTACCCACCCCTGATCGGCGAGGAAGGCTCCACCTTCGACGAGAACTTCGTCTTCTACTGCCGCACCTGCCGCGCCTGCATGGAGGTCTGCCCGGCCAAGATCGAGCATGTCCCCGCCTTCATCGAGCAGCGCCGCAACGAGGTCGGCATCAACGGCCGCATGCCCGAAGAGGCCCAGGCTCCCCTGCGCCAGCTGCAGTCCACCTTCAACGCCCTGGGCCCCCAGGAAGACCGCACCGACTGGATCACCAAGACCGGCGTGCGGGTGGTGGGCATGGAAGAAGAGTGCGAGGTCCTGTACTTCGTGGGCTGCCTCTCCAGCCTCGACGTCACCAAGCAGAAGATCGCCGAGGACGTCTTCGCCATCCTCAAGGCCGCCAAGGTGGACTTCGGCGTGCTGGGCGAAGAGGAGACCTGCTGCGGCGACCCCGCCCGAGTCATCGGCGACGAGATGACCTACCAGATGGTGGCCAAGGCCCAGGCCGAGGCCATCACCAGCCGCAAGTACAAGGTGCTGCTGGTCAGCTGCCCCCACTGCTTCCACAACCTGGGCAACGAGTACAAGAGCTTCGGCCACGACCTGCAGGTCATGCACCACAGCCAGTACATCCAGCAGCTCATCGCCCAGGGCAAGATCAAGCTCGACGGCAAGCTGGCCAAGAAGGTCGCCTTCCACGATCCCTGCTACCTGGGCCGCTACCAGCGCATCTTCGACGAGCCCCGCCAGGTCCTGGGCGCCCTGGGCTGCCAGCAGGTCGAGTTCCCCGAGGCCAAGGCCGACAACCTGTGCTGCGGCGCCGGCGGCGGCCACTTCTGGATGGACTTCGAGGCCGACAAGCGCATCAACAACATCCGCATGGAGCAGGCCATGGAGGTCGGCGCCGAGGTGGTGGCCACCGGCTGCCCCTTCTGTATGCAGATGCTGGTGGACTCCGTGTCGATCCTCGACCTGGGCGAGAAGGTCGAGATCAAGGACATCGCCACCCTGGTGGCCGACCTGCTCGAGAGCCCCGACGACGAGTCGGAGTCCAAGTCCGCAGACACCGACAGCTAGCCCCTGTCCGCCCCACGCACGGCCCGGTCGACTCCAAGTCGGCCGGGCCGTTGGCGTTGGGGGTCCCACGAAGGTGAGGCAGGGTTGGAGAAGCAGGTCGAAGCGGCGAACGTCGAACGCCGCTCTTCGAGCCTGTGCTAACCCTCCGAGATCGGTGTGCCCTCGGGAAAGCTGCTATCCTGCAGCGGCAGGGAGGAACGATGCGGCGATGGTGGTGGGTCTCGGTGGCGGCGCTCTGCGCGTGCAGGGACGGTGGGGAGTCGGGGTTGGACAGCGGAGCCAGCTGCGGGGACGTGCTCACCGTGTGGTACGCCGACATGGACCAGGACGGCTTCGGCGACCCAGCGACCGCCCGGCAGACCTGCGAGGCGCCATCCGGGCACGTGCCTGACGGCACGGACTGCGACGACACCGACCCCGCGATCTTCCCCAGCGCCGAAGAGCTCTGCAACGAGCAAGACGACGACTGCGACGGCGCCGTGGACGAAGACCTGACCAGGAGCTGGTATGCCGACGCCGACGCCGATGGCTGGGGACGGGACCAGGACGCCACCTTCGGTTGCGACCCAGGCAACGGCTGGGCGCCCCAGGGAGGCGACTGCGATGACGACGACCCGAGCGTCCACCCCCAAGCCGACGAGACCTGCGACGGCGTGGACCGGGACTGCGACGGCATCGCCCAGGACGACACGCAGGCCACCTGGTGGCCCGACCAGGACTTCGACGGCTACGGCGACGCCGACGCCGCCGAGGCCCTGTGCGAGCAGCCGGAAGGCTGGGTAGACAACGGCGAAGACTGCGACGACTCCAGCGCCGGCACACATCCAGGTGCCGAGGACCTCTGCGACGGTGAAGACAACGACTGCGACGGCAGCATCGACGAGGACCACAAGGCCGACTGGGTGCTGGTGACCCTGGACGACGAGAACGTCTACCGAGTGAACCCGTCCACGGGCCAGACCTCCATCTTCCAGCCCCTCACCGACGGTGTCGTCGCCAACAGCGCCGACGTACGCGAGGACGGGTTGGCGCTGATTCACAGCGGCCACAACAAAGAGATCTACACCCTGGACCACTGCCAGGGGCGCGAGAGCCTGGTGGGCGCCACAGGCGTAGACCGCATGGGCGGCATCGCATTCGGTCCAGGCGGGCGCTTGTTCGGACTGGACAACGCCGAAGATCGCCTGGTCTCCATCGACATCGCCACAGGCCTCGCCACCACCATCGGGCCCCTCGGTTTCGACATGGGCAACGACGGCATGGCCTACGACTGCGCCAAGGACGTGCTCTGGGGCCTGGACGAGGACCACGGCCTGTTCCGCATCGATCCCGGTAGTGGGCTGGCATGGGACTTCGAGAAAGTGTGGATCCAGTTCGCTGTGGTAGGCCTCGAGTACGATGCGGGTCGCCAGCTGCTCCTGGCCGCCAACGGACCCTCCCTGTACGAGATCGATCCAGAGACCGGCGCCTCGACCAGAGTCGGTGACTTCGGCCTCGTGGATGACGTCAACGATCTGGCGTTCATGCCCTCCTGTCCCTGATCGGGGGAGAAGAGCGGGTGGCGCGGATGCCTCTGATCAAGCGCCCACCAACGCTTCTCGGCAGCCATCGCCGTACTAGGCGCGAACTAGGGGAGCAGGCCGACGGTCCACCACCACCAAGTCGCGGCACGCAAAGTCCCGTACCCATATCCATATCCGTACCCGTACCCGTACCCGTATCGGTATCCCTGTTCGTAGTCGTTCGACCATCTGGAGCGCAGGTGGCGCGAGGACGTGGAGCTGGCGGGGCCAGCGATATTCCGCGCAGCAAGGAGCGGCATCGCCAGCGCCCACAGCCACTACCCGAGCGAGGACGTCGCTGGCAACGCCGACCCACGGCCCAGCCACCGGAGCGCCTCCCGCGCAGTCTTATGGAAGCGACGACCGAAGAAGGAGGAGGCCGGAGGGTGGGCCGGTAGCTGGAAGGACAGCCTCGCGGGCCGCACCGCAGGCCCAGGGAGAACGGACCTTCGCCGCGGCGCAGCAAGACGAGAGGCCTCCTCTCCGGCTGACGACGACGAAGGGAGGAGCGCCAGCGATCAGCAGCGCCCCATCAGTCCTCGAGCGGCGCCTCGGAGGGGTCCATCATCAGGCCCACGAACAGCGCCGTGCCGGTCAGATCGTCGTGGATCATGTAGACGAAGGGCCGGTCCACATGGATGGCGGTCAGCTCCTCGGGGCTCGCCGCCCCGTCCTTCATGCTGATCCCCGTGGCCGCCGCCGCCTCGGTGCCCTGCTCGTCCACCCGCACGAAGGCTTTGTGCCTGGCCGCACCGATCCAGATCTGGTCCACGCTCGGGTCCACGATGCCCGAGAAGTCGGCCAGCATCGGGTCGAAGGCATCGACGATGCCCAGCGCCTTCATCGCGTCCTCGAAGGGCAGGTTGTAGTCCATCTGGAAGCTGGGAAGCTCCACCACGAACTCCTCGTGCTCCGTCACCGCAGCGAGGTGGTCGGTGACCGTCGCGTCGTCCAGGGAGGCCACCAGCGCGTCGATGCCGTCGGCGGTGGCCGGCAGCAGGATGACCATGGAAAGCTCGTCGCCGTCGTAGGGTAGCTGCAGGATCTGCGTGCCGTCGGGCTGCTCCGCCGCCCGGAAGGTGGCCTCGGCGTGCATCATGGGCACCGTCACGGTGTCGCCGTCGACCAGCTCGAAGGTGCCGTCCTCGGTGTCCCGCCGGTCGAACTCCGTGGCCCAGTCCGCCATGAAGTAGATGGCGTTGACCAGGGCCAGCACCGTGTCGCCGTCGATGTCGCCTGGCTCGAACAGCTCGGGGATGCGGTCGCGGGTCGTCTCGGCGACCCAGCCGTTGATCTCGGTGCGCACCGCCTCGGGGTCCGCCGCGAAGTTCGCCTCCTCGAGGGGCGCCAGGTAGCTGCTGTCCAGCAAGGTCAAGAAGTCCGCCTCGAAGGGGAAGCCCTGCCGGCCCCAGACCCGGTTGGCGCTGTACAGCGTGTAGCCGCGGTAGTGCTCGCCGCTCAGGTCGGCCAGCAGGGCGCCCAGGTTCTCGTGCCAGCCGGCCTCGCCACCCTCGGGCACCGACATGGCCGCCGCGATCTGGGCCTCGGTCTCGCCCTCGGCGCCGCCGTAGACCATGGACAAGCAGGCCACCATGGAGAAGGGCGAGAAGAACAGGTTGCCCCCGTCCATCTCCGAGACCGCCTGGAGCATGTCCCACGACAGCTCGTTGTTGCCGATGGAGACCGGCGCCAGCGCATCGCTGCGGCCATCCACAACGCGGGGGTCAGCGGGGTGGCAGGCGATGGCGCCGATGGCGAGGGCGGCGAGGACGAGGTGGGCGGGACGGGTCATGGGAGGCTCCAAGGATGGGGTTGCTGCCCCCATGGAAGCAAGACCCGTGCCACACCGTACAACGCCGGTTTTCGGACGGTCCGGGCGGAGATCGTGATCCGGATGCCGTGGTCTGCGGCGGAGATCAGCGCGAGAAGGTCAGGGCCTCGTCGGCGGTCCTGCGCGCGCTGTAGGGGGCCGTGTAGGCATCGACGAGGCGGGCGGCGCCGCTGATGCCCAGGCCAACCCACATCATCTGCTGGAAGTTGTTGGTCACCGACCGCGACGCCTCTGATTCCTTCATCGCGAAGTACCCCGCAAACGCGGCGCCCACGAGCTGAGTGCCCGCATGGATGAAGCCCATCTTTGGCTGCTTGGCATAGAAGTGCCCCGCGCCGAAACCGACGATCAGGCTCTGGTTGAACGCCGTGTTCGGGTCCGGCAGGGTCGCCTGCACCCGCGCCAGCTCCCAGGCTTGCTCCTGGGTCAGCGCGTCGATCTCCGGCAGCGGCGGCCGATCGCCCCGGGGGCGCTGGGCGCGCTGTTCACGGGGCGGAGGCTCCCGCGGTGGGCGCTCCGGCTTGGCGTCATCGGCGAACGCGAACGTACAGAGCAGCATGGCTGTGGCGAGCATGGAGGTCCCCAGGTTGGTGGATTTGGCGCGAGCACGACCCGCACCGCGACACCCTACCACCTCCACACCCCACCCCTGAAGCACCAAGGGCGGACCCGCAGGCCCGCCCTTGCGACGCGTGGGAGAGCGCTAGGGCAGCTTGATGTGGCCGTTGGCCTGCAGGCTGTCGATCTGGGCGCGGGCTTCCTTGATCTGGGTCTCGGCCATGGTGTAGAGCGTGTCGGCGTCGAACTCGAGCTGGGCCACGCCCTGCTCGATGGCCTTGAGGCCCACGGCCACGGCTTCGCGGGGGAAGACCTCCCACTCGTTCATGTTCGGGATGATGTAGTCGGGGCGCAGGCCCTTGTCCTCGGCCACCTTGGCCAGCTCGCGGGCGGCCGCGATGCACATCTCGTCGGTGATGGTGGTGGCGCGCACATCCAGGGTGCCGCGGAAGATACCGGGGAAGCCCAGGCTGTTGTTGACTTGGTTGGCGAAGTCGGAGCGGCCCGTGGCGAACACGGCGGCGCCGGCTTCCTTGGCCTCCCAGGGCCACATCTCGGGCACGGGGTTGGCGCAGCAGAAGACGATGGGATCCTTGGCCATGGAGCGGACATGCTCGATCTTGACCACACCCGGACCCGACTGGGCCAGAGCGACGAGCACCTCGGCGTTCTCGATGGCCACATCGAAGCCGCCCTCACGCTGCTCGCCGTTGGTGCGCTGGGCCCAGCCCCACTTCCACATGTCGTTGCCGTTCTGGATGTCGGTGCGGCCCTTGTGCAGGCAGCCCTTGGAGTCGACCATGGTGATCTTCTCGGGATCGGCACCGGCCACCACGAGCATACGCACGATGGCCTGGTTGGACGCGCCTGCGCCCAGCATGGTCATGCGGACCTCGCCCATCTCCTTGCCGACGAGCTTGAGGGCGTTGATCAGGCCGGCCACCGTGACCGCAGCGGTGCCCTGCTGGTCGTCGTGCCACACCGGAATGCGGGCGCTCTTGCGCAGGGTGTCGAGCACCTCGAAGCACTGCGGCTTCTGGATGTCCTCGAGGTTGATGCCGCCGAAGCTGGGCTGAATCCACTCCACGAACTGGATGATGTCCTTGGGGTCGTGGGCGTCGATGCACAGGGGCACCGCGTCTACGCCGCCCAGGTACTTGAACAGCAGGGCCTTGCCTTCCATGACGGGCATGCCGGCCTCGGGGCCGATGTTGCCCAGGCCCAGCACGCGGGTGCCGTCGCTGACCACCGCGATGGTGTTGGCGCGGTTGGTGTGCTCGTAGGAGGCCATGGGGTTGGCGGCGATGTCGCGGCAGGGCGCGGCCACACCGGGGGTGTACCAGATGGCGAAGTCATCGAGGCTGCGGATGCAGCACTTGCTGGTGGTCTGGATCTTGCCCTTGTAGAAGGGGTGAAGCTCCATGGCATCCTTGGCGGGCTGCTTGGCTTTGGCGAGAAGCTCTTCGACGGTGGGCTGGTGACCAGACATCTGATGTCTCCACATATTGGAATTTGGGAATTTGGGAATTTGGAGATTGGAACCAATCGGACCGCGCGGACAGAGGCGCGGGGCCGGCACCTGTATACGTTCCAGCGGAGACCGAAAACTGAGCTAGCGCAGGCTATTCGCTGCTCGGGCGACACGCTCGTCGGCGTCTTGCGCGAGATCAGCCAGCTCCGGCCGCAAAGCCAGCGCATCGGCGTCGATGCGCGCCATGGACCGCAGGGCCCGCAGGCGCACCTCGGCGTCTGAGTCCCGCAGCAGGGGGGCCAGCGCGTCGAAGGCCGAGGCCGCGCGCTTGGTGCCCAGCGAGCGAGCCGCCATCGCGCGGACATAGGCATCGCTGTCGCCCAAGGCGCGGATCAGCTCGGCGATCAGCTGGTCCCCGTGCTCGGACCAGCCCGCGGCGCGGGCAGCCTCGCCGCGCACCTGAGCGCTGCTGTCGGCCAGGCCCAGGCGCATCCCTTCGAGGGCAGGGCCCTTGGGGGCGTCGCTCATGCTCGCCGCGAGCACCGCCCGAACCCGAACGTCAGGCTCAGTCTGCATCAGGCCCACGAAGGCCTCGGCCCAGTCGCCACCGGTGCGGGGCAGCACCTCGATCAGCGCCTGCTGCATGTCCCCACCGGGCTGCTCGAGCAGGCGCTCGAGGAAGAGCGGCGCGAGCCGGGTGTCCGCGAGCTCGGGCCCCCTGAAGCGCAGCACACCCGCGCGGGTGCGTGCGGCCGGGCGCTCGGCCCAGTCGGCGTACAGCTCCGGGGTGGCGCGCCAGCCGTGGACCACCGCGGCCTGCTGACGCACGCGCCAGTCACTGCTGGCCATGGCTTGGGTCAGCTCGATGTCGGTGAGGCTGCCGTCAGCCACCAGCAGCTGGACGCGCTCGGCGCGCTCTGGACCCGTGGCCCAAGCAGCGGTGATGCGCGCATCCGACGCCAGCGCCGGGGCGGCGCTCAAGGTCAGGGCGAAGAAGGAGATCAGCAGGGTGCGGGGCATCATCACTCACCTCCCAACAGGTGCGCAGCGTCGGTCCACCAGTCGGCTCCCACCTCGCGATGGATGTTGGTGCCGCAGTGCACCTCTCCCCACCCCTCGTGGTACACGTCCCAGTTGTCCAGGTAGAAGCTCTCGGTCCCAGGGGGCATCAGGCTGTCCCACAGGGCGATGTAGGGGTCGGTGCTCTGGTCCTCCCCACTGTCCCGCAGGAAGGGGTCCGCGATGAGCAGCTTGTGGTCGCCGGTGGCCTCGGTGAACACGGCCAGGTTGACCAGCCCGGGGATGAGCGCCAGGGCATAGTTGCGGCACCAGCTGTTCTCTTCCCAGATGCCGGGCACCCGGGTGATGTCGCCGTCGTCTAGGCCGAACTCGGCCTTGAGATCCAGGATGACCCGCTCGATCTCGTCCTGCTGGATGTCCTCGTTGAGATCCCGCAGGGCCTGATCGTTGACCAGATCACCGATGGTGGAGACCCCGTGGGCCGAGCTGTACTTGGGGATGGCCGTGGTGGGATCCATGCTGTCCAGCAGATCCCAGGCCAGGTCCACGTCGGTGACCAACAGGGTGAAGCCCTTGGGTGAGCTGGAGTCGGGCACGAAGGTGAAGAACTCGTCCACATGCCCCACGCAGAGCCAGGAGGAGTCGGGGCGCACGGGCGCCTGGACCTGCTGGGCCTGCAGGAAGCTGGTCAGCGCGACAGAGGGGTGCAGCGCGTCATCACCGCCGTAGTAGATACGCCCCAGGGGATACTCGACACCATCCACCGTGACCGGTGGGGAGGTCTCGAGGTTGCCGAAGGAGTCCAGGGAGTTGGGCGTGCCGTTGCCCCAGGTGCCCACAGCCACGTCGGGCTGCTGGAGCTGTTCCTCGGGGAAGGAGTCGAGGTAGCGACCCGCCTGGGAGCGGATGGAGTCGAGGATGAGTTCACCTTCGTTGCCCTCGGAGCGCCGGTAGCCGAACTCGAACTCGTCCTGGACCCAGACGTCGTTGCCGTAGCTGTTGCCGGCGACCGAGGTGAAGCGGTCTGACCCCAGGATGGTCTCGAGATCCGCGACCATGGAGGCGTTGGTGTAGCCAGGCTGGTTCACCTCCAGGACCCACAGGTGGGTGCCAACCTGGAAGTGGTTGTTCAGGGTGAGCGGGGCGCCCATCAGCGTCACCGTGTTGCTGTTGCCACTGCCCTCGAAGCTCAAGCTGCCCGCGACCATCGGCGCGGAGAACTCCGCCATCAAGCTCGCGGCCCCGACCCCGTCCAGGCTGGCGGTGGTGGTGGTCTCGTCCAGCAACACGGCGCCGTCGAGCCACACCCGGATGCCCGCGCCGCTCAGGGTGATGCTGAGCTCGCCCACACCCGCAGGGACCACCAGCTCGGCCAGGTCGTTGTCGTCCGCGCTCCCGCCGTCGTCCCAGTCCGAGACGCCGTTTTCATCGTCATCATCGATGTTGGGTTGGCCATAGAGGGCCTCGATCTCCCAGAACTCGGCAGGGCTGATGCCCGTGTGCCCGGAATCACCGGAGGTGTCGTCCTGCTTGCCGCAGTTGGCAGCGGTGAGGGGCAAGGCCAGGGCACACAACAGCGCTAGGCTGGGCCCATGAGGTCGGAGACTGGACACATTCTCTCCCGGTTCGGTGCGCGAGTGGATCAGGCCGTCTGCGCGGGGACCCGAGGAGCTTGGCACCCTGGCCCCATAGGCGCCACCAAACGGGACCAAGAAAACGTCAGGACTGGTAAAAGGTCAGGACGGATCAGCGGCGTCGTCGAGAAGCTCCAGGGAAAACGCGCTGCGGGACTCCACCCGCGGCGCCAGCCGGTCCCGCACGAAGGCTGCGTGTACGGGATCCCGCTCGTAGGCCTCCAGCGCGGCGGCGTCGACGAACACCACGGTGATGGCCAGGTCCCAGCCAGGGTGCTCCGACTCCAGCCTGGGGCTCCAGGCTGCCACGCTGGCGCTGCTCACCATCGGCCGGGACCTCAGCAGCCGCAAGCACTCGAGCCCGATGGCGTCGCGCCGATCCCGAGCCTGGGCATGCAGGCGCAGCAGGACGCTCCGCTGGATCACGCGATCTCCTGGGCCCAGCCCGGCCCGAGGGCCGCCGCGGCGGCGCCCGCGAGGTTGGCGTCCTCGATGTGGGCGATGTGGACGCGGTCCTCGCTGCCCACCAGCTCGGCCAGGGTGGCGCGCACCCGCTGGGCGTAGCCCGGCGCCCCCCAGAACAGCCCACCCTCGGCGGCCACCTGGCAGCGCCCTGAGGGCAGGCAGTCCAGCACCGCCGCCAGGCCGCAGGCCACAAGGTCCGCGGAGCGATCGAGCACGGCGCCAGCGAGCTCAGCCTGCGAGGGCGACCCCTGCTCCCGCAGCCGCACCAGGGCTCCCGCCCCTTCGTCGGGATCGCAGGCCCCGGGATCCTCCGCGGCCAGCAGGAAGACCCGCGGCAGGTAGCGGCCCGAGACCGCCTTCTCGAAGCCCTGCCGGCCCAGGTTGTCCGAGCCGATGTCCAGCTCGAGGTCCCAACCGGTGAGCTCGGCCAGCTGCAGGTTTCCCGACTCCAGGTTGATGGCCATCGCGGGCCCGGCGGCGCCCAAGGCCAGCTTGCCCAGCCGCTGCCGAGGAAAGAACGCCGCCATGTTGCTGCCCGTGCCCACCACCAGGCCGATGCCGTGCTCGTAGTCACCGGGCTGCATCGCCCCGGCCAGCAGCGCAGCCACGGTGTCGTTGAGCACCCGGACCGGGCCCACCGAGATCCCCTGGCGCTCGAGGGCGGCCCGCAGCAGCCCGCCGACCCGCCGGCCTTCCACCCCGGGCACCCGGATGTCCTTGGTCCAGCAGACCAGCTCGGCGTCACCGCAGGGCAACACCCGGGCGGGATAGGAGAAGCAGTAGCCCAGGGGCAGCCCTGGCTCGGGCTCCAGCCGGGCCACCAGCCGGGCCTGCGCATCGAAGAAGGCCTCGCGGCTCACGGTCGCATCGCCCACACCGGGGACCGCCGCGGTGACGGGCCCCGCCAGCACCCGCAGGGCCTGGCCCGGGCGGAGCTCCACCAGCGCAGCGCGCACGTTGGTGCCGCCGATGTCCACCACCAGGGCGCGGCCCGCGAGCCCGGGCGCGGGGCGGGGAAGCCAGGCGGGGAGCGCGGCCACGGTGCGGCCGTCGCAGGCCAGCCCCTCACGGATCTGGCTGGCGAAGGCCTCGCGCTGGCGCGCCAAGGCGGCGGGCAGGAGCGAGAAGAGAGGAGCTGGGGATCGTTGGATGTCGCAGGTCATGGCGCCTCCGGAGCGGGAGCTATCCCGTCTCGGCCGGCGCGACGCCTGCGCCCCCGCATCGGAAGTGCAGCCCGACACCGCGGGTTAGTGGCGGCAGGTCGCGCACCGAGGTTCCCATGCATCGGCTCATCTTCCTGGTTCCCATTGGCCTGGCGGCCTGCTCGAACACCATGCAGGGCACGGTGGACGGCGAGCGGGTGGGCAGAGCCAACGAGAGCATCTACCAGCTCGTCTCCTACGATGTGCCCCTGGTCGGCACCCTGACGGGCATCGGCTTCGCGGTCACCGGCGCCCGGGACGCATGCACGGGCATGGACGCGCTGGACTCGGTCAGCAACGACTGCGTGGACCGCTGCGAGGAGCTCGAGATCATCGCCGCCGACCACCTGCCCACAGACGAGATCTGGACCCTGTGGGCCTGGCTGATCAGCGACGACGCCGTGGTAGGCCACTACCTCCACAGCGATCAGAGCGACTTCGACGGCTTCGGCGCCAGCATCGAGCGGGCGGATGTCTCGGCCCTGAGGGACTACGACGCCTGCGTGGATCTGTGCCAGCAAGGCGATCCGATCCCCACCACCGCCGAGTCCTCCACCGGGGGTGAGATCGAGCTGACCGTGTACGAGCCCAACGAGCGGCTCGAGGGCCAGTACAGCATCGAGTTCGGCGCCGACGTGGTCGAAGGCCACTTCGCCGCGGACTGGTGCCAAATCTTCGACATCTTCTAGCCCGCCCTCATGCCACCACGCCCCACCTGGCTGCCCCTCGCCCTGACGCTGACGGTCGCCTGCGCCCCGCCCCCAGCGGTGCCGCCCCAGGCCCTGGTCGAGGCCCCACAAACCAGCGCGCCTGATCCCCCTCCCCCACCGCCCCCGGCTCAAGTCGCCAGCCTCACCCTCGCACCCCTGCCCGGCTGCACGGTGGCGCCCGGCCAGATCCTGGAGGAGCCCACCATCGTGGGCTCCCTGGACGACCAGGCGGTGCGCGAGGCCGTCTACCAGCAGCTCGATCGCATCAGCGAGTGTGTAGGCTGGGCCGTGGGCTACGACCTCTTCGCGCCTGGGCAGCTGGTGGTGCGCCTGGCCGTGGCGCCGGCGGGCCGGGTGAGCACGGTCGAGATGGCCTCCGACGCCACCGGCGGCGATCCAGAGATCCACAGCTGCCTCGAGGCCGCCTTCGCCGATCTGGTCTTCCCCCGCACCAGCACGGTCACTTGGGTCTGCTACCCCATCAACGTCGCCTACTGACCATGGGCATGAGCGGCGCCTCGCGATAGGCCCGCTCTGTACCCGACTCCATCCGAGAACAACCACGATGCTCCTGCTTCTCATGATGCTCGCCTGCACCAACCAGGCCCCCACCGACTGCCCCTCCTGCCCCGAGTGCCCCGACAAAGCTCCCGCCGCAGCCAGCGCCGCGCAGCTGGCCGACTGGGAGGCCCAGCTGCTCTCTCCAGCCATCGACGAGCTCCGCCTGGGCGTCCAGACCTTCGGCGAGCAGCCCTTCGGCGTCTGCGAGGGCAAGCGAGAGTGCGATAGCTACGTGGGCGCCACCCCCGGCCTGCTGAAGCCTGGCTCCTTCTTCGTGCGCGCTGAGGTCAAGGTCCCTTCGGTTGGCGAGGGCTGGAAGGCCACCTTCGCGGTCAAGTGCACCTCCACCGACGCCCGGGGCAACCACTCCGAGCAGGACCACGAGAAGACCTACGACATCAAGTACACGGGCAAGGAGCGCGCCTACCGCCTGCAGCCCCTGTGGAAGATCCAGTCTCCCCACCCCGGCGGCGCACGCAGCTGTGACTACAGCCTCACGCCCATCCGTCCCGACGGCCAGGCCGGCGAGGCCTGGACCGGTCACTACGAGACCCCGGCCCCCTGAGCGCCTCCAGCCCCATCGTGAGCAAGCCAGCCCGGGGCTGGTGGAATCGGGCGCTGCGCGCCCTTCGAGGGCGTGGGCTGGCCGTGTGGTACCACCCCGCCTACCGCCTGCCCATGACCTCCATCGAGGCGCGCGCGGGCATCGACCCGCGCCGTGCTGATCTGGTGGCCTGGTATCTGGTCGAGTGGCGCATCATCCCCAGCACCGCCCTGCAGCGGCCGGGCCGGGTGAGCTTCGCTCAGCTCTCCCTGGTTCACAGCAAGGGCTACCTCGAGTCCCTCGACCGGCCCGACACCCTGGCGCGCATCTTCGGGGTCGACCCCTGGGACGTGCGGGTCGACGAGCTGATCAACTCCATGCGCTACGCCTGTGGGGGCACCCTGGAGGCCGCGCGGGCGGCCCTGGCCCAAGGCGGCGCGAAGCTCAACCTCCTGGGCGGCTTCCACCACGCCTATCCGGACCGCGGGGGCGGGCTCTGCGCCCTCAACGACATCGCGGTGGCTGTCGCGGTGCTTCGCGATGAGGGCTTCGAAGGCCCGGTGAACGTGCTGGATCTGGACGCCCACCCCCCCGACGGCCTGGCAGCCTGCCTGGCGGAGGTTCCCCGCTGCTGGATCGGATCCATCTCCGGGTCGGACTGGGGAGAGCTGCCCAGCGTCGACGAGACGCTGCTGCCCGAAGGCAGCAGCGACGAGCCTTACCTCACCGCCCTAGAGGCGCTGCTGGCGCGCATGCCCAGCGGCGGCATCTGCTTCGTCATCGCAGGTGGCGACGTGCTGGCCGGCGACAAGCTGGGCTGCCTGGCCATGACCCCCGGCGGCCAACGCCGCAGGGAGCTGATGGTGCGCCGGGCGCTGGAGGGCACTCCCTCGGTCTGGCTCCCCGGCGGGGGCTACCAGGCGCGCCATGGCTGGCGAGCGCTGGCGGGCACGGCCATGGCCCTCGAGACCGGCAGCCGCGCCGCCATCCCCGACCACATCGACCCCATGCGCCACCACTTTGGCCTCATCGCCCGCAGCCTGGACTCCGGACAGCTCGGCTCACCACCCCCGAGCGACGAGCTGGTCCTGACCGCCGAGGACATCGAGGAGGCGCTGGGCATGCGGGGCCGACCCCAGACCCGGCGGCTGCTCGGCTACTACTCGGAGCAGGGCGTGGAGCACGCGCTGTCCGCCTACGGCATCCTGCCCCACCTGCGGCGCCTGGGCTACGACGACTTCGCGTTCGAGCTCGACCGGGCCACCGCCGGGGAACGAATGCGCGTACACGGGCACTGCGACGGCCAGCGTTACCTGCTCCAGGAGCTGGTGGTCGAACGCCGGAGCTTCGAAGGCGATGCCATGCTGTTCGTGAACTGGCTCAGCCTGCGCAACCCGCGGGCCACCTTCACCGAACAGCGGCCACAGCTGCCCGGCCAGGAGGTGCCCGGCCTGGGCATGGCGCGGGAAGCAGGCCAGATGCTGGCGCGCATGGCCAAGCGGCTGGGGCTGGCCGGCGTGGCCTTCCACCCGGCCTGGTTCCACGTCGCCTACACCGCCCGCTACCACTTCCGCTTCCTGGACCCTGAGGTCCAGGGGCACTTCGAGGCCTTGGTCCGGGATCTGGGGCCCCTGCCTCTGCTGGACGCCACCCACGCCATCGCCGATGGCAGGGTGCTGTTGAACGGCCAGCCCCACCGCTGGGAGGCCGGGGTGATGGCCTACCGCTTCGCCTCACCCGAAGACTTCGACACCCGCGTCCAGCAGGTCCGCGAAGCAGCGCACTTCAGCCTGCAGGGCTAACGATCGTCAGGCTCCCACGCGCACGCCCGGTCACGACCTTCGGCCTTGGCGCGGCGCGCGGCGGCCTCGGCCCGGCCCATGAGCGTCTCCACGTCCAGCGAGCCCTGGTCCTGGGTGCTGGCCACGCCCAGGCTGGCCGTGACGGCTAGACCGAGGCCACCCACCACCAGCGCCTGCCAGTTCAGCACCGTGCGAAACCGCCGCGCCGCGGCTGCCGCCTGGTCGGGCCCCAGGTGGGAGAGCAACACGACCAGCTCGCCGCCCGCAGTGCGCGCCAACAGATCGCTGTCCCGCAGGTGCTCGGCCAGCCGCTGGGCCACCAGGAACAACACCTCGTCTCCCACTGCATAGCCGTGGTCCCGGTTGATCTTCCCCAGCCGGTCCAGATCCAACAACACCACGCTGACAGGGAAGCCGTGGCGCCGGCCCAGATCCAGCTCCCGCTCGAGGGCCTGGATGAAGTGGCGACGGTTGGCCACCCCCGTGAGGGGGTCGGTGACCGCCAGGGACCGCAGGCGCTGCAGCTGACGGCGCAAGCCGCGCAGCAACCAGGCCACCACCAGCGCCAGGGTCAGCGCCGCCGCCAGCAGGCTGGCACCCACCCCCTGCAGCCAGCGGGGGTCGGGCTGCAGCGCACCCGTGGACAGCCCGAGCAGGGCCACCGCCCCCAGGACCGGGAGCAGCAGCAGCAACGCCAGCATGGCCCAGGCCATGGGAGACTCGCCCAGCAGCAGATCCAGCCCGCCGGGACGGTGTCGAGCTTCTGGGGGCGCGGGGCCTCGCTGGGGGCTTGGGGTGGTGTACATGGGGTGCTCCTGAAGCCAGGGTAGCAGCCCACCACCGCTTGTCCAGCGCCAGCGGTCGGCTCAGCCTGAGGTGTCCTCGTCGTCCTCACTCCAGGCGACCACCCGGTCGCGGCCGGCCCGCTTGGCCCGGTACATGGCGGCGTCCGCGCGGCGCAACAGCGCCCCCACATCCAGATCCTCCCCCACCTCGAGGCTCGCCACGCCGAAGCTGGCGGTCACCCGAAGCTCACGCTCGCCCACGCACAGGGGATTGTCCGACAGGATCGCGCGCAGGCGCTCCGCCGCATCCTGCGCCCCCTCTGGCCCCAGGTGGGACAGCAGCAGCACGAACTCCTCGCCGCCGTAGCGCGCCAGCAGATCGCTCTCCCGCAGCTGGGCAGAGAGCAGCTCCACCACTCGCACCAGCACTTCGTCCCCGACCCCATGCCCCAGGGTGTCGTTGACGCGCTTGAAGCGGTCGATGTCCAGCAGCACCAACCCGACCGGGAAGGAGAAGCGCTTGGCGCGCTGCAGCTCGCGCTCGAGGGAGTCGATGAAGTGCCGACGGTTGGCCGCCCCCGTCAGAGCGTCGGTGACGGCCAGGCTGCGCAGCAAGCGCGCGTAGGCACGCTCCTTGCGCACGAGCTGGTCCACCAGAACGATCACCAACAGGCAGGCCATGAAGACCGAGGCTCCGACCCCCCAGAACCACGAGCCCTCCAGCCCCTGAGCGCCGAAGGGCGCCGACTGGAGCAGGGGCGCGTGGCGCACCAGGCGGGCCTGCTCCAGGGCCGAGAGCACCACCGCGCCGGTCACGCCACAGAGCACGCCGACCAGGGCGACCCAGCGGTCCAGCAGCACCACCGCCAGCACACTGGCCGCCAGGAACGCAGCGATCATGCCGCTGATGTGCAGGCCGAAGTAGTAGCCGGCCCCGATGGGCCACGCGCAGGCGAAGACCGCCACCAGCAGCTGGTACAGGGTGGAGCCAGGCTGGTGGCTGCGCATGTACAGGCCCACGGCGAACAGCACCGTCCCGTACAGCGTGACCGCGCCGATGAACGCGTTGTAGGTCGCGAGATCGGAGATGGAGAAGTACGGCGCCAGCTCGGGCCGGAGCATGAACCAGGTGCTCTCGAAGAACGAGAGCATCAGGAAGGGCAGCAGGAAGCCCTGCAGCAGCAGCGCCCTGGACACCGCCGACCAGCCGAGGGGCGCGTCCAGCAGGCGGGCACCGCGGGGACGAGCGGCGCCGGCACCTCGGATGGCAGTGGGGGGCAGGCTCGAGCTCGAGGACACCGGGCGCTCCCGGGCGGAGGCAGCGGCCAGCACAGCGATGGCCACCCAAGACGACGTTCACCATAGCAGACGTCAACAATCCGGCGGGCGGACGACACTGTGGAGCACGCAGGAGGTCCACCTCAGTGGTCATCGAGGGCCCGGACAGGAGCCGTCGTCGCCGTCGGGATAGGTCCCCGCAGCCCCCGCACCCACAGAGGCGCCCATGCCGCTCCGTCCTCTCCTCGCCTTGTCCCTCGTCGGCGCGTTCACCCTCAACGCCCAGGCAGCCGAGCGCCCCAAGCTCGAGCTGAAGCTGGACGAGTACGCCCTCGAGACCCGCGACTTCTGCTTCGCCAGCGGGCTGCGGGTGAGCTTCCAGGAGGACCACAGCCAGCCCGTGGTCAGCGTCACCTCGGTCATCGACCGGGGCTCGGACTCCGACCCCGCGGGCATGGAGGGCATCGCCCACCTGGTGGAGCACCTCTGGTTCCGCTCCCAGCGGGGCGAGCTCCCCCCCACCTGGGACCTGCTCACCGAGATGGGCGCCACCATCAACGCCTTCACCGCCAAGGACGTCACCACCTACATGACCGTGGCCCCCGGGGCCATGCTCCCCGCCGTGCTCGAGCTCGAGGCCCAGCGCCTGCTGGGCGCCGTCGAGGGCGTCACCGCCGAGACCCTCACCACCGAGCGCGAGGTGGTGCGCAACGAGCTGCGAGAGGGCGAGGCCATCGACGTGGGAATGGACAGCCTCTACGCCAAGCTCTACCCCGCCGGCCACCCCTACAGCCGCAGCACCATCGGCACCCGGGAGACCCTCGACGCCATCGGCCTCGCCGACGTGCGGAGCTTCGTGGCCGACAACTACACCGCGCCCAACACCACCATCATGGTGGTGGGCGACATCAGCCTGGACGACGCGCCGGAGATCCTGGCCACCGCCTTCCCCCCCGCCCTGGTGTTCCACCCCGATGCCCCCGAGGGCCCCGCCTCAGCCGAGGCATGCCCCGTCCGGGTAGAAGGCCCCAGCCCCGAGCCGCCACCCCCCGCCGACCGCAGCATCGACCGCTTCGAGGCCCCGGTGGAGCGCACCACCGCCCTGATGGCCTGGTCCCTGCCCGGCGGCTACCGGCCGGACACACCCCTGATGGAGATGGTCAGCTACACCCTCAGCTGGGCCATCTCCTCGTACATCAACCCCTACAACACCCCCGACTGGAAGGACCGCAACGAGGCCTACTGCTTCCTGGACCCCTCCGAGCATGCCTCCACGGCCATGTGCGTCATCGAGATGACCCACGAAGCCGACCCCGAGAAGGTCATCAAGAAGGCCGCCGACGGCCTCTATCAGCTCTGGGACCCCGAGATGCGCCGCTTCCAGGAGCAGTACTACAGCAGCTCCAGCCTGCAGGTGATGGCCGACGTCTTCCGCTCCGCCGACGAGGTGGCCACCCTGTTCGGCAGCCGGGGCACCGAGGCGGCCCTCTTCACCCACTTCACCGGCTCCTCGGCCTACTACTCCACCAGCTTCCAGTGGCTGGGGGGCGTCGATGGCCAGCAGGCCGCCATGCTGGCCAACCGCTACCTCACCCGCGATCGCTACGCCGCGGTGATCCTCGAGCCCTACAGCGACGACGAGGACCCGGGCCTGGCGGACGAGGGCGGCTACACCGGCCACCCCCGCGAGCCGGCCACCGACACCGTGGTGGACCTCGCCACCGTGGACGCCGCGGTCATCGAGCAGCTGACGGTCGAGCCCGACCTGAGTGGGCTGCGCGACTTCCGGCTCGACAACGGAATGCGGGTGGTGCTCTATCCCTACGGCAGCGTGCCCCTCACCCGCACCGCCCTGGTGGTGCGCGGTGGCGCGCTGCACGAGCCCGTGCCAGGCCTGGATCGCTTCGCCTGGTCCCAGACCAGCTCCTCCCCCTCCGAGCTCGAGATCCCCCTGGACGAAGCCCCCCTGCGCATCGGCGGGGCATGGGAGGACTGGGAGAGCGCCGACATGCGCGTGCTCGAGGTCAACGGCTCCTCGGGCAACCTCGACGCCCAGCTGTGGCTCATGCTGCGCCGCCTACAGACCCTGAAGATCGAAGGCAGCGACAGCCGCAGCTACGCCCGGGAGCTGCGCCGCGAGCTGCGCTACGAGCGCGAGCTGCCCGACCACTGGGCCCGTGAGCTGGCGGAGGCCACCCTGCTGGGCGAGCATCGTCTGGCCGCCACCGTGGACGACGAAGCCATCGCGGCGCTGCAAGAGCTCTCGCCGGAGCAGTCGGCCCGCTGGGTCCACCAGCAGTTCCAGCCCCGCAACGCCACCCTGGTGGTGGTGGGTCGCTTCGACGGCGACCAGGCCGAACAGGCCGTGCGCAGCTGGTTCTCCACCTGGGCGGCCCAGCCCGGCGTCGGCGACGCCATCACCCCCATGAAGCCCCTCTCCTCCCCCCCGGCTCGCAGCATCTTCGTGCTGGACCGGCCCCAGGTGTCCCAGACCGAGCTCCGCATCGCCTGCCAGATGGCCACAGCCCAGGACGGCGACTACGAGGCCCGCCAGTTGCTGGCCGACATGCTGGACGAGATGGCCTGGGTCACCCTGCGTGAGAGCTCCGGCGTCACCTACGGGGCGGGCGTCTGGACCCGTGAGTACGCTGGAGGCGCCGCCCTGATGTCCATGGGGTCCACCGTCCAGACCGACGCCGTGGGCTTCGCGGTGCAGACCTTCCTGGAACTCGTGGCCCGGGCCGACGCCGGCGAGCTCGATCCCGAGCTGCTCCGCCTCTTCGCCCTGCGCGAGGCCCGCGGCTACGTGCTGGCCCAGCAGAGCACCAACCAGATGCTCTACCGCCTGGTGCAACCCGTCACCCTGGCCCGGGGCTGGGACCACCTCTCCCAGCACGGTGCCCGGCTCGGCGCGGTGCAGGTCGACCAGCTCGCCCCCCTGATGGGCAGCTGCGCGGGGCACGAGGTGGTCACCCTGGTGGGCCCTGTCGAGGCCGTCAGCGCCTCCCTGAAGCAGGCTGGGCTGGCTTTCGAGGTCTACGACTGGGAGGCCGAGCGGGACCGCCTGTGGGAGCTGCACGATCCGAAGGGGTGGAAGGCCGAGCTGAAGCGTCGGGCCAAGTCCACTTGACCCCCACTTGACCCCAGAATCACTCGCTGCAACACCACGTTCACATTAGAAGCAGCGCGCTGGCATCCGTCCACGCCCAAGCACCCCTCGGAGTTCCCATGCGCGCCTACGCCCTCCTCCTCGTCGCCCTGCCCATGGTCCTGACGGGCTGCCCCTTCATCAAGGACAAGCCTCACGACACGGGCAGCATCGATGGAGACGCCGACGCAGACGCCGATGCGGACACCGACACCGACGCTGACGCTGACGCTGACGCCGATGCGGACGCAGATGCGGACGCAGACGCCGATGCGGACGCAGACGCCGATGCAGACGCCGACGCCGACGCCGACGCTGACGCCGACACCGACGCCGACACCGACGTGCCGGTGGACAACGACGGCGACGGCTACGATGCGAGCAGCGACTGCAACGACAACGATCGGGACATCCACCCCGGCGCCGACGAGCACTGCGACGGCGTGGACGAAGACTGTGACGGTGCCATCGACGAGAGCGCCGTGGACGCCACCATGCTGGCCACCGACGCAGACGGCGACGGCTTCGGCGCGGCGGGCACCATGGCCCTGGCCTGCGACGGCGTCGAGAACGACTTCGACTGCGACGACACCGACCGCACCGAGCCCCATGTGGTGGACGTCACGGCCAGCAGCTCCGGCGCCACCGGCAGCGCGGCCCACCCCTGGCCCACCATCACCCAGGGCATCATCAACGCCAGCCGCTGCGTCGTGGTCGAGCCCGGCACCTACAGCGAGAACGTGGACTTCAACGGCTCCCGGGTCTCGGTGTACAGCATGCAGGGCTCCGCTTCCACCATCATCGACGGCGGCGCGGCCGGCCCGGTGGTGAGCTTCGACTCGGGCGAGGGCGCGCTGGCCGAGCTGGCCGGGTTCACCCTGATCAACGGGCAGGGCGTCGAGCAGAGCACCACCAACAGCTACAGCTGCGGCTGCGGCGACACCTGCACCGACCACTACACCACCCGCTGCGGCGGCGGCATCTACATCGACGGCGCCACCCCCACCCTGCACGACCTGGTGGTGGTCAACCACCAGCTGCGCATGCCCACCGACAGCAGCACCGACACCGACAACTACTACTACTTCTCCTACGGCGGCGGCATCTGCCTGCGCGACGCGGCCGTCACCATGACTGCCATCACCGTCAGCGACAGCTACGCCGACGACGGCGGCGGCATCTACGTCGAGTCCGGCGCCTCGCTGGACCTCGAGCGCTCCTGGGTGGTGGGCAACCAGGCCGAGTCCGGCGCTGGCATCGAGACCGACGGTGGCACCATCAACCTGTCCAACGTCATCGTGGCCTTCAACGAAGCCAGCTCCACGGGCGGCGGCATCACCGTCATCGACGGCACCCTGTCCGTCATCAACACGGCCATCGGCTACAACGACGGCCCCACCGGCGGCGGCCTGTACCTGATGGGCAGCAGCACCGGCACGGTCAGCAACAGCATCATCTCCCACGCCATCGACGGCTACGGCGTCCATGTGGCCGGCTCGTCCACCTTCACCGGGCGCTACAACGACGTCTACAGCAACGCTGACGGCGGCTACTACGGCACCACCGACGTCACCGGCTCCGCCGGAAACATCGCCGCCAACCCGGCCTACACCGACATCACCACCGACGGCGACAACTTCAACGACGACTGGACCCTGCGGTCCACCTCCGCCTGCATCGACGCTGGCAACCCCTCCAGCAGCTTCAACGACATCGACGGCTCCCAGAACGACATGGGCGCCTACGGCGGGCCCGGCGCCACCTGGTAGCAGGGACAGGGGCCAGACGGCCCCGTCGGATCAGCGCCTGCGGGCGATGTACAGGTCGGCCTCGAGCATCTCGCCGGGGCCTTCCGTGTAGTAGTGATGCACGAAGATCACGTTGCCCTCGTCGTCGAGGGTGGGCTCGCCCGCGAAGCTGCTGACCACCTCCTGACCCTCGGTCCAGGCGCCGTCCACCCACAGGCTGCGCCAGACCGCCGGGCCAGGCTGGCCCTGTTGGCTCGTGCCGTTCCACCAAAGCTCGAGGCCGTCGGCGGACAACACCGGCATCATCTGGGTCTCGCTGTCGTTGGGGGGGGCGCCCGGGTTGGTCGCCTCGGACCAGCCCTCGCCTTGGGCCGTCGCCATCCACAGATCCTGGCCGCCCTGGCCGCCCGCGCGGTCCGAGCCGAACCACAGCTCGTCCCCGTGCAGGTGCAGCTCGCCGGGCATCAGATCCACGTTGATGGCCTCGCCGGCGTTGTCGGGCTCGTCGCAGTCGGCGCCATCGCAGGTCGCGATCCACCAGTCGATCTCGTTGTGGTTCCCCTCGCGGATGGAGCAGAACCACAGCTCGCCGTCCTGCCAGGCCTCGCAGCCGTCCATGGACTCGCCGCTCCTCCTGGCCAGCTTGACCCGCTCGGGCTCCGCGGCGGCTCCCTGGGACCACCAGATGCCGGTGACCCCGTCGAGCACCTGCAGGCTGGCCTGGATCTGAGGGTCAGGGGTGAAGAAGAAGTACAGGCCTTGCCCGGCCACCCAGAAGGGAGAGTCCTCAGCACCAGCGGAGTTCACGGGCCCATCCAGGGGCACTGGATCCTCGAACTCGGCGGCCAGCCCGGCCCCGAGGAAGGGCGGATAGGGGTCGTCGGCGGGGTCCACCTTGGTCAACCCTTCGAGGGAAGCGCCCCGTTCCAGGAAGCCGTCATCGGGATCACAGCCGCCGGCGAGACAGGAAATGAGCAGCGCGGTTCGAAAGCTCGTTGGCCGGTTTTGCATGTTCGTACCTCCAGGGCATCCAGTCTACGCCATCCAGGCGAAGCCCAGAAGGCCTCAGCCTGCTAGACTGAGTGCATGGAACCCAAGGCTAGCGGCAAGTACCACCATGGCGACCTCAGGCGCGCCCTGCTCGATGCGGCCATCGCAGCTATCGACAAGCAAGGTCTCCAGCGCTTCTCCCTGCGGGCCATCACCCAGGAGCTCAATGTCTCCCACGCGGCGGCATACCGGCACTTCCGCAGCCGCGACGCGCTGCTCCAGGCCGTCTCCATCGAAGGCTTGCAGCTCCTCAGCCGGCAGCTCCTCGAGACCGCCCGCGACAGCCAGGGCCCCACGGACACCGTGCGCCGCTGTGCCCTGGCCTATGTGCGCTTCGGGGTGGACAACCCCGGCCTGTACCAGGTGATGTTCTCCGAGCCCACCCAGCTCCACACCGACACTCGCAGCGCCGCCGAGAGCGTGATGGCCGTGACCGCCCAGATCATCGGCCGAGCGCAGCAGGACGGTGGCCTGCGCCAGGGCGATCCCTACGACCAGGGGCGCGCCGCGTGGGCCATGCTGCATGGGCTGGTGGACCTCGAGCTGCGCAAGCAGCTGGGGCAGCGCAGCCCCGAGGCCGTGACCGAGTACGCCGAGCGCCTGCTGGACATCTTCTTCAGGGGCATGATCGTCTCCTGAGTCCTCGACCAGCGCGCTAACGGCCCAGGTCGAGCACGGCCTTGGCCAGGGCCAGCGCGTCGTCGATGGCCGCCCCCAGGGTGCGGGTCAGCCTGCCCCGCTCCACCAGGCGGACCGAGTCGTGCTGCAGGACCGAGCCCGGGCGACCGTGCACCACGGGGAGCAGCTCTTCGGCCAGGCGATCGCAGGCCAACAGGGTGCGCAAGGCCGCGGGATCATCAGCGCGGGCCGCCACCAGCATGTCCAGCACCGGGTTTCCCAGTTCGACCCGGTCCTCGTCCCAGCCCTCGGCCCGGGCGGTGTCGCGGTGGACCACCCGCAGCCCGGCCAGCCCGTCCACCCAGGCCGTCACCTCCGTGCGCCAGCCGCCGGGGCCGCGCCGAGCCCGGGCCTCCACGGGGACTCCCCCGAGCACCCCGACCAGGGACGAGGCGCCCCGCTGACCCAGCTTGCCCACCGCGAGGCCCCGGGCGTGGGCGGTCTCCAGCCAGGGGGCGTCCCATGCCCGGACCAGGGCTCGGCCCAGCTCTTCACCAGCGTCCAACAGGGCCCGCAGGTCCTTGTGCTCGCTGACCCAACCCGAGACCATCACCTCGAGCTGGCTGGAGCCTGCGAGGGTATCGGGGGCCAGGGCCAGCCACACCAGCGTGCCCGGCCGAGAGCGGGTCAGCCCGAACACCGACCGCACCACCGGAGGGCGAAAGAGCTCCTGCACCACCTCGGCCTCGGGGCTGGCGATCACGAAGCACCGATCCAGATCCGGATCCCCGCTCTGGATGTCCTGCCCCCCCATGGCGGTGCCCAGCTCGGCCAAGACCCCCTGTGGGCGAAGGCCCAGCTGCGGCAACACCCTCTGCAGCGAGAGCGTCAGCAACATGCGCTCCGGGCTGCTCGCGCCCGGAAGCCGAACATAGCGCAGCCCCAGCTTCGCGATGCCGTGGCGCTCGAGCGGCAGCGCGAGCTCCCAGACCTCCCCCAGACCAACCTGCCGGACCTCACCCCCCCGACGCTCAGCCGCCGAGCGCAGCAACACCTCGTGGACCGGCCCACGGCCACCGCGGAGCACGGCGCGGATCGCGATGGACGCGAGCCCCACGGCCACGCCGAGGCCGATGACGAGGGGGTCCATGCTCGCGGGCTCCCGGGCACGAAGAACCAGAGAGGGTAACCCGAGGCCACCCGTGGAGGTTAAGGGCCGAGACGCCGACCTCCCCGGTGCCTGCCCCGAGGCCGACCATGACAACGAAGAACAAGATCCCGAAGCCCCCCAAAGAAGAAGGGAGCTTCATCGACAAGTTCCTGGTCCTGCTCAGCGCCCCTCGCGAGCTGTGGATCATCTACATCGCCAAGCTGCTGGAGATCCTCAGCTACGGCCTGATGATGGCCACCGTCACCCTGTGGCTCTCGTCCGACCTGGGCCTGACCGACACCGAGGCGGGCGACGTGGTGGCCCTGTGGTCCACCCTGATCACCCTGACCACCCTCGCCGTGGGCTCCCTGGTGGACGCCATCGGCATCCGCAAGTCGTTCCTGATCGGCTTCGTGGTCTGCCTGCTCACCCGCGGCGTGGTCACCGTGACCACCCTGAGGTGGGTGGCCATCCCCTTCGGGCTGATGGTCATGGCCGTGGGCGAGGCCATGATGGTCCCCATCATGACCGCCGGGGTCAAGAAGTACACCAACGTCAAGCAACGGTCCATGGCGTTCGCTGGGTACTACGTGCTGATGAACGTGGGGTTCTTGATCTCCGGCTGGACCTTCGACAAGCTCCGCACCTCCATGGGCGAGTACGGCACCCGGGTGGTCCCCCTGCTGGGCGAGATCTCCACCTACCGCACCATCTTTCTCATCAGCTTCCTGGTCACCATCCCCGCCCTGATCTTCACCTGGGCCACCCTCCGCGAGGGGGTGACCATGACCGAAGACGGCCTGGTGATCGAAAAGTCCGTGCCGCAGTTCGCCGACCGCAATGCCCTGGTGGCCATGTGGCTCACGGCCAAGGACGCCCTGGTCAAGACCGGGGTGATCTTCGTGAGCGTGTGGAAGGAGAAGAACTTCTACCGCTTCTTGCTGTTCCTCACGCTGATCGTGTTCGTGCGGCTGGTCTTCTACCACATGCACTTCACCTTCCCGAAGTACGGCATCCGCGAGCTGGGCCCCGGCGCCCCCGTGGGCCAGATCTGGGGCGTGCTCAACCCCGCGGTCATCATCGTCCTGGTGCCCCTGATCGGGGCGCTGACCCAGAAGATCAACTCCTACAAGATGATCGCCATCGGCAGCACCCTGGCCGCCGCGCCCGTGTTCCTGATGGCCATGCCCCCCGAGTGGTTCCAGCCCCTGGCCAACGGCCCCGTGGGCCTGTTCATCGCCAACACCTGGCTGGGGCTCGACACCCAGCAGGTCAACCCGCTGCTGGTGATCATCCCTCTGTTCGTGGTCATCTTCTCCATCGGCGAGGCCTTCTGGTCTCCCCGCCTGTACGAGTACACCGCGAGCATCGCGCCCAAGGGCCAGGTGGGCTCCTACATGGCCCTGTCCCTGCTGCCCTACTTCGTGGCCAAGCTGGTGGTGGGCATGTTCTCAGGCCGCCTGCTCGAGCGCTTCTGCCCCAGCGACGAAGCCCTGGGGGCCCGCTACCTGATCGAGAAGATCCCCGACCTGGACCAGGTCGCCGTGGACGCCATGGAGACCTCCCAGGTCCTGCCCACACTGGCCGAAAAGCTGGGCATGGTGGTGGGCCCCGATGGTGTCCTGTCCAACGAGGTCCGCTACCAGGTGTGGGAGATCCTGCACACCACCTACCCCCGCGACGGTCAGAGCCTGTGGCTGGTCATCGCCTTGATGGCGGCCATCTGCCCCATCGGCATCATCGTCCTCAAGAAGTGGATCAAGAGCCACGAAGACGGCCGGGACGACTAGCGCCCGGGCCCAGCCTTCACCAGGACCAGCCTTCACCAGGAGCCGCAATGAACACCCAGGTCCCCATCCGCGACGCCCAGCAGCGCGCGCAGGCTCTCGAGCTCGCCAGCGACCTGCTCAGCTACCTCGATCAGAGCCCCTGCAACCTCTTCGCCGTGGTCGCCATGAAGGAGCGCCTGGCGGCCGCCGGCTTCACCGAGCTGCGCGAGGGAGACCGCTGGGACCTCGAGCCCGGCCAGCGCTGCATGGTCGAGCGAGACGGCACCGCCCTCATCGCCTTCGTCGTGGGCGCCGAGCCCCCCGCGAGCGCAGGCTTCCGCATGGTGGGCGCCCACACCGACAGCCCGGGCTTCAAGGTCAAGCCCCAGCCCGAGAAGGTCAGCCAAGGCCTGGTGCACATCGGCGTCGAGGTCTACGGCGGCCCCCTGTACGCCACCTGGACCGACCGGGATCTGGGCCTGTGCGGCCGCGTGCTGCTGCGGGCAAGCGACGGCGGCGTCGAGCAGAAGCTCTACCGCTCGGCGGGCTTTGTCAGCCTGCCCAACATCGCCATCCACCAGAACCGCGAGGCCAACGACAAGGGGCTCAAGCTCAATCCCCAGAGCGAGCTCACCCCGGTGCTCGGCTCGGTGGCCCACGGCCTGCCCGAGAAGGACGCCCTGCGCTGGCTGCTGGCCCGGGACCTCGAGGTGGAACAGGCCGACATCCTGGACTTCGACCTGTTCCTGTACGACACCCAGCCGGCCAGCTTCGCCGGCGCCCACGGTGAGCTGATGCGCTCGGGCCGCTTCGACGACCTGGGCATGTGCCACGCGGCCGCCAACGCCCTGATAGACGGCGCGGCCACCCCCTGTGCCGCCACCCGCATGGCGGTGCTGGTGGATGCCGAAGAGGTGGGCTCCGAGACCGCTCAGGGGGCGCTGGGCACCTTCCTGCCCCACACCCTCGAGCGCATCGTCCTGGCCCGCGGCGGCGACCGCCACGGCTTCCTGGCCTGCCTGGCCCACAGCGTGATGATCAGCGCCGACAACGCCCACGCCATCCATCCCGGCTACGGCGACCGCCAAGACGCCAACCACGCCCCCGTGCTCAACGGCGGCCCGGTCATCAAGGCCCACG
>ERZ890953.347-NODE-347-length-27681-cov-8.599218_pt1 | contig 27681 bp, 28 predicted proteins | sample MGYA00521264_ERZ890953 | MGnify/ENA primary metagenome ERZ890953 (study PRJEB32303, sample SAMEA104408629) | aquatic metagenome | biome: Brackish water; feature: Chemocline; material: water | place: Baltic Sea | collected 2014-10-26T21:54:00 | depth 200 m ...
ACCAGGAGGCCATCGTCGGGATGGACTTCTTCACCGTGCCGACCGCGACCTTCGACATCCTGCACGCCCCGTTAGAGCGTCGGGGAGGACAAGACCATGCAGAAGCCCCCCCGGATCACCCTCGCGGGTATCGAGCTCGCTGAAGTGCGCACGCCCCTGGCCGTCCAGCAGCGGCGCGGGGTCATCACCAGCACCGGGAGCCCCCACGTCACGGTACGCGAGGAGGGGGACCGGCTGTTCCTGAGCCTCGCCCCGCTCACCATCGCGCAGCTCTGGTTCGACGGCGTCCTGCCCGGCGACCGTGACACCCCGATCGAGCTCCGGGTGGGCCGTCGCCCGCCCTCGCGCTGGCACATCACCTCCCTGGGGGTGGGCAAGGACCGTTGGGAGCGCGACGTCGCGGTGCTCGGGCTCGATCGCGTGCCCTGATCCCACCGGCACGGTAGACCGCACCATCCTCCGGAGGTCTCCATGCCCTTCCTCCCCACGCCCGATCAGCTCCTCGATCCCTTCGTCGCCCGCTGGGCCCTCCGCGCCCTGCGCCACGCGCGGGACCTCGGTGACGGCCCCCGCGTGGCCGCCCTCGAGGCGCTGTTCGCCCCGGCGACGATCACCGCTCTGCTCGAGGGTCCGGACCCGATCCTGGCGTCCAACCTGCTCCAACAGCTTCCCTCGACAGGTCTCGAGCCTGCGGCTCCCCTGCTCCTCGAACGCTGGCAGTCCTGGCCCCCGTTCGTGGGCATGTGGGCCGTCGAGGCCCTGGGCCGCATCGCCCCCCAAGACCTGCTGCCCGGGCTGCGGGCCTGGTCCGACCGCGCCGACCTCCGCGAGGAACGAAGGCGGCTGCGGGGCACGCTGCGCGCCGCGGCACAGGTCGGCCCGCCCGCCGCCGCGGTAGCCCGCCATCTCCTCGCCTGCATCGAGCGGCTCCCCGACGGCAAGGATCTGCTGGAACCGGCGATCCGCATGGCCGTGCGCGCCCTCCCCGACCAGCTGCCCGCGCTGCTGCTGCGCGCACTCCAGGAGCACGCCCCGGATCCCTCGCGCGGATCGCACGATGACCTTGACGTTGACGAGGAGTCGTCCCCCTTCCACTGGGCCTTCGCGGCCACCTTCGCGGCGGCCTCGGAGCACGCTCCCCACCTGGACCTCGTCCATGAACTGCTGCGGCCATGGCCGGGAGAGGCTCATGACGACCTGGCTCCCCTCTTCGCGGATCCCGCGTGCCTCGAGGCCGTGGACGACATCCTCGCCGCTCCTCCCGCCGAAGGGATCCGGTGGGTGACGGCGCTGCTGGACCAAACCGACACGGACCTGCCGGTGGTCGTCCTGGCCCGGGAGCTGGTCCTGCGGCTCGGCCCAAAGGCCGGCCTGGGAGCGCCCTGGGCCGACGAACTGCTGGCCTTCCTGGCCGCGACCCAGCTGCTGGCGGCCTCGGCGACCGCTCCCGACCTCGAGGCGCTGGACACCCAGACGCTGCTGCGGACCGCCTGCCTCGACGCCGAGCGCCTGCCGTGGGAGGAGCTGCTGGTCGAGGTGCTGGCCGCCCGCGACCCAGCGGAGCTGGTGCCGATGCTGAACGTGGCCCTGCTCGACCACCACGATGGGCTGGCGGCGGGGCGGCTGCTGCGGATCATGGGCCGGGCCCGCGCCGGTGGCTTCCTCGAAACCCTGATCGAGATCGGCCTGCGATGCGATCAGGAGGGCGACACCGAGGCCGCCATCTGGGCCCTGGCCTGGCTCGGCCCGCCCGCGGAGGAGGCCCTTATCCGCCGCTGGGCCCTGCTCGATCCCTGGATGGTGCCCCACGCATGGCAGGTGCTCGCGAGGATCGGCGGTGAGGCCAGCGTCGCCCACCTGCGCGCGCGCTTCCCGCGGGACAAGCGCGATCTGCTGGCCCTGGAGAGCCTGTCCGGCGCCGCGCTGGCCCTGGCCGACCCGGGGCTTGTGGAGCTGCTCGAGGCCGAACTGCCGCGGGACATCCCCTGCGTGAACGAGGCGTGGGTGACCCTCTGCGCCCTACACCGGCTGGACCGTTCCGGCCTGATCGCCACCCGCGCGCGCATCGAGCAGCGGTACGGGGAGGCCGTCCAGGGCACCGAGGCCCTGCTGGGCATCGGTGGGCAGGACCCCTTCGGATCGGGCCCGATGAACCTGGCGTTGGAGTGCGGGGCCTGCGGGAGCCAGAACCACTACCGGGTCTCGGCGCTGTGGCTGGATCCGGACAAGCCCGGAGACTCACCACACATCGGGGATGACATCCGTTGCCCCAGCTGCGGCGGCGAGGGCCCCGTCGATATTGCACCCATGGGCATGATGGCGATCCTGACGGAGGCCGCCAAGGTGAAGGCTGCCGCCGACCGGGACCTGGAGTACAGGGGCCCGCTGCGCCTCGAGCTGGCCGCGACCCTGGAAGGCCCACCCTCTTCGATACCCGCCATCCTGCGGCAGCTCCGTGCGCGGCTCGAGCGCAACCCCGACGATCTCGACGCCCGGCTCGCCGTGGGCAACATGCTGCTGGACGTGGGCCCGCGGCACCGCGCCCGGGAGCACCTCGATCGCTGCCTGCAGCTCGAGCCGCGCTGCGCTGAGGCGGCCTTCGGGCTGGCCCGCTTGACCCGAGACGAGGGGGATCCCGAGCGCGCCTTCGCGCTGCTTCACGGCATATGGGCTCTGCAGGACCACTGGCATGTGCTCCGGCTCACGCGAGACACCGAGCTGGACTTCATCGAGGAGATGGCCGAGCTGCACGACGAACTGGCCCGGGCCACCGGGCACCCGAGGCTCCCACCGGGCGCGGTGGAGGCCGTGCGCCTCGAGAAGGTGCCCCGGTCGCGCGCGGGGGCCCCGAAGAACAAGACCGCCAGGTCGGCTGGCACCTCACCCCGGTCACGCCGCCCAGCGCGCAACGCCCCCTGCCCCTGCGGCAGCGGACGGAAGTACAAGGGCTGCTGCGGCAAAAAGATGTGAGCAGAGGGACCTCTACCCCTCCACGCTGTCCTCCCAGGACCTCCCCGCCGCCACCTGCGCACGCAGGAACCGCACACCCTGGCGGTGGGTTCTGTCACGGGAGGGGCGCACCTCGATGATCTGACCCGGGACCAGCTCGCTGGCCACGCCGGAGCGGAAGGTGACCTCCTCCTCGCCACCCAGGATGCGACAGCGAGCGTTGCTGCTGCCTGCTCCGAGCACCACCAGCGAGAGCGTCGCGGGAGACGGCGCGGGATCGGACGACGGCGCCCGGAGGAGGAGACGCACGGCGGCCACCTCCGCCGGAGGCCCCACCACGAGCGCCCCTTCGGGCGAGAAGATGGCCCGGGCGGGGGCGGCCGGGTGGCCGGGGGGGCAGCCCAGCCTGCAGGCGCGGCCACCGCGGCTCACCGAGCTGCCGCTGATCCCAGGCCAGCTTGGGATCGTCCAGCTCGGCGCCGAGATCCCACGGACATGCCACTACGCGGCGAGGTGCAGCTCGCAGCGGATGGCCGCGTGGATCTTCTCGCTGGGGCAATGGAAGTCCGCCGCCAGGTCCTCGATGCTCTCTCCCGCCTTGTAGCGTTCTGCCAGCACGGCGGTGGGGATCCCCGTGCCGACCAGGACCGGGCGGCCGAACGACACCCTGGGATCGATCACCACCACCTTGGGCTCATCCAACAGGGAGCGTTCTCCCACACCGGTGCGCGTGAACGAGTAGAGTCTGGCCTCGATGCCCCGCTCGTCCCGCTCGATCCGCTGCAGGTAAGCCTCCACGACCTCGCGCAGCGCGAGCTGGCCGGAAGCACCCGACACCGCCAGGAGTTGCCCGAACACGTCCAAGAAGATGTCCACGCCGTCCGTCCTGAACTCCAGCCGAGCGAGGGGATGGGGCGTGTCGAACTCGCGCTGCACCCAGTCCAGGGCTTGCCGCACCTTGGGGAGCGAGATGCTGTGCTGACGACGGATGGCGCTCAGGACGTGCAGCTCGACCATGTTGGTGAAGGAGAGCAGCGAAACACGGGGATTGGGCAGCTCGATGACGGGCTCGAAGCTCCGCTGGCCACCGTCGCTGGCGCGATAGGTGGTACCCCGCGCCCAGGCCCTGACCGTGCTCGCAGACAGGCCCAGGTACCAGGCGGCGTCGGCGTAGGTGTAGGTTGGTACGTTCAGGGGATCGAAGCTGTCGGCACCAGGGGCCATCGATGCACCTCCCGTTCATGGGATACCACGAAGGAGATCCGGACGCCGTAGTGTCGGTTGGCGGACGACAGACTGGTCCGAGTATCACCCCTGTGTGGAGCCACCCCCATTGGCGGAGAACCTCCCCATCCGTAGACCCAACACCCCGTCCCAGGCACCCTGGATCTCCTCCCTGTGCTCCTCTTCACGCTCGGACAGCCACATGAGCAGCGCATCGTCATCCTCCGACGGCTCGACATCGAGCTTCCTCAACGGAATGGCGGTCCCAAAGGGCGGCCCGTTGTCCCAGTCCCACTCGGTGAACAGGTAGTGGTCACCCAACTTCTTGCGGTGGAGCACGGAGCCGATGGCGCCGTGGTCGTCCTGGACGGCCACGCCCACGCCGCCGTTGCACGCGTGGACCACGTAGGCATAGCCGACCTCGATGTCCACGACGGGGCTACGCCGGACGAGCAGGGATGCACGCACCTGGGAGCCAAGGCCCGTCAAGGCTCACTTCGCGATTCGAAGACCGCACGCAGCGCGAGCCCTCGCGCCTCCCAGAGGGTGTCGGCCTTCGCGGCCAGCGAAGCTGCGTCCGAGTGGCTCAGCTCGACTCCTCGAAGCCCGGCGATGGTCCTGATCTGGCGAACGAGGGCTTCATCGTCGGGAGGTTCCAGCGAGAAGCCCTCGCCACGGGGATTAGGAGGCGAGCAACTCGACGAGCGCCGGGACCACCGATGACGGCGACAGACAGGCCAGGACGACCCGGTGATCCGGCACCAGGTGCTGGACCAGCTCGAGGATGCAGGCGGTTGAGCCGGCTCTGTCATCGAGAACCTCGGTCTTGTCCAGCAGGAGGAGATCGAACGATCCGGCAAACTCATCGACGAAGCCAACCCACATCTCACTCCTGATGGCCTCGACACAGCAGGCGAGCAGCAACTCAGTGGTCATGCGTGCGACTCGCAGCTCGGGATCGCGCTGGAGCGCCGCGTCCGCGATCCGCCGGAGGTGGTGGGTCTTCCCCGAGCCGCTGGGCCCAAGCAACAGCAGCGGGTTGCACGGGAACCCGAGCGTGGCGCCGATCTCCGATGGCGGGGTGTTCATCGGTGCTTCCGCTTCTGGGTCAGCGGGCATCTCTCCGGAAATCCTCGGGCTGGTGGGAAGGTGCCCGACCCGCCCATTCTACATCCGTTCCCGGTCAGCCTTTCACCAGCCACTCGCCCCCACCGCCCCCATACCCCAACCATTCACACGGGCGGACCCCAACCAGCACCAGTCCTCGCACCAGCACCCCGCAGATCATCCATCCCCAGCGACGAGTAGACCTTCCAAGTCGCCAGAATGGGTCGGAAAGCCGGGCGCTCGAGAGCGTCGAGGTACGCTTCCACGGCACCGAATGGTGCCGCAGTTGGCGAGCACGCACCGAGCCATGCGCTCATCTCACCCCAGGCACAGCGCGTGATACGCCAAACAGCGAGGTCGCGATGAAGCCAGCCGAAGTCTTCACCATCCTGCGAATCCACCGCGCAGAGCTGGACAGCCTGGGGGTCCGGTCCCTGGCGTTGTTCGGCTCCGTGGCCCGCGGTGAGGCGGGACCCGACAGCGATGTGGACCTGCTGGTCGACTTCCACCGGCCGGTTGGCCTGTTCGAGCTCATCGAGGTGCAGGAGAAGCTCGAAGGCTGGCTGGGCCGCTCTGTGGACCTCGTTCCCCGCGACAGCATCAAGCGCCAGCTCCGCGAGCGCATCCTGGCAGAGGCCATCCTAGCCGCGTAGCCCACCGCCCCCACACCCCAACCTCCAACACCAGCGGACCCCAACCAACCCACCGCCCAGCCCCCTACTCCTCCCCCACCCCCTCCCGCTTCGCCATCGTCGCCTCCACCGCCCCCCTCAACTCTTCGATCCCCAGCGGCGCATACACCTTCTCGGTCACGCGGATGTCCGAGTGCCGCAGCAGCTTCGACGCCACGTGCAGCCCCGCCGCCTTGCTGACATGCAGCCCGAAGGTCCGCCGCAGATCGTGGATCGTCACCCCATCGAGCTGCGCTGCCTCCCGGATGTCCTGCCACGGCCGCTTCAGGCTCACCCGCGCCTTGCTTGGATCCCGCCCCGGGATCACCCACGGCCCCATCCTCGGCGCCGCCCTCAACAGCGCCACGCTCGCCACCGACAGCGGGATCACCTGCGGCCGATCCGCCTTGGGGCTCGGGATGCGCCACAGCCCCTGCATCAGATCCATGTCGTCCCACCGCGCCCGCAGGACCTCGGACTTCCGGGGACCCAGGTCGCGCAATAGCTGGAAGGCCAGCCGCACGAACACGTCAGGGTACGCCTCGACCACCGCGTGGAAGCGCGCGAACTCCTCGTCGCTCAACACCCGGGCCCGGGGCGGTCCCTCGCGGTACTGCTTGATGCCCAGGGCGGGATTGTCCGCGATCAGGCCCTCCTGGCGGGCGTGGGTCAGGCAGGAGCGCACCGAGGCCAGCCAGCGGTTGGCGGTGGTGTTGCCACGCTCGGCCTCGACCGCCATCTGCCGGGTGACGTCCCGGGTGGTGATGGCAGGCAGCGGGCGCGAACCCCAGAGGGCCTTGGTCCGCGTCAGGTAGCGCCGGTCGTGGCTGGGGTCCTTCTTCCGACGCTGGACCGCCTCGAGGTACTCGTCCACCCACTCGCCGAAGCTCGGCACCTTGGCGCGCTCCTCGCGGCGCTGCAGGGGGTCCTCTCCCTGCACCACCCCGCCCAGGTGCACCTTGGCCAGGTCCCGGGCCCGATCCACGGTGAGCGCGCCGTAGGACCCCAGGGTCATGCGGCGACGCCCGCCCCGCGGGCCGTACTCGACGAAGAAAGAGCGCCGACCGCTAGGGTAGACGATCAACCCGAAACCGATGATCTGGTCGTCGTAGAGCTTGGTTGCGCCCTTGGCCGGAGCGGGCGTGGAGTCCACGACCCGCTTCGTAAGTCGTACACGACCCTTCGAAAGTCGTACATTCATGGTTTTTTCCGCTCCTTCGTCATGGGGTCCGCCTCACGGGGCTCCAAAAGTCGTACCACAGTCGTACTTGAGTCGTACATCGGCGTCAAGTCGCACCAAAGTCGTACACAGGGGTAAACGCACATGACTTCAAATCAACGCTTTGTCGTACGGTTTTCACCGTATCTGCGTACGGGCCGTCAACGGTCCGAGTCATCCCGTCAACGCGAAACCCCGTGATTCCAAATCACGCGGCCGGGGGTTCGAGTCCCTCCACCCCTGCCATCTGAAACCCGCCTTCATGGCGGGTTTCTTTGTTGTGGGGATCGGGGGATGGCTGAGCGATCCATGCCGGACCAGGCGGCCTCGGATCACCACGCCCCGCCCCCAAAGCCCCGCACCCGCCGCAAGGATAGGCTCCCTCTCCCCGCCGGAGGTGCCCGTGTACTGGACCTGGTTCGAGTGGATCAACGACATTGGCTCGGTGTTGAACCTGCTGTTGAGCTTCGTGGTGGGGCTGGTGGCCCTGGTGGTGGCCTTCAAGCTCACCAAGCGTCGGCTGTGCCGCGAGGCCGCTTGGTTGTTGGCGCTGGGGTGGCTGGGCTGCTGCGCGCTGGCGGTGGCTGGCCTCATCGTCGATCTGCTGCTCATGCGCGCTGTGGGCTGGACCGTGGCGCAGTGGCTGACCTACGGCATCGAGCTGCTCACCCTGTGCAGCTTCGGGGTCATGGGCGCCGGGCTGTTCATGTTCCGCCTGCCCGCAAGGGGGCGGTCATGAGCGCCCCCCTGGACATCGGCTTCTTCGTACACCTGCTGCTCACCCTGATCTTCGCTGGCACGATGCTGGCGCTGGCCGGGCTCGCCCTGCTGCGCTTCCGCACCAGCGCCACCGGGCTGCTCCTGAGCGGCGCGTTCCTGGTCTGGGCCCTCCAGCGAGTGGCGGTGGTGATCCTCGGCGCGTTCATCCCCCAGCTCCTGGACGACCCCTCCGGCTTCCTGGTCGCGCAGGCCTTGGTGATCCACCTGCTCAGCCTCCTCGAGCTGTTGGCTCTGGGGGCGGGCATCGCCTTGCTCCCCCGCAGCCTGGACAGGCTGTCCCAGCGCCAGGAGTGACAGCACGTTACCCCCGCAAGGAACGCCCCTGCGGAGGTCGTCTTGAGTACTCGGAGCCACAAGTGCTGTCCCGCCGTGCAGCCCGCAGAACGCGACAAGCAGGACTTCTCCCACGGCGAGGGCCTGACAGAACTCCAGGGGATGGAGCTTCGCGAGGTCGCGGACTTCGACCAGATGCTCAGCCGCATGGCGCGCACCAGCTTCCAGGGTCGCAACCTGGGCAAGGCCGCCGAGGTGCTCGAGCTGATGTTCTCCGAGCCCGACAACCTGGTAGTGCTCACCATCAGCGGTGCCCTCACCGTGGCGCAGCAGGGCCCGATCTTCGTGGATCTGATCCGCGCTGGACTTGTGCAGGTGGTGGTCGGCACCGGCGCCCTGCTCACCCACGACGTGCTCGAGAACCTGGGCTTCGCCCACTACGAAGCGCCCGCGATCCCCGACGCCGAGGCAGCCGAGAAGGGGCTGTGCCGGGTCTACGACTCCATCGAGCTCGAGACCAGCTTCGACGCCTTCGACAAATTCCTGAAGGGCAAGCTGGAGCTGCTGATGCCCGCCATGAACGGCGGCGAGGCCGAGGGCTCCGCCGGCTTCTGCCGACGCCTGGGCCTGCTGCTCCTGGAGCACTACCCAGAACAGCGCAGCATCCTCTCGGCCGCCGCTGAGGCGGACGTGCCCGTCTACATCCCGGCCTTCACAGACTCCGAGATGGCCCTGGATGTGTTCAACCGTATGGTCCACCGCAACCGCGGCCAGGCTCACCCGCTGGACACCGTCATCCTGCCCCCCTTCAACCAGTTCATGGACCTGCTCGAGTACACCCGGCTGGTGGAGTCCCACCGGAATGGGCAGCTCTGCATCTTCACCCTGGGCGGCGGCGCGCCGCGCAACTGGGCCCAGCAGGTGGCGCCCACCCTGGACGTGATGAAGCTCGACGGCCTCGAGGTCCACGCGCCCCGCTTCTCGCGCGGCGTGCGCATCTGCCCCGACCCACCCCACTGGGGCCACCTGAGCGGCTGCACTTACAGCGAGGGCGTCTCCTGGGCCAAGTTCGCAGCACCCAACGAAGGCGGCCGCTTCGCGGAGGTCCTGGCCGACGCCACCCTGGTGCTGCCGCTGCTGGTCAAGGGTGTGCTGCAGCGCCTCGAGAAGCGAGGCTGGAAGCAGCCGCGCCCCACCTGAACGCCCTACGAGATCACCATGCTGCCCACCCTCCTCCTGCTCATCCAGCTCGCCACGGCCCAAGAGCAAGGCACCCGGGTGGACTACCTGCCCGCCGAGCCCTGGCCCGTGGGCCAGCGCCTGTTCGTGGCCGGCCACGAGGTCAACCTGCGCGCCGCTGCCAGCACCGACGCCCCTGTGGTGCGCGAGCTGGATCTCGGCGCCCCGGTGGTGGTGAAGGCGCTGCTGGCCGATGATGTAGAGGTCGGGGGGAGAACCGACCGCTGGTACGCGGTGGAGGTGGAGGGCGCCGGTGTCCAGGGCGCGCTCTTCGGTGGAGTGCTCACCCCGGCCCGGGTCGAGCTCGACCTGGATCAGGACGGAGAGGACGAGGTCGTGGTGCTCACCTGGGGCTGGGAGCGAAACTCGGTGGTCCGCATCCGCGAACCCAGCATCCAGGGCGCCGCGGCGGTCACGCAGCTGGACCTGGGCCCCACCCACGACATCGACGGCCCCCAGGAGCTGATGTTCCTGCTCACCACGACGGCGGAGCAGACCGGCATCCCCCTGCTGAAGGTCCACCTGCCCGGGCGGGAGATGTGCGGCTCGGGCACACGCACCCGCTACCTGAGCTACCGCACCGCGAAGACCGCCACACTCGGCGACCTGCGGGAAGCCATCGAGGAGCACCACTGGGCCGACGCGCCGGTCTACGACTACGTGGAGCTGAGCTTCGAGCCCAAGGCCCGCGCTGTCACGGCGCGGCAGGTCACCTACAACGGCGAGGACGACGAGCAGATCTCCGTCACCCGCAAGGTGCTGCGCGACGGAGTGTTCGAGGCCGTGGCGCCCACGGGCACCCACCCCGACTAAGGCCGGGGATCGTCGAACGGATCGTCAAACTTTCGACGATCCGTTCGACACTTCGACGGTCACCAACGGTCAAAGGCTGTCTTTGGGCTGGCATGGACCCTGCTTGTGCAGGTGTTGTCCAATGCAGAGGAGCCAGCCATGAGCCTTCGCCTCACCCCCTTCGACGCCCACATCCCCTCCCACGCCGACGCCTGCTTCGAGCGGGCACTGCAGGCCTTCCTCGATCGCCCGAGCGTGCCCGGCTGGGACATCCTGATCGGCTCGGTGCTGCCTGCGCGCCGCGCCCAAGCAGCCCGCGAGGCCACCGTGCGAGCCCGCGCCCACGGCACCGACCCCACCCTGCTCTTCCACTGCCTGCTGCGCACCGGCCCCACCGCCGATCTGCTCTCCCTGATGGAGTCCGGTGCAGTGGAACCCAGCACGATCGCCGCCGCTGCCCATGACGCCCCCGTCGCCCTGAAAGCCCTGTGGTGGGCCCTGGCTGCCCAGGCCGCCCTGGCCCGCGGAGAACCCAGCCGGGCGGAGCTGCTCCTGCACCGCGCCCTGCGCATCGATCCCGACCACCCGGGGGTGGCCGTGGTGATGGCCCGCATGGCCCGGCGGATGCGCCCAACGCGGCGGGAGTGCGCCTAGCGCCGATGCCCGGTGCCCGCGTTGTCAGTCCGCCACACGCTCGAGCAACCACGCCATGTTGCGGCCCAGGGTCTGCATGGTGTCTACGCCCTCGGCGTCCTCGACGACCTCGCCGGGCTCACGGCCGATGCCGAGGTTCCAGTAGTTGGAGCCCACCACGATCATCTCGGAGATCAGGAAGAGGTGGTTGATGGTGTCGAAGGCGTGGATGGATCCACCCCGCCGCACCGCCACCACCGCTGCGCCCAGCTTGCGCTTGAACAGGTTGCCGTTGACCCGTGCCACCAGCCCGGCCCGGTCGATCAAGGCCTTGACCTCGGTGCTGACGTCCGCGAAGTAGGTGGGGGTGCCGATGATGATCCCGTCAGCGTCCAGCATCCTCTCGAGCAGGGAGTTGAGCTCGTCGTCCCGCACGGCGCAGCGCCCGTCCTTGCGCGCAGCACAGCCGAAGCATGCCCGGCACCCCCGCAGGTGCAGGCCGCCCAGCTGGACAAGCTCGGTGCGCACGCCGGCAGCCTCGAGCTCGGCCAGGGCCAGCTTCAACATGGTGGCGGTGTTGCCGTTGCGGCGTGGCGAGCCGTTGAACGCGACGACGAGCATGGAGCACTCCGGGGGTGGCAAGGCTGGAGCGCTCTAACCCGACAGGGCTAATGATCGTGGCAGCCGCCGCCACCGCCACCGCACGCCTGGGCAGGCCCGAAGACGCGCGCTTGACCCGCCAGGAGCAGGCCCACCGCGTCACCGACCGAAGCAGCACCCTCGTGGTAGTACACCTGGATGCCCACCTGCTGGAAGCCCTGCAGAGGCCGCATGCCCATGCCTCCAGCCAGCATGTGGTCCACGCCGTGCTGCTTCAGGTAGGTGACCGGAGCCATGCAGCCGCCCTGCCCGTGGGGAATGTTGGGAAGCAAACGAACCTCGGTCACCTCGTCGTCGGCGATGTCCACGAGGGTGAAGCAGGCACAGTGGCCGAAGTGGCCGGAGATGGCGGCGTCGAGGCCGCCGGGCTGCTCGGAAGGGATGGCGATGCGCATGATTGGCTCCATGAAGTTGTGACATAGAGTAGTCGCTATTTCATTCACGACCAGCCCCGTGGGCGAGACGAAACGGGAAAGATGTCCAGGGTCAGCCCGACGACGAGGGGGAGGTGTCACTTCGGGGGCGCACCGGTGTCCCAGGACCGTGTGGCAGGCAGGGGCCCTTGCGCCCGGACCCGAGACCCAGGAGAACACCATGTCGCGTTCGATCTTCACCCTCCCCGCGCTGGCTGGGCTGGCCGGCTGCGTCGTGCCCTTGCACCACGACAGCGGCGTCACAGCCGTGAACGAACCGTTCGACACCGTAGTCGTCGAGGTCGAGACCGGGTCCGTCGAGATCCTCGGCGGGACCACCGAGGCCTACGAGGTGGGCTGGGACAGCCACTGGACCACCCGCTGCCCGGACGTGGACATGGAGGTCAGCGAGGGCGTGCTCTACGTGACAGGCCGCTGCCCGGACGGCGCCTTGGGTTGTTCCACGGATCTGCTGATCGAGGCGCCCGCTGGGGTGGACGTGCAGGTGGCGATCACCACCGGCCGGCTCTGGCTGGAGGGCGTGGGCGCCGTGGAAGCCCAGATCGCCACAGGCGACATGGAGATCCTGGGGGCCACCGATCAGGCGGACCTCGAGATCACCACCGGCAGCATCACCGGCATCGATCTGGCTGTGGACCGACTGCGCGCCCAGGTCACCACGGGCGGCATCGACCTGACCCTGGACGAGCCCTTCGATCTGCTGCAGGCCGAGATCGTCACCGGCGAGATCACCCTGGGCGTGCCCCACGGCTGCTACGATCTGGACCTGGACGTGGTGACCGGCGCCATCGACACCGACGGCGTGGACTGCGGCTGCGACGAGGACGCCACCATCTGGGCCCGGGCGGTCACCGGCGCCATCACCGTGGTGGGGAACTGATCATGGGCACCTCCAACCGCGCCGCCCTGCTGACCGCCGCCCTGCTCTCGGCGACTCCGTGCCTTGCCCTGGCCGACGACGAGCTCGAGGTCTCCATCGAGATCGAGGCGGACGACGACTACCAGGCCCGCATCGACATCATGCTCGCTGGGGTCCCGGTCCCCGAGCCCCCCGCCCTCCCGAAGCCGCCCCCAGCCGAGCCCGACCTGGACGTGGTCTTCATCGGCATCGACTTCCTGCCCGGTGTGGGTTCGTCGTCCAGGGTGGGCGACCGCCAGGTCCGAGTGTTCTCCGCCAACGTCATCGGCGGCTACAGCGCCGGTTTGGCAGGCGTCGAGGGCGCCGGGGTCTTCAACATCGAGTCCGAGTTCGCTCGTGGCGTGCAGGGCGCTGGGGTCTTCAACATCGTAGACGGCCCCATGGGTGGCGTGCAGGGAGCAGGCTCCTTCAACATCGTAGACGGCCCCATGGGCGGCGTGCAGGGCGCAGGCACCTTCAACATCGTGGACGGCACCGTCAGCGGGGTGCAGGCCTCCGGAGTCTTCAACATCGTGGACGGCGACGTCAGCGGCGTGCAGGCCACCGGCGGCATGAACGTGGTCCACGGCGACGTGCGCGGCGTGCAGGCCGGGCTGCTCAACATCGTCTCGGGCGAGGTTCGCGGGGTGCAGCTGGGCCTGGTGAACATCGCCGACGACGTACACGGCGTGGGCCTGGGGCTGGTGAACATCTACCCCGACGGCCGCTTTCACATCGACACGTGGATGGACGAGACAGGCCAGCTGTCACAGGGCATCAAGCACGGCAGCTCCTGGCTGCACAATATCTATGCGCTGGGTATCAACCCGGTGCGGCCCCTGGACGTCAGCGCCACCATCGGCCTGGGTGCCCACTGGAACCTGCCCGGCCCCTTCTTCGCAGACCTGGACGGAATGCTCCGGGGCAACAAGCTCCGCGGCGTGCCCTGGGGCACCCTGTACCAGACCACCACCCTGCGCGGAAACCTGGGCATGAACCTGGCCCCGCGCCTGGCCATCATCGCGGGTCCAAGCTGGAACGTGCTCACCACCACCTGCGGGCAGCCCGATGGCCGCCGGGTCCAGGTCCTGAGCGACGAAGGCCGAGTGAAGGCCTACGCCTGGCCGGGCCTCAGTGTGGGGATCCAGCTGCTCTGACCAACACGAGCATGGACGGGAGCCTGTCGGAGTAGCCCCTCTTGGCCGCAGGGTTCCACGCCATGGGCTGGCCCTGGGGATCGAGCAGGAAGGGCAGACGGACCTCGGACGGCTCACCAGGCATGCCCTCCGGCGGGCTCCAGCGCTCGCTCCGCCAGACCAAGGGCTGATCGGGCGTCCCCCACTCCAGCACCAGATCCCCGGGGCTGTGCGGGTAGAGCTGCACCCCCACTCCCGCGGCGTCCTGGGTGAGGGGGTAGCGGCTGAGCACACCAGCGCCCCACGCGGGAGGCGACAGCTGGGCGTAGGGATAGCGGCGATCCCCGAGGCAGGCGGTGGCGTCCCGGAGGGCCGCGAGGGCCGCGGGATCTTCGAGCTGCTCGACCAACACCACGTCGGCCTCGAGGGTGTTGAGCACTGAGGCCAGGTTGGCCAGGCGGGCGGCGCGCGCCCGGGCCGGGTGTGCCCCGGGGCCCTCCAGGGGACCGTCCAAGCGCAGCCCGCCGCTGGGGTAGCGCGCCAGCACCACCCGCTCCGAGACGTACGGCGGGGCGCCCACGGCCGGCACCGAGGGGACGAGGGAGGCTGCCAGCAGGCTCTCGGCCCCCAGGGTCTCGGCGTAGCGGGACAGCAGCCGCTCTCCCAGGGCGGGATCCACGGGCGCCCAGGCCTGCTCGATGGCCTCTCGCGCCGCGTGGAGAGGGGCGCTGGCCGCGGCGTCGAGCTGTGACATGCAGGCGCCGCTCCAGCCGGCCACCCGATCCCGCGCCAGCTGAGCGCTCAGGTGCTCGAGGCAGTTGAGCTCGAAGGGGCCGGCCTGCCCGCAGGCGGCCACGGCAGATCCGTAGCCGTCGACCCCACGCTCGAGGATCAGGGCCTCGCCTACCCGGAATGCGCACTCGGCGCGCAGGGTGGCGGTGGGGACCTGCTCGCAGGCGAGGTGGGGGTCGGACGAGCCGGCGGAGACGGCCTGGTGGGCCGCCTGGAGCGCACACTGGGCCGGACTGGAGACATCGTCGCAGCGTACGACTTCGCGGTCGGCAGGCTCGACGGCAGGGGCGCCAGCCCGATCCGAGAACAGGTGCGCGCGGTCCAGGATCTCCTGGCAGCGCTGGCGGGGAGGTCCGGCGGGGATGGGGCCACAGCCGCCCGCGCCCAGCATGGCGCCGCCGTGGCGCAAGGTCAGGGCTTCCACCGCCAGCACCTGATCCCGGGGATCAGGGAGCGCCGCCAGCGCAACGAGGGCGCCACCAGGATCCTGGTCGTAGGCCGCCACGATGGCCTCGAGCTCGGGCAGGTCGGCATGATCTCGACCCAACCCGCAGCCCGGCAGGGCGAGCAGCAGCCAGGGGACAGCGCGCGTGGAGAGGCTGGGCATCACGAAGAGCCTAACGTGGGCTCCCTCTCCTGCGGTGAGCTCAGAGCGGGGATAGAGGAGGCTGCGCCGCCGGGCGGCGTCCCGCCGCGCAGCACCACGCGGCCGGCGCTGGGAGCCAGGCATGCCCGACGACATCATCGTGATCGGAGCCGGCGTCGCGGGGCTGTCCACGGGCTGCTACGCCCAGATGAACGGCTACCAGGCTCGCGTCTTCGAGATGCACGACAAGCCCGGCGGGCTGCTCACGTCATGGAAGCGCAAGGGCTACACCTTCGACGGCTGCGTACACTGGCTGATGGGCTCGGCCCCCGCCTCGAGCTTCAACGTGATCTGGGGGGAGCTGGGCGCTCTGAAGGACCGTGAGTTCGTCCACTTCGACGAGTTCGCCCGCATCGTGAACCCCGACGGCAAGGCCTTGGTGCTGCACACCGACATGGACAAGCTGGCCGATCACATGATCGAGCTGGCGCCGGGGGACGCCAAGGCCATCCGCGGCATGACCCGCACCATCAAGCGCCTGTCGCGCTTCGACCCGCCCATCATCCTGTGCGCCCGTGAGCGCATGGGCCCCTGGGATGGGCTCAAGGCCCTGTGGGCCGTGCTGCCCTTCCTGGACGTCTTCGCCATCGGCCGCAACCAGGACTGGGCCACCTATGTCCAGCGCTTCGAGGACCCCTTCCTGCGGGACGTGCTCACCAAGGTCTACCCCCCGGGCTTCCCCACCGTCACCGTGCTGGTGGTCATGGCCACCCAGTACGCCCGCGCGGGCGGCTACCCCCTGGGCGGCTCCCTGCCCCTGGCCCGCTCCATCGAGCAGCGCCTCCTGGGGCTCGGGGGCCAGATCGAGTACAAAGCGCGCGTCACCGAGATCATCGTCGAAGACGACCGCGCGGTCGGCGTGCGCCTGGCCGACGGCAGCGAGCACCGGGCCGGGACCATCGTCTCGGCGGCCGACGGCCACGCCACCATCTTCGACATGCTGGGCGGACGCTACGTGGACGACACCGTCCAGCGCTACTTCGACGAACTGCCCCCCTTCGAGCCCATGGTGCAGGTGTCCCTGGGCCTGGACATGGACCTGAGCGATCACCCCCACAGCGCGGCCTACTTCCTGGACGAGCCCCTGCTGATGGCGGGCCAGGAGCTGGGCAGGCTGGGCTTCCGCCACTTCTCCATGGACCCTGGCATGGCACCACCGGGCCACAGCGTCTGCACCGCCGTCTTCGACGTGGACTGGGAACGCTGGGAGCACATGGGCGGGGATCGCGCCGCCTACGAGGCCGAGAAGCAGCGCATCGCCGAGCAGGTCATCGCCGCCCTGGACGCCCGCATCCCCGGCCTGGCGGCCGCCGTGCAGGTGGTGGATGTGGCCACGCCGCTCACCACGGTGCGCTACACGGGCAACTGGAAGGGCTCGGTGGAGGGCTGGATGTTCAGCCACGAGGTCATGGCCATGATGATGAGCGGGGGCATGCGCAAGACCCTGCCCGGCCTGGATCGCTTCCACATGGTCGGGCATTGGGTCGAGCCCGGCGGCGGCCTGCCCCCCGCGGCCAAGTGCGGCCGCGACCTGATCCAGAACCTCTGCCACCGGGACGGCAAGAAGTTCGTGACGACGATGCCGGAGTAGGGGCACCGGGGTCTGGCCCCACAGCGGAGATCGCCCTATCCTTCCCCCGTGGAGGTCCCATCATGCCGCGCAGCTCGACCCTCGCCCGCTGGCTCCCCATCGCACTCCTGCCCGCCTGCAAGGCCTGCGACAAGGACGACACCGGCGACACCACGCCGCCGGGCTTCGCCTCGGTCTGGGTGCTCGAGCAGGCGGGCCAGGCTCACACGGGCCCCCTGGCCCAGGCCGTCCCCGGCGACATCGTGCTGGAGAACGATCTGGTTCGGGTCACGCTGCAACAGCCCGGACACTTCATCCAGCTCAACCCCTACGGGGGCAACGTCATCGACGCGGGCGTGCTGGACGACGCGGGCCAGGCCTGGGACCGCTTCGGTGAGGCGGGGCTGTTCCTCAACGCCGCCTACACCAGCGACGCCACCGCCTACACCATCGTCAGCGACGGCAGCGACGGCGCCGCGACGGTGCGCTTCGACGGCGTGGCGGTGCGCTCGGGCTACATCGACGCCGCGGTGGGCCTGGACCTGATGATGGGCATGACCCTGCCCATCGACTCCATGGACGTACCCTCCTGGGACATCGCCACCACCTACACCCTGCGGGCCGGCGAGCCCTTCGTGCGCATCCACACCGAGGTCACCAACACGGGCGGCGAGGACACCCCGCTGCAGCCGGCCTGGTTGGTGCACGGCGGCTTGGCCGAGAACCTCTACCGAACCCTTGGCGGCTTCACCACCCTGCCCACCACCACCACCGGCGCCCTGCTGCCCGTCTCGGACGAGACCGCCTACGGCTTCGCGCCGCTGCCCTTCCAGCCCGGCACCCACGGCGCAGCCGGCATGGCAGGCGGCTCGGTGATCCTGCACGACGCCAGCCTGTTCGAGGTGCTGGACTGGCCCGACGCGGCGGCCGCCCAGCTGGCCCCGGGGGAGAGCTACGTCTTCGACAACGTGCTGGCCATCGGCAGCGACCTCAACGCGGTCATGGAGCAGCTGTGGTCCGAGGCCGAGCAGCCCCCCGCCATGGCCACCGTCAGCGGCCAGGTCACGGAAGAAGGCAGCGGGCTGCCCCTGGCCGGGGTGGAGGTGCTGGCCTACGCCGACGACACCAGCGAGATCCTGGCCGCCACCCGCAGCGACGCTGACGGCGCCTGGCTCATGGAGCTGCCCGAGGGCCCGGTGGAGCTGATCTGGGCCCAGGAAGGCCGCCCGTACGCCGACGGCTCCACCAACCCGCCGCGCCTGGCCGTCAGCGCCTTCGCCCAGGCCACCCAGGACCTCGAGCTTCCGCCCACCGCCACCCTCAGCCTGCAGGCCACCGACGGCAGCGGCACGGCCATCCCCGCCCGGGTGGCCATCGTCGGCTTCGATCCCAGCCCGCCCCACAAGGCCTTCGACTGGCAGGATCTCGACCCCATGCCTCCCGGGGTCACCCGCCTGCTGGACCTGCCCCCCGAGGGCCTGACCATCCAGCTCGAGCCGGGTGACTACGACGTCGTCATCACCCGCGGCATGGAGTACGACGCCGTGGTGGAGCCCCTCGAGATCAGCTCCAACGAGGACGCTGTGGTCAACGCCGAGCTGCACCGGGTGCTCGACACCGAGGGCTGGATCAGCGGAGACTTCCACAACCACGCCGCGCCCGGCCCGGATCTGGTGCTCACCAACGAAGAGCGCCTGTACAACACCGCCGCCGAGGGCCTCGAGCTGCGGGCCGAGACCAACCACGCCATGGTCACGGACCTGAGCGAGCTCACCGCAGAGCTGGGGCTGGACCCCTGGACCACCAGCATCCCCAGCCAGGAGATCACCACCTTCGACTACGGCCACTTCTCCACCTTCCCCATGGAGTACAAGCCGGATCTGCCCAACGGCGGCGCCTACAACTGGGAGGGCAAGTCCCCCACCGAGATCATCGCCTGGGCCCAGGAGCAAGAGCGCGAGCAGGTCATCCACATCTACCACCCCCGCGCGATCCCCACGTCCTTCGACGCCCAGAACTTCTTCAACGTCATCGACCTGCTCTTCGATGAGACCGGGCCCTACATCGGTCCCGACGCCTACGACCCCATGGCCGCCGGCGTGCCCGACGGTGCCACCATGTTCGGCCCCGGCTTCACCGCCATCGAGGTGATGACCTGGATGAACGTGCAGGGGCTGTCCGACTGGTTCAACCTGCTCTCGGCGGGCTTCGACGTCACCGGCACCTCCAACTCCGACAGCCACACCACCCGCGTGGAGAGCTCGGGCTGGCCCCGAAACTTCGTCTACGTGGGCTACGACGATCCTGCCCTGCTGGACGAGGACGGCTACGTCGAGGCCATCAACGACCACCGCCTGAGCGGCAGCTTTGGCCCCTTCGTCACCATGACCGCCACCACCGCCGACGGCTCCTCCACCGCCATGCAGGGCGACCTGCTGGACCCCGGTGGCGAAGATGTCTCTCTGGAGGTCCGCGTGCAGGCCGCCCCATGGGTGCCCGTGGACACCCTCGATCTGTACGCCGACGGCGAACTGATCCTCAGCGAGGCCCTCGCCATGGAGGGAGTGCCCGGCGCCGAGGGCGGCGTACGGATGGAGCAGACCATCCAGGCCAAGCTCAGCATCGAGCAGGACACCTACGTGGTCGCGGTGGTCTACGGCTCCGGCGGCATGTTCCCCTACGTGACCTACCACAACACCGACGAAGACGACCTCACCATGGAGCTGCTGCGGCAGGGCGCGGTCACCGGCCCCGCCACCCCCTTCGGCTTCACCAACCCAATCTTCTTCGACGGCGACGGCGACGGCGCCATCACCCCCAGCCACCACATCAAGCCCCAGGATGTGGACGAGTACCGCTGGGAAGACCGCCTGCGCCCCTACTGACTCCGGAGCCCGCCACACCATGAGCCACCACACCCACGGTCACACCATCCACTGGGCCTGGGCCTACGACGCCGTGATTCAGGTCATGTCTTTGGGTCGCGAGGGCCGCTTCCGCCGCCGCACCCTCGAGCTGGCCGAGCTCCAGCCCGGCGCACGGGTGCTGGATGTGGGCTGTGGCACCGGCAGCCTGGCCATCGCCGCGGCGCGCCAGCAGCCCACCGCCACCATCCACGGCATCGATCCCGCCCCCGAGATGATCGCCCGCGCCCAGGCCAAAGCCACCACCGCCGGCGTCGCACCCCGCTTCGAGGCGGGTATCATCGAGCACCTGCCCTACGACGACGGGTCCATGGACGTGGTGACCAGCAGCATCATGATGCACCACCTCCCCCCTGAGACCCTGAGCGCCGGGCTGGCAGAGATCCTGCGGGTCCTCACGCCGGGTGGACGCCTGGTGGTGGTGGACTTCGCCGGCGCCGGCCCCCTCATGCACCGCCTTGGAGCGCTGCTGCGGGGCGAGAGCGGTCACCCCACCCGGCACCTGGACGTGGTGCGCGACGCCGTGGCCAAGCAAGGCTTCACCGAGCCCATGCTCCATCCCATGAAGCCTGGCTACCTGTTCGGGCTGGTGGCCCAGAAACCCGGGGCCGACATTTGAGCCCCAGGGGCCTCACAACCCTGGAGCGCCTGGGGCGGAGGCTGGCGGGCCGGCCGGCCATCACCCGACGCGTGCTGGCGCCAGGTGTGTCCGAGCTGCGCCTGCATTCCCGCACCACCCGCTGGATGGGCTTCCCCGTCAGCGTCTACCTGGTGCACGAGCTGCTGCTGGACACCGGCTTCGCCCACGCCGGCCCCGCCCTGCTCGAGGCCCTCGAGGGGGTCGAGCTACGGGGCATCGCCCTGACCCACCACCACGAGGACCACTCAGGCAACGCCGCCGCCATCGCCGCCCGCCACGGCTGCCCGGTCTATCTGGCCCAGCCGGAGCGCCAGGACAGCGAGGGGCTCCATCGCCTGCTCCCCTACCGCCAGGTCTTCTACGGCGCACCCCGGGGCTACGAGCCCCTGCCCATGCCCTCAGAGCTGGACACCGGCGCGGGCACCCTCCGCTGCGTGGCCACCCCGGGACACTCCGGCACCCACACTGTGTTCCATGAGCCCCGGGATGGCCTACTGTTCAGCGGCGATCTCTACGTGTCCCGAGGCGCCTCGGCCATCATGCGCCACGAGGACCCCCACGCCCTGGCCCGCTCCCTCAGGACCGCCGCAGGCCTGGGCCCCCACCGGATGCTCACGGGCCACGGTGGTGATCTCGAAGCGCCGGTGGCCCTGCTCGAGACCAAGGCCCAGCGCATCGAGGCGGCCATCGAGCGGGTGCTCACCCTGCACGAGCAGGGGTCGAGCCCACGGGCCATCCGGGACGCGGTGTTCCCGGGCGCCCGCAAGACGGACCCGGGGATGGCGCTGCTGACCCAGGGAGAGTTCTCCCAGGCCAACTTCGTGCGGGCGGTACTGGACAGAGCGCCGCTACCGCTCCCGGTGAGCCACGGATAACAGACACCGACGACGGGAGGCTCCATGACCCTGACCGCCCTGGCCGCCTGCGCGCTGCTGACCCCCGCCGCGGTCGCCAAGCCCCCCCCCAGTCAGCCCCCGGCCTCATCGTCACTGCTGATCCTGATGATGGGCGAGCCAGACTTCGACTTCGACCTGGTCGAGAGCATCGGCGCCGCCGACGTGATCACCCCATCCACCGTCGGGCTGGACGGCATGCGCCTGCTGGCCTGCGAGGAGCTGGTCGCAGGCATGGAGCACTGGACCGCCTTCGACACCATCGCCTGCACCGACGGCTACTCCATGGAAGAGCTGAAACGGCACCTGGCCGCCTCGGATTCCGATGGCGTGCCCCAGGCGATCGCGGAGGCGGACTACCTTCTTCTGATCCACGACTTCGAGGTACGGCTTCGCATGTTCGAGGTCGGTACACCACCCGACCAGAGCATCCACGAGCGGCTGCGCGTGGCCTGTCGCCACCTGTTCTGGGACAAGGGGGCGCACGCCGCGGTGGACGATGGTGTCCACGCCTTGTCCCGCTACGGTCACCCCCCCAACACCATCCAGCGATGGCTGGGCACCGCCTGGGTGCGGCTGGACTGGCGTGACGCCGTGGACCCCCTGGCCCGCAGCATCACGCGGGGCAGCCCCTTCAGGGACCGCCAGAAGGTCGAGGTGGACCCGCGCTACCGGGGCCTGGACTAGCCGACCGGGCGCCAGGGCAACATTCCTGCCACCCCCACCGTACCCCCCACCATGGCAAACCGGCGCGCGAGGTGGATCGTGGCTCTGACCCTGATGCTGGGCTCGGCCCTGGCCTGCCTGTCGTTCCCTGTCCTGATCTCCGGCGACCGCGACGGGCAAGCCCGGGTACAGCGCGTGGAGCTGGACGGCCCCATCGCCGCCCCCGTCTCCCTGCCCGAAGGCGCCTTCCGCGTGATGTCCCTGAACCTGGCCCACGGTCGCGCCGACGGTCGCTTCCAGGCCCTGCGCAAGCGCGAGACCCTCGAGGCCAACCTCGCCGCAGCGGGGGCCTTGGTGCGCTCCTGGCGGCCCCACGCCGTGGCCCTGCAGGAGGCCGACGCCGCCTCGGTGTGGAGCGGCCGCTTCGACCACGTGTCCGCCGTAGCCCGCGCCGCGGGCCTGCCCTGGGCGGTGCACTCGCCCCACGTGTCGGGCGCCGGCCTGCACTACGGCACCGGCGCCCTGACATGGACCCAACCCAGCGCCACCCGCCAGCGCACCTTCGCGCCCTCGCCCCCCACCATGAGCAAGGGGGCCACCCTGGTGCGCTTCGCCACCCCCGAGGGCCAGGAGATCACCCTGGTCTCGGTACACCTGGACTTCGCCCGGGCCAAGGTCCGCCAGCGCCAGGCCCGGGTGCTGGCGGGCTGGCTGGCGAACCAGCAGGGCCCCATCGTGCTGGTGGGGGACTTCAACTGCCAGTGGGGCGACCGCGAGGACACCCTGCGCGGCCTGGCCGAGGCCCTGGGCCTGCGGGCCTACCAGCCCGACTCCGCCGCCTTGGCCACCTACCCAGGCTGGGGCAAGCGGCTGGACTGGGTGCTCATCTCGCCCGACCTGGAGTTCACGAACTACCGGGTGCTGCCCGAGGTGGTCTCGGACCACCGGGCTGTGGTGGCGGACCTGCGGCTTGTGGAGCGATAGGGGAGCGCAACCCGGGAGCTGTCCATGCGCTCCAGCCTCGCCCTGCTGCTGGCCCTCGCCCCCCACGCCTACGCGGCCGAGCCACCGACCTCCATCGGCCTGCACTCCCGCACGGTTCCCACCCACGCCCCCCCCAGCCTCGATCCGATGGCGCCCTGGCGGGGTCGAGCCCACCTGCTGGCGCGGCTGGAGCAACCCTTCGGCAGCCGCCTGGAGCAGGCCCGCGCCGTGAGCGCCCTGGGCGGCGACGCCTTCGTGATCAGCGTCGACCTGCCCGCCATCGCGGCGGCGCAGCGGGGAGAGATCGGCGCTGGGGTGGTCTGGCTGAGCGCCATCCAGCCCCAGGACCGGGTCGACGCGTCCCTGTGGGCGGCGCTCTCCTCCGACCAGGCCGTGGGTGAGCTGCAGCTGCATCCCTTCCGTGACGTGGACCCCGACGCCTTCGCCCAGGCCCTGAGCGAGCGGGTCCCTGGCGCGCGCTGCGACGCAGCGGGGGCCTGCCGCCTGACCGCCGATGGGCCCCTGCTGCGCCAGCTGGCCGCGTGGGACCCCGTGGCCTGGATCCAGCCCTGGGGCGGCCCCCCGGTGGCCACCCTCAGCGGCGTGGCCCAGGCGCTGGGCGTCGACCAGGTGCGCCCACCCAGCGGCGAGCCGCCCAGCTACGCCATCAGCGGCGCAGGGGTGGTGGCAGCCCTGATAGACCCAGACTGCGTGGACGAGACCCACCCGGACCTGGCGGGCCGGGTCCTGCGCTCCACCGACAGCGGCAGCTGCTCCCACGCCACCCAGTGCGGGGGAGTGCTGGGGGGCAGCGGCGCCGCCACCCAGCAGGTCTACGCCGACTGGGATCCATACCGCTGGGCCGGCATGGCGCCCGAGGTCCAGATCGCCTTCTACCAGACCAGCGCCAGCTCCGTCTTCACCCTGGACGACCAGATCGTGGACGCGGTGGAGAGCTACGGCGCACAGCTGGGCTCCTTCTCCTTCCGCCAGGGCACCGGCGGCGACTACAACAGCGACGCCGCGGCCATCGACAGGCTGATCCACAACGGCGGCGGGGAGCTGCCCCGGGCCATCCCCTTCTTCTGGGCCACCGCCAACGAGGCCGCGGTGGAGGGCTACCACAGCCTGGCCGACTACGCCTCGGCCAAGAACCTGGTGGCCGTGGGCGCCACCAACGCCAACGACGACAGCCTGGCGGACTTCTCGAGCATGGGGCCCACCGCCGATGGTCGCCTCAAGCCCGATGTGATGGCCCCCGGCTGCTACGACACCCTGGGCGTGGACGTCGAGGTGGACCGCGTCCGGGTGCTGGGCGGCGGTGAGGCCGCCTTCGACTGGAGCTTCGACGCCGACGGCGACGACGAAGGCTGGGCCCCCATGCACGACCTCGAGGCCTTCGAGGTCAGCGGCGGATCGCTGCACACCACGGTGACCGGCCGCGACCCCTATATGCACGGGCCAGAGGTCCTCGCCGACTCGGCCGACCTGGACACCGTGGAGCTCACCTTCCACGCCGGCACGGTCATCGCGGGCCAGATCTTCTGGCAGAACAGCGGCGGCGGCTGGGCCGAGGAGCGCCACCTGGACTTCCACATGCCCGGCACCGCCGAGCTGCGCACCGTGGAGCTGGACGTGGCCAGCCACGAGAACTGGACCGGCGACTTCACCCAGCTGCGCCTGGACCCCGCCGTGCTGGGGGTGACCGTGCCCGAGCAGGGACCCACCTACGTGGGCAGCTGCGGCACCAGCCTGGCCGCCCCGGCGGTGGCGGGGGTGGCCGCCTTGATGATCGACGCCTGGCAGCAGACCAAGCCCGACCAGCCCCTGCCCAGCCCGGCGGTGTACAAGGCCGTGCTCACGGCCACAGCCACCGATCTCATCGGCCTGGGCTCGGGGGTGAACCCGGACCTCGACGCCCCCACCCCCAGCCACGAGGGCCCCGACTACGCCACAGGCTGGGGCCTGGTCTGGGCCCCCGGGGCCGTCGCCGCCTTCGAGGAGCATCAGCCCGAGGACCCGCGCTTCCGCACAGGGACCGTCCAGGCCGACGTGACGAGCTGGAGCATGGAGCTGCAGGTTCCAAGCGGCGGCAGCGAGCTGCGGGTGATGCTGGCCTGGGACGACCTGCCGGGCGAGACCATGGCGACCCAGGCGCTCCAGAACGACCTGGAGCTGCGCCTGCTGGACCCCGAAGGCGGCGAGCACCTGCCATGGGTGCTGGACCCCGACGATCCCAGCGCCGCCGCCACCACAGGCGCCAACAGCCGGGACAACCTCGAAGGCGTCTCGATCTTCGACCCCACGGCGGGGACCTGGACCGTGCGGGTCAGCGCCGTGCGCCTGGTGGAGGGCTCCCAGGACTTCGCCATCACAGCCGCCCTGGACGGCTGGCCCACAGCCCTGCCCGCGCCGCCCTCCGAGGACACCGGCCTGGACAGCCCGCCACCAAGCGACACCGACGAGGAGGAACCTGGAGGCTGCGGCTGCGACGGGTCGGGGACTGGTGGCGCCCTGCTGGCCATGCTGGGCCTGTGGGCCGGTTCATTACGACGGCGCAGCGGTCTGAGCTGGCCGCTTCTCCCTCGCCCGGCTAGGCGAAGCCCATGATTTGGACCAAGATCAAAGACGTCTTCACCTCGCCAGGCGACCGCACCACCATCACAGGTGTCCGCCCCGGCAAGGCCACGTTCATGGGCACGCTGCGCGCAGGCGAAGAGCAGCTGACCTCGCCGGTCCAGGGCGTCCCATGCCTGGCGTTCTACTATCGGGCCACCTGGAAGGCCAAGACCCGGGACAACGAGACCACCCGGGTCCACCGCCAGGCCGAGTGCTACGCCCCCGGCTTCTGGATCGAGCTGGCGGATGAGCCCCTGTGGGTGGTGCCCAAGACCAACGAGTCCTTCACTCGCGACGACCACCTCACCATCCTGGGCGCCGGCATCCCCGGGCTCGAGCCCGGTGAACAGCTGGTACAGACTGGCGACAGGGTCAGGCTGCACGGCAAGCTCAACCGCGACAACGAGCAGCCCTTCTTCGAGCTGTCCCGCATCGACATCCTCGAGGCTCGGCCCCTCGAGACCAAGTCAGGCAACCGCGCCGCGCGGCGCAAGGCTCAGCGCGAGCAGCGCCTGGCCAAGAAGGCCAAGCGCCGCTGACCACTACAGGTAGCCGCCCAGGCCCGTGCAGCTGAACGGGAACAGGTCGATGTTCTGGATGACCATGTCCGGGCCGATCACCGGGTAGGTGGGGTAGCCCCCGTTGAGCCCACCAGACAGGGAATCGGTGGGGTCAGCCACCATTGGGTAGCTGGTGCCATAGGCACCGACCCAGCTGGCGATGCTGCCAGGCTGTGCGCCGTCCATCATCACGCCAAGGATGATGGCGCCGGTGTCTTCAGCCTGCTGCTGCCAGCACGTCTGCAACGCGACCGCGTCGCTCTGACAGGTGGGTCACCAGTCTGCGAAGAGCTCGAGCATCACGGTGCGGCCGTAGAACTGGTACAGCTCCACCTCGGCGCCGTTCTGATCGACGAGGGTGAAGTTGTACGCAGTGTCGCCCACCCGCCAGCCGGTCCCCGCCAGGCCCGCCGGGACATCCGCGGCGGCGGCATGCCACCAGTCGTTGTCAGGCCCGTAGGGGGTGGTGTCGGTGTCAGCGTCGGTGTCGGCGTCGGTGTCGGTGTCGGTGTCGGTGTCGGTGTCGGCCTCGGGGGCGTCGGTGTCGTCCTTGTCGCCGCAGGCGATCAAGCTGGCCGACAGCGCCAGGGACAGGAAGAGGACGGAGGAGAGGCGGTGCATGGGGCTCCGGAGGTGGGAGGGGCTCGACAAGCCTATCGTCCACACCGGCGTTCTGCCGCCCTTAGCGGTCGGGAGGCGGGTAGGTCCAGGGGTCACCCTGAGAGCCCAATTCGACCTCATAGGAACGCAGCAGGGAGGAGGTCCAGCCCAGGCCGTGCTGGCCGTGCCCACCCTGGGAGCTGGTGCTCCAGGTGCGGTAGCTGCTGGTGACGTCACCCCCCACGACGACGCCCTGGTACCAGGCCAGCCCAGACCGGAAGTTGCCGAAGGCGCCCAGGTCGGGGCTGGCGTAGCCCACGCCGAGGTAGGGAAAGACCACCGGGGGCAGGAACCAGGACCCGGCCACGCGGCAGCCCGGCTCGACGGTCACCCCACCGCGGAGCGCCGGGTGCTCGGCGTGATGAGCGGAGCTGGCATCGTAGCTGCGGGAGGCGGAGAGGAAGACCGAGGACACCGAAAAGACACAGGTGGTGCGCGCGCTGGTGACGTCCCAAGACGCTGCCCCCGGGGGGAGCACCTGGACGGTGCCCAGGACAGAGCGGGCTGTACCCGAGAACCCGCTGTCCCATAAGTCGTGAGCCCAGAAGCTCGCGCCGCCGCCCCACTGGCTCGCGTGGTAGCGCCAGGCGCTGCTGCGCTGGGTGAAGCGGCCGCCGTGCACCCGGCTCACCACCCCGCCGGGGTGACAGGCCACGGTCCAGCAGTCGTCGTCGTCGCAGTCTGTCAGGCCGTCGTCGTCGTCGTCCAGCCC
>ERZ890953.348-NODE-348-length-27645-cov-8.087024_pt1 | contig 27645 bp, 21 predicted proteins | sample MGYA00521264_ERZ890953 | MGnify/ENA primary metagenome ERZ890953 (study PRJEB32303, sample SAMEA104408629) | aquatic metagenome | biome: Brackish water; feature: Chemocline; material: water | place: Baltic Sea | collected 2014-10-26T21:54:00 | depth 200 m ...
AAAGACTTAAATAAAGCCTTGCAGAAATGTGAGGCTTTTTTTTTGCCTATAATTTTGGTTTTTTTTATCAACAACTATTTTTATTTATTTGCAATCGGTCAATTTAGGCTTTGCTATTGTCTTTGTTTTAATGCAGGGTTTATTTTATATAAAATTCAAATTTATTTATCAATTTTTGTGGAAACAGATTGATTTGATTGTAATGACTTTATTTTTATTAAGATCATCATATTAGTATATTTGTAAACAATTGATATTGACTATAGTTGTGTAGGTTTATTATATATATTGGATAAAAATGAATACTTGTTTATTATTTTTTTGAAATAAATTAATTCAATTTAAAGAAAAGCTGTAAATTGTGCGTTCTAAAATGCGAATCCATAATTATGAGCATAATAAAGTTATAAAGTATGAAACGAAAAAATTTACGCTTAAGCTTAACATTGATTACCATAGTATTAGGAGTGATAATATTAGGCTTTTCTAACAATCGGAATGAATCAAAATACTCTCCTCGATTGAGTGATGAATCATCGTTGGTATATGGAATTAAACCTTCGGTGGAGTATCTTGCGATGATTCGTAATAATCAAACAACTGGTGTTATTGCTCCTGAAGATCTAGATAAGGTGCAAAAACAATTGGAAGATATTGATAATTATCGTTCTTCGTCTAGTCTAAACTGGAAACAGTTAGGTCCTGATAATTTTGGCGGTAGAACACGTGCTATTATGTTCGATAATCAGGATGCAGAATCGAAAACGATTTATGCAGCAGGAGTTACAGGCGGAATATGGAAGTCTACTAATTTAGGTATAACCTGGTTTAAAATAAATAATAGCAGCTATAATTTGAATGTATCATGTATGACGCAAGATGCAAATGGTACTATATATGCTGGTACTGGGGAAAGCTTTGCTGCTGAAACCATGTCAGGACTTGACGAAATGGGATTTAATGGAGGGTTTATGGGACAAGGAGTCTATAAATCAAATGATGGCGATAATTTTAATCTTATTGCTTCAACTCAACCACAATTCAATAATGAAAACAGTCCATGGGCTTTTGTGAATGAGATAAGCGTCGACAAGAATAATGGTAGGCTTTATGCTGCTACTAATTCAGGTTTGATGTATTCAAACGATGGTGGTGATTCTTGGTCTGTGGCCACTGATACTGCAGGTACAGAACTTGTTATGAATGCTATGGATGTGCAGGTTTCATCAGATGGAGCTGTTGTAGCATGTGTTGATAATCTATGCTATATTTCAACATCAGGTGATGTAAGCGCATTTATAACAAGATCAACTGGTGATTCAATTAGCTTACCAGAAAGTGGTGTTACTCGAATTGAGTTTGCATTTGCTCCTTCTGATCCAAATGTTTTATACGCCAGTGTGATTAATACAAGTGGTGACCTATATAACGTTTATCGTTCGGATGATAAAGGTGTTGAATGGAGAATCATTCAACCTGGATCACCCGCAGTACCCATATTTGTTGGTCAAGGTGTATACGACAATGCGCTAACTGTGTTTCCCGAAAATCCTGATAAGATAATACTAGGAGGTGTTAATGCTTGGCAAGGTGAAAAAATTCAAGAAACAGGTTTATTCGCATGGGAAAGTATTTCAAGTGCTATATTTCCTAATTTTTTCCCAAATTATCTTCATGTTGATCATCATACTTATGTATTTAGACCTGGTTCTAATAATACTTTCATGGTTGGCACCGATGGTGGTGTTTCAATAGGTACTTATAATGGCGGTGAATATGTATTTGAAGGTAGTAATAGAAGCTATTTTACAACCCAGTTTTATAATATTGGTATTTCTGGAGGAGAAAACTATGTATTAGGTGGTGCCCAAGATAATGGTAGCATATTAATTACAGGTAAAGGAAATACAACAAAACAAGGTGAAGAAATAAACCCAGGCGATGGCGGTGCATGCGTAATCTCAACAATTAACAGAGAAGTCTTGGTTGTTAGTGAGCCAGGAAGTGAGTTAGCATTTATTTTCAGATCAGAAGATGCTGGAGCAAATTACTCAACTCAATTTGTTGATGATCTCAGTCTTTCAGTAAACTTTTTTAATACGCCATTGGCATTGTGGGAAAGCTTTAATAATCCAAATAGCCGCGATTCAGTAATGTATCACGCAAAGGATACTATACCAGGGGGATCCACAATCCAAGTTCTTAGTAATAATAGCAGTCAACCATTCTACTATAAAACTCCAGCAGATATTACCTTATATAATGGAGACTCACTTAATATTCAGGATATAGTTTCTTCACGTTTCTTTATTGCCTCATTTAATAAAGTATACATGACAAATGAGCTACATCTTTTTGGTAAAACACCTGAGTGGTTTGAAATTTCAAATGTAGATGTTGGTTTTTCAGGAGCTTCACAGTGTATCTCCTATTCATCTGATGCAAATCATGTATTTGTAGGAACAAGAGAAGGTAAATTATTTAGAATATCTAATCTTGCACTTGCTTATAATTATGATCGTGCAGATGTAAATAGTGCTGAATGTATTGTTTCAACACAGGAAATTCCACTTTTAATTCCCGGAACATCCGACCCTATTACACAATTGATTACATCAATTGCTGTTGATCCTGATAATGCAGCTAATGTTATGATTACCCTAGGTAATTATGGTAATGATTACTATGTTCTATATAGTGAAAATGCTCTTGATGAAGTGCCCGTATTTAATTCGCGACAAGGCAATTTACCTCAAATGCCGGTATATTCTTCATTAATAGAAATGTCGAATTCTGATTTGGGTATTATTGGTACTGAACATGGTATTTTCACAACCGAAAATATTCATGCCAATTCACCAGTTTGGGTAAGGCAGGACAGTCTTATGGGCAGTGTTCCAGTATTCCAATTGCAGCAGCAAATGCAAGCTAAAGCGCCTGATACAGTAAAATTAGTTAACGGCAACGAAGTATTATTGGTTATATATCCAGGAACGAATAATTATGGTGTTATTTATGCAGCAACTTTTGGTAGAGGATTATTACGTTGTAATAACTTCCGTAAACCTGTTGGCATTGATGATATAGTAAAGGAAGATAAAGCAACTAAACTCGACCTCAATATTTATCCAAACCCTGTTAGCACTTTTGCGACACTAAAATTTGAATCAACAAATAACTCATTTGCTAATGTTTATGTTTATGATCTTTCAGGACGAATAGTGTTGTCAGAAACAAACAGTATTAAAAAGGGAGTGAATGAAATTAGTTTGGATCTATCGAATCTTAAATCGGGTTCATATGTTGTTCAAATTGTTGATGGTATAAATGTGTATACTCAAAAAATTATTGCTAATTAATTAGATAAAATTTAAAATCTACGAATATGAAAAGTATTTATTCAATTCTTAGTTTGTTCTTTGTACTGATAACAGTATCAGTATTCGGACAGGTTAAAATTTATGCTCCAAGTCTAAAAGCACCTGCGGACGTTGCAGTAGGGCAGATGCCTGATGTTGTTCTTGATTGGGATGCTGTTACAGGAACTTCTCTTGAAATTTATTATGAGCTTGAATTAGCAAATAATGCTGAATTTGAAAATTCGGAAGTGTTTCCCCTAACAGATTTAACAGCTTTAACTATGAGTGATCTGATATTCGGAGAAACATATTATTGGCATGTTAAAGCATATGATGATGGTGTGGCTTCTGAATGGTCAGATACTTGGAGCTTTGCGATTGCATGGAATGTAAAGATGAATAATCCTGTGGATGGTAAGGAAGTATTTTCAAACCCTGAAATTACATGGACTGAATTAACAGGACTTACAGGATATCAAATGCAGTTAGACACAGTTTATGCATGGAATAAAGATGAATCGGGGGTTACTTCTGATATATTTGATTCATATATAGTTGCGGATAATAACATGTGGGCTGTTGGTGCTGATGGTTTAGTAATTCATAATGATGGCTCAGGATGGAGTGTAGTAGATGTTGGCGTTTCTGTTGATCTAAGATCAGTTTCATTTGTTGATGCCAATAATGGATATATAGTTGGTGATGCAGGAACGGTGTTAAACTATGATGGAACAACTTGGGCTGTTGTTGATGCTGTAACAACGGTGAATTTGTTGGGTGTTAGCTTTGCTGACGCTGATAATGGCGTTGTAGTGGGAGCAGGAGGGACTATAGTCGTTTTTAATGCCGGATTATGGCAGGAAGTAACAACAGGTGATATTAATGACCTGTATGATGTTGTTATGCTTAGTTCAACAAATATTTGGGCCTGTGGAACAGGAAAGATAGTTGTACATTATGATGGATCTGAGTGGATCGCTGAAGTTATTGGCTCTAAGGATCATTACTCAATTGCAATGATTGATGCAAACAATGGGTGGATTGTTGGAAAAAGCGGAGAAATATTTCGTTGGAATGGTATGCTATGGTATAAAGAGGAGTCAGGTACAACTAAAGCTCTTAATGGTGTAAGCTTTAATGGAATGAATGGATATGCCGTTGGAGCATCAGGCACTTTGCTTAAGTTTAATGGTGCATGGAATCAGATAACATCAGGTATAGGAGAGGACTTACAAGGCGTTATGATAACAGCAGATAATGGTCTAATAGCAGGTAATGGAGGAGTTTTAATAAGAAAATCGGATATTGGTTTTAACAGTCCATTTTTAATGACATATAATATACCAGCGGATACTTCAAGTTGGCAGTTAGCAAACCTTCTTTTCGGGCAAACATTCTACTACCGACTTCGTGCATTTCACGCTGCTGATACTTCATTGTGGTCGGGTGTAAAATCATTTACAACAGTCGCCATGCCTGAATTGATTTCTCCAGAAGTTGGAGATATTACAGATCTATTAATTAAATTTGAATGGGATGAATATGAAGGAACAACAAATTATGTTTTCCAAATTGATGTAAATGATAATTTCACGACACCTAGATCTTTTTCTCCAGATGATGATACTTTATGGGTTAACGATTTAGTATTTGGGGAAGAGTATTATTGGAGAGTAGCAGCTCAACATGCTTTAGATATTTCGGATTGGTCGGAAGTTTGGAGTTTTAGCACGGTTAATGAAATTACTCAATTAAGCCCTGGAAATAATAGTGTTGGTATAGCCAGATGTCCATTATTTACCTGGGAAGAAGTGGCTGGTACATCAGCATATGAACTTTGGGCAGATATAGATGCTTCATTTAGTAATCCTACAAAATATACTGGCGAAAATCCACAATATCAATGTCAGAGTACATTGGAATATGGCACTGTATATTATTGGAAGGTGTTAGGAAGATCAGGTTCTCTGGTTTCAGAATGGAGTGAAACATGGTCGTTTGAAACAGAAAAAAATATTGGAATTGATGAATCCTTCACAAGCAAGTCGCTTAATATCTACCCTAATCCGGGAGTTGGTGATTTTAATATCTATTTAAATAGTAATGTTAATAGTGAATATCAGATGAAAGTTGTTGATATGGGCGGTAAATTGATTTATGAAACTACAATCAGTTGTGAGGTAGGAAATAATAATATACCTATTAGTATTGACAATATTGTTAGCGGATCGTACAATCTAATTATTAGTGATGGTAAAAATGTTATTAGTAAGAAAATACTAATAAACTAATATAAATCGAATTGATAAAAAGGTGTTCTTGTGGAGCACCTTTTTTTTTGACTAATAATTTACCTAGCTATGGCTGAGTTATTGATTTGTTGGCTAATAAAAAAATCTAAAACTTATTGAATCTCTTTCCAAGCGAAAAGGATATATAAAATGTTGGGAAAATTAATTGGTTGTTATTGTTATACATAATAGTCATGCCGGCAGGAAGAATGTCAATCGCTGCCCCAACTTCCACTGCCTTTACTTTGGTACTTTGAGTGCCAAATTCAAAATTTAGTCCTCCTTTTAAATGTAATCCAGGATGAATGGTAATTTCGTTGAATCCTTTTGAAAAGGGTGCACGCCCAAATATGTCAGTACTTGAGTGTTTATTTGGGTCATATCGATCGGGGATGATCTGGTTTGTTACGAGATCTATATAATAGATATAATAGGGCTTAGCTATACCAATACTCAATCCTCCTCCGTATATAAACCTTAACTCAACTCCTTTCTCGCCCCAGTATGGCTTTCTATTTAATAATTTCTTCCAAACAACTCCAGTCCTGAGAAAAAAGGCATCATTCATTTTTCCTAATACAAAACGTTTTGAATTTACATAATAAGTATTGATCAGTTTAATTTGTTTGTACGATTTCATACTAACAAATTCAAATTCAAGCATACGAGTCTTAAAAATAGATACTCGTTTGCCAGTTCTGTAATTAATACCTATACCTAAATTATGAACTACAATACCATAGGTTTTTTGCCTATTGTACAATATCATATTCTCAAGCGAATCGTTAGACTCAGTATCAAATTGGGAAAATGAGGGTGTGCTGATTGTGATCAGCAGGAAAAGAAACAGTATTTTCTCGATTCTTTTCATTACTTATATATGAAAACTCCGATAACCAGTAGTTATTTAGAAAAATAAAAGCGTAAAGAATCGGCAAAGTTAGTATTTGCTTTCCTTTTGGTATTTTTGATTTTCCCCGTATGCAGCACATTTATTCGATGATTTACAAGAGCTTGCAAATAATGCAATCAGTGCAATTGCTGAAATGAGGATAATAATTTTTTTCATGTGTTTATAACTTATGTTGTTTTAGCAATTCACAAAGAAAAGCAGATTTTAAGTAAATAACAAGAATTATTTACTTTTATTGTTTTTTAATCGAATTAATTATTCAAATGTCAAATCTAAAACCCGAAATTGAGGAAAGTTGGAAAATAGCACTCATGGATGAATTTGCGGCACCATATTTCAGTGCTCTGAAATCATTTTTAATCGAAGAGAAGAAAATGCATGTGATTTATCCCAGGGGATCAGATATTTTTTCGGCTTTAAACAGTACTCCGTTACCAAGCGTAAAGGCAGTTATCCTTGGTCAGGATCCATATCACGGAGAAGGACAGGCACATGGTTTAAGTTTTTCAGTACCAGATGGAACTCGATTTCCACCATCTCTTAAAAATATTTTTAAAGAATTATCGGATGATTTGGGAATTGAGATTCCTGCTTCGGGTAATCTTGAGAAATGGGCAAAGCAAGGTGTTCTTATGCTAAATTCAACATTAACTGTTCGCAAAGGGGAAGCTGGGTCGCATCAAGGGAGAGGGTGGGAAACTTTTACGGATCAGATTATAAAAACTATTTCAGATCTAAGGGCAGGAATTGTCTTTATTCTCTGGGGCAAATATGCACAGGATAAAATAGGATTGATTGATACAAGTAAACACTTTATTCTTAAGTCGCCACATCCTTCACCATTTTCCGTTTATCGAGGATTCTATGGGAGTAAACCTTTTTCAAAAACAAATAAGATACTACTGGATAATAGTCTTGAACCAATTGACTGGAAGTTGAATCCATAAAAAAATGCCGTAGAACCAAAGGCAATACGGCATTTTTTTAATGTAACTTATGTTATTATTTCTTCGCTCCAATTGCTATATCAACACCAATAGCTACAGCAAATGTGCTTTTCAGGTAAGTTTCTTTGTAAGGAATCACAATTTCACTTCCCATTGGGGCATAACCCATATCATATGTTTGCTCATCGTACATAGTATAATATCCACCAAGATTTAATCTAAACATATCGTTAATTTTGTATGCTCCACCAAAGGCCATTGTATTTGTGGTTAAGCTAAACCCTAAATTACTTTGGTAAGCTTGTGTAACACCAGTTTGCGCACGTAAATAACCGCCACTCAATAAGAAATTATCAGTTATGCTATACTCTAGACCAACTGCAAACTCCCAGAAATTTTTGTCGATTTCAGGTTTCTTGTTATCTTCAGCTGTTTTAGCCCAACCGGTATTCTTATCAAAATATGTATGATAAGTAACCGAAACTTTCAGCGGCTCAATAATTCTGTAGTCAACACCAATTGATGCCATTGCAGGTATATCTGCATTAGTTTTTGCGCCATCAGGGAACATATAAATAGGTGTTCCGTCAGGATTCATACCAATAGCAAAACCTTTGTTAGGATCCACTTTGTTTGTAAGATCCATTTTGGTTTGAAACTCATATTTTAAACCAATATTCAATTTATCTTCAAAAAAGGAAAGATTTGCTCCAATAATAGGTGTTATTCCACTACCTGTTTGAGTAATATCACCTTCCTGATCCCCCATTAATGCAGCACCACCCAATAATTGAGCTGCTTGATTATCAAGTGATGTGGCAACTCCTGAATAAGTGCCCATTGCAGTTTGTAAATCCATACCGGCAACTTGCTCAGCAGGTACGCCAAATTGAACTAACCCACCTTGTAATTGAAGGCTTTGTAATTCAGTTAGTATGCCATTTTGAACAGCTTGCGCCCATGTTAAAGTGCCATAACCAGCAGTAACAGCCGGGGCAATGCTTTCTGCAGCACCAGTTGCAACTAAAGCATAACCTTCGGCAACTCCGGCAGTGGCTACCATAAATTCGTCAGCACGTTGGTCGGGACCTTCAGCAAATTTTAATGTAATATCTCTTATATGTCCCTTATAAGTGTTTTTGGCCATAATATATCTGGCACCTGCAAATATCGAAACATTTTCATTAATCTCATAACTTACACCTGCTTGTAATCCCCAGTAAACAGATGTTCCGGCAAACTCCATGTTTACAGAATACCCTGTAACATTAGTTGGAGGTCCACCAAAAGCAGGAACTAGTGATGCAATTGGAACTTCCATCATAGGTACGCCTTTATCAAAAGTAGCACCACCACCACCACCGATGGCTAAAAAACCAGCTGAGAATACAAATTTACCTGTTTTGTATGCAAGGTAAACAGAAGGAAACACAGGGGCTGAAATTTTTCCTGTGTATTTCTCTTCATTCAGGAAAGGAAATGTTGATGTAATTGTTTGGGTTTGAAAAATACTTTGGCTTGATATACCTATGTGAAAACCATCACCTAATTTCGTTAACCCTGCCGGATTAAAGTATACAGCATCAATTTCAACAGATGCTCCTCGCGATAGCATGCGTGACCACGCAGCACTTTGATTAGTGTTATGAACTAATCCCCCAGCCATAAGGAAGCTGGTGCTAAGAATAATTCCAAGAGTAAGTAGCGTAAATTTTTTCATATTTTCATTTTTTGATTTATAACTAATTCGCTAAAATATGTAAAACATTTCATATATCAATATTTTTCAATTTTTTGAATTTATGATATTGATCATTAATTTTTTGAGTAACTAAGTAACGGACAAAATTTTATCAAAATAAATGCGTTCAATTATATCAGACACATTTATTGATAGTGTTTTATTACTATTACCATGTATAATCACACGATTCCCATAATTTCCTTTCTTCTTCCTCAGTAATTTTAGCAGCTTCTTCGGGAGTGTAGTTTTGCGAAGTTTTTTCAAGCATACAATCACAGTAGTCAACAGCATTTTTTTCTTCAACACCGTTTGTTTCCATAAATGTTTTGCAACTCTTTGTCCATTCTGCTTTTTGTTCAGCACTCCATGTGTCGGCTTTCGAATCACAGTTGCATCCGCTTATAAACAATAATAAACCGAGCGGTACAAATAATAATCTGATAATCTTCATTTTAATAGATTTTAAGTTTCCAATAATTAGTATTGATAATGTGTGATAAAAAACAAAGTTACGTAATATTTCAGGAAACCGACTATTTTTGTTTTAACAGTTTAAAGTATGATAGGCTTGGTAAATGTGAATATCAAAAAATTATAATATGAAAAAGATTGTATTTGCAACAAATAATAAACATAAGTTGGAAGAAATCAGACATATACTACGTGAGGAATTCGAAGTGCTAGGCCTGTTAGATATTGGATTTGATGAAGATATTCCAGAAACGGGAGCAACTCTGGAAGAAAATGCATCAATCAAGTCGTATACTATATATAATAGGTATGGCATTGATTGTTTTTCGGACGACACAGGTCTTGAAATTGATGCGTTGAATGGTGATCCTGGGGTTTATTCGGCACGGTATGCTGGTGAGAACTCCAGTTATGAGGAAAATGTTGATAAAGTACTTAAAAAATTAAATGGGAAGGATAATCGTAGTGCTGCATTCTCCACAATTATATCACTTATTATTAAGGGAGAAGAACATCTTTTTGAAGGTAGAATATCAGGACAAATTTCTACCCATAAATCTGGCGAGGGTGGTTTTGGTTATGATCCTGTATTTATACCCGATGGTTATGATATTACCTTTGCCGAAATGTCGGCAGAAATCAAAAACACAATTAGCCATCGTGCCTTGGCAACTGAAAAGCTGGTAGCATTTTTGAAGACATTGGAATAAATTGGAATATTTATCTCACTAAAAACCTTGTAATTATGAATGCAGTGAAGAATCTTATATCAATCTAAATAAACATATTCTCAACAGTAATATTAAACAATTCGGAAATTTGGATTCCCATTGCCTCAGCCTGTTGTGGAACTAAGCTGGCTTTTGTTACACCAGGAACGGTATTAATCTCAACAAAGTATAAACACGAATCAGTTAATATATAATCAATACGAACAATCCCTTTACAGCCAAGTTTATTATATAATAAAGATGATACAGCTTTAATGTCAGTTTCCTGTTCAATATCAAGGTTAATGGGAGGAGTTACTTCATTCGCCTTTCCCTTGGTGTACTTTGCTTCATAATCGAAAAACTCATTTTCAGTTGTGATTTCTATTAACGGTAGAATATTTAACTCTTTTCCATTTAAAAAAAGGCCACAATCAATTTCACGACCATCAATAAACTCTTCAATTATTATTCGGGTATCAGCTCTATATGCATCCTCAACTGCTTTTTCGAAATCTTCTATGTTACTAACCTTCGAAACACCAACACTAGACCCACTACGCGCGGGTTTAATAAAAACAGGGAGGCCAAGTGATTCTATTACTTCTTTTTTATTGATATTTTCCCCTGTTACAAATGAATATGAATCGGCAACATTTATTCCCAACGACCTTACGAAATTGTTACACAAGTACTTGTTAAAAGTAAGTGCCGAAACATCCATATCGCATGAAGTGTAAGGAATTCCTAACATATTAAAATAACCCAAAATTTTCCCGTCTTCACCAGGAGTTCCATGAATAGCATTGAAAACGCCATCAAATTTTATAATGTTATGACCCAGGTCAAGACTAAAATCATTTTTGTTAATCTGATACTTTTGGTTAAGTTTATCTTGATAATACCAACTGTTTTGTTCAATAACAATTACATATGCTTTGTATTTGGCAGGATCTAAACTATTCTTTACCATAGTGCCACTTTGAACTGATATCTGATACTCACCTGAGTATCCTCCACAAACAATAGCAATGTTTTTCATTTTGTATCAATTAATAATAATGATCTTAGAATACAAATTTAATGTCTTTTTTCGATCGTAAAATAAAGTATCTGAATAACCTCAATAATTTTTACCTTTGCCAATATTATACAATAATTTCAATTGATTGAAGTTATGCAAATGTAAGCCAAGCTAAATAGGGTACAAACAATAAACGGAGATGAGTTTTTTTTATTTTTTAGGACGAAGAAAGTTCTATTTGCATTTTCTAATTGCCATAGGTTTATCCTTGTTATTGATATGGATTGTACTTAAATCGATGGATGTTTTTACTCAACATGGTGATGTTTTTATTGTACCTGATTTTAATGGATATACAATTGAGCAGTTGGCAGAAAAGGGTTATAATGATTATTTCACATTTGAAATAATCGATTCGGTATATTATAGGAAAAAAGAAAAAGGGACTGTTGTGATACAGCATCCTTTGTCAGGAGCCAGAGTTAAGCAGGGGCGCCATATTTATCTTACAATTGTAGCCCAATCTCCTGAGAAGGTAATGATGCCAAACTTAAAAAACCTGTCTCTTCGCCAGGCGTTAGTAACACTTGAGTCAGTTGAATTAATTGTTGGCTATCTTGATTACGTTCAGTACTTTGCTCGCAATGCCGTTGTTGATCAGTTGATTAATGAGGAGCCCGTAGAGCCTGAGACCGAATTAATGAAAGGGTCGGTTGTGGATCTTGTACTTGGAAAAGGAGACTTAACGGAAATGATACCCATGCCTTTTTTAATTGCATATAAACAAGCTGAAGTTAGAAAAAAACTGCATTACTATTCGTTGAATGTAGGCAGAGAATACTTTCTTGATGGTGATGATACAACACATGCAAGAGTATATAAAACAGATCCGGAAACACTTACTGAGGATGGTTTAATGCTCGGACAGCCTGTGAACATATGGTATCGATCGGATGAATTGATTGATTTTCAAGAGTATTTAAAGCAATTTGAACCTGATACAATTGCTGAAAATACTGAATATATTCAAAATAAATTATTGGATGATGAATTTTAAGATAATAATAGCAACATTGCTAATAGGTATGTGTTATTCGGTATTTGCACAAGAATATATTACAGGTATTCAGGTAAATGAAGCAGTTGAATTAGAGTATAGAAAGATAGCTCTTGAGGAAGAGTCAGGTATTAGATCATTTGATAGTAATGAAGAACATTTATTGTTACCTTTTTTTGATGATTTTTCTACAACAACAATATTTCCCAATCAAAAATTGTGGGATGGCCGATCATCATTTGTGAATAAGGATTTTCCATACATGCCAGTTAATTTGGGTGTAGCAACCCTGGATGCAATAGATAGTTCAGGAAGAGTTTACAAAGATGCCTCATGGGTGCCATTTAAGGCTGATCAATTAATGTCGCAACCAATCAGACTGGATTCAATTTTTAGTCCTGTGGCCAGGAAATTAACCCCGGAAGACTCATTGTATCTCAGTTTTTATTATCAACCGCAAGGTGTTGGTGATGCACCGGAATCTCATGATTCGCTATTACTCGAATATTCAAGATTTACGGGGAATATGGTTTTTTCGCATATGGATTCTGTTTTGGTAAGTGCAGATCTTTATATGCAAAATCCTTCAGATACCATTTGGCCACTTGATACACTATGGGCGCCAACCGGGTGTAATCCAATTATTTTCACTATTAATTATAAAATTTTGATTTGGGGCGATTTAGTGGAAGTTGCTTGCGATTCAGTATTTGTACCTGAAGTTGTTTGGGATCCAATTTGGAACTCTGAAGGTATGAGCCTTTCCGAATTTAAAGAAAAATATGGTAGGGATATGGTTCAGGTAACTATACCGATACTTGACACAAACTATTTTAATAGTGAATTTAGATTTAGATTTAGAAATTTAGCAAGTATTTCAAATGATAACTATCCACCATCATGGAAAAGCAATGGCGACCAATGGAATATTGACTATGTATATTTGAATAATAATCGGTTCATTGGGGATACCACTTACAGAGTATTATCATTCTCACAACGCGCTCCTTCATTTTTAAGAAATTATGAAGTTATGCCCTACCGTCAATACAGAAATAACCCGACGGTAAATATGCGTCAAGAATTTAGAATGTATATTACCAATTTGGATAATATAGAGCATAATACTAAATATTCTTACCATGTTAAACAAGTTAATGCTGGTTTTGGATTCAACTATTTCGGAGGAAGCTGTAATCTGAAACCATTCTATGAGGTAGGGTTTCAGGAATGTGTGGATTGTGGCAAAGCACACGCTTGCCCTCCGGTTATGTCAAACTTTGCCATTGATGATAACATTGATTCTGCTTCCTTTATTATTACACATTATATAAGTGATTCGTCCGACCAATACTCAATTGTTGATTCAGCAATTTACCGTCAGGGATTTTACAATTATTATGCCTACGATGATGGAGTTCCTGAACTTGGTTGGGGAGTGGATGGTGCTGGAGGTGCTCAGGTAGCATATCAGTTTACACTTAGCACACCCGACACTTTGTGGGGAGTTCAAATGTATTTTAACCGGACACTTAATGATGCTAATGAGTTTTATTTCGATTTGATAGTTTGGGATGATAATGATGGAGAACCAGGTGAAATATTTCATAGGCTTGAAGGGCAAAAAATAAGTTGGGCAGAGGGGCTCTATTCCTTTTATCCATATATGTTTGATGATCCATTGTTTATGGTTGGTACATTTTATGTTGGATGGGAGAAAGATGAAAAAGATAACTTCAATATTGGTATGGATGCCAATAATAACCGACAAGACAAGATATTCTATAAAACAAATATTGATTGGTTCAATGCATCATACCCGGGAGCATTACTTATACGACCAATTGTTGGGTCAAGCCTTATTTTATCAGAAAGTGAAGTTAATACTGCTGATGGAAATCAAAACATAAAGATATATCCAAATCCTGCTTCCACCTATTTTTCAATTGGCAATAATGATATTAGTAATAATCCAAAGGCAGAGCTAACAATTTTAAATATGTTTGGCCAAAAAGTTCATTATCAAAAGGGTATTGAAACAAAAGTTAGTACAAGCAGTTTAACACCAGGAATATATATTGTAAAAGTAGTTAGTGGCAGCAAGCAATATTCTGAAAAATTATTAATATACAGATGAGCGAAGAACCAATAGCAGATACTTCTGAGGACTATGATTTATATGAACATCATAATGTTGTAGTAGATCCCGGCCAATCACCCACCAGAATAGATAAATTTCTTTTCGGAAAGATAATAAATGTTAGCCGTAATAAGATTCAGCAAGCGGCTACAGCAGGTAATATACTGGTTAACAAAAAGCCTGTTAAATCAAATTACAAAGTCAGACCAAATGATGAGATTTCTGTAGTTATGACATATCCCCCAAGGGACGTGGAAATACTACCTGAGGAAATTCCGTTAGTTATCGTTTATGAAGATGATGATGTTATATTAATAAATAAGCAAGCAGGTCTTGTTGTTCATCCTGGTCACGCAAATTATACCGGTACTTTGTTAAATGGATTAATGCATTATTTTTCCAGCACAGGCCAAACAAATGTTGAAAATGGATTTGGTTACATGGTTCATAGGATTGATAAGGATACTACAGGTCTTCTGTTAGTTACAAAAAATGAAATGGCTCAAACAAAGCTTGCAAAGCAATTTTTTGATCATACTGTTGAAAGAGCCTATGAAGCATTAGTATGGGGTGACATTGAAAGTGAGGAAGGTGTTATTGAAGGACACATTGGGCGAAGCCTTAAGGATCGTCGTGTTATGACAGTTTTTCCAGATGGAGAGTATGGAAAGGAAGCAATTTCTCATTATAGAGTGCTGAAAAGATACGGCTATCTAACTCAGGTTGAGTGCAGGCTTGAAACAGGAAGAACACATCAGATTAGAGCCCATTTTACTTTTTTGGGTCATCCACTTTTTAACGATGAACGTTATGGTGGGAACAAAATCTTAAAAGGTACAACGTTTACTAAATACAAGCAATTTGTTCAAAATTGTTTTAAAGTTATACCACGTCAGGCATTACATGCACGCTCACTCGGTTTTATTCACCCAAGCACAGGTAAAAAAATGTTTTTCGAATCAGAATTACCTGCCGATATGAAGGAGGTTATTGAAAAATGGGATGGTTATGTTTCTTATCGTGGACTTGAGCAAGGTGAATACTAATTTCCAATAATTATTACTTTATAGGTATTATTTATTTGTGATGAAGATAGCTTTATCAAGTATGTTCCTTTTTTATTTGGGAATATATCGATTATTAAATAATTGTCAGATATTTCATCAATGATATAATTGGTTTCTTGCCCCATCGTATTAAAAATTCTGATTGCATAATCGGAGGGTATTTTACTTCCAAATGCTAATTTTATTTTTCCCTTACTTGGATTAGGAGAAATATTTGGCAGAACTGTTATATAGTCATTACTAGTTAGCGTATCACTTCCATTGGCTGATGAAACAATCAGTTGTACATCGAATGCGCCGGCTGAAAGATATTTAATATTTCCGGGTTCTTCCAGTTCCGAATATTCAGGAATACCACCTTCAAAATGCCAGCTATATCCACTAATATTTCCAAAGGATGTGTTTATAAATGAGACTGATCCACCAACAATTATTGAGTTTGGTTCGCCTGAAAAACCAGCATAAATATTAGTTGAATCCAGATTCGTACCCTTTAGTTTGTTTGTTCCCGTATTCATCGGATCAAGCCAATAACCCAGATTACTTGATGGGTCATTATTATTCGATTCCCATGAATAACTGATTTTGCCATAATAGTCAGGTTCGTTTACAAAAGAGCATGAAGCAGAACCACCGGTTAAAGCCCCAACAATGTTACCTTCATTATTAAAAATAGGACATCCCGATGATCCCCCTTCGGTAACTCCATGACCACTTTGTGTTTCAGACCAATGCACCTGCCAATACATGCCATTAGGATCTTCGTTGTTATTGTTGTATTTTGTTGATACTAATTGGTTGGTATAGGTAGAAATCATTTTAACATCACCTTGTGGATGATGAATTGTAACGCCAGTTGGTGATGCAAGACCACTTCTGTCCCATCCATTGTAATAGGGCATGTAAGATGATGGAATATTCTCATCCAATAACAGTAATTTAAAGTCGGATCCGGCATTTGTTCCCGGTAGGCTATTTGCCAATAGAGTGGACCCTGAAATTGTATTATGTTCAGGTTCAATAGTAGGTTGGGTGCAATTTTCCGACTCATAATCGAAATAGAATAACCACTTTGAATAATCGGTTGAATCAGCTAACTCGCCACAATGATTTGCAGTTAGGAAATAAGGAGTTCCATCATTTCGGGTGTTGTTAATTAACGATCCTGTACACCAAAACGTAAGGTTGTCTTGCTTAACAAGTATACGGGCAACTCCTTTTTTCTCATTCTGCCAATCTTCTCCCTCAATACAATTAATATGAACCTCGCAATCGCCGGCTCCACCAAATCCTCTTACACGATCATTGCTTGGGGTAAATCTAACACCTATTTCTTCAATAAAAATTGGGATGTGATTAGATCTTGATTTTGTGTTAAACTCAATTATTATTCTGTCACCTTCAATAAAATCAGTACATGTTGCTCCATAATATATCTCCGTCACATCACTTTTGTTGGGGTTGTAAATGAACAGTTTTTCATCGCTAGCAATCTTTAATTTGTGGAGATAAATATTTAATGCGTTGGCATTTGGAGCAAATATTTCTAATCGCCACAAGTGAATTCCGCTAACTTTTACCCACTCACCCATTTTTAACAGTTCTTGGTTAAAAGGTAAAGTATAACCAGCCTGAACAGGAAGCTTACTTTCGTTGGTGAGCAATCGGTAGTTTTGATTCTCTATTTCTACAATAGGTATTTTTGAATCAATTTGAACATTAAAACTTGCAGGAGTATTGATGTCAGATACTTGTGCATAAACTATGAAGCAAACCGTTACTATTGTTACTATTAGTACAATCCTTTTAATCATTTATCGCTATTATATTTTGATACAAAGTTATGGAACTTAACACCTACATTTACAATAATAGAAATATACGAATGCAATTTATATAAAAGAATCATTATTTTATCAGAGTTATTTTTTTTGAAATGTGGTTTTCACCATCGTAGATATTAACTATATATAGTCCTTCATCATGTAAATGTAGATCAAGGATAAATTCATTTGTACCCATTGTTATAGTTTCTCGTTTAATGGTTTTACCCACATTGTCCGAAACTTCAATTCTAATTTCATTACTATGGATATCAGTAAATTGGATTATAAATATTCCATTGCCGGGATTAGGAAAAAGAACCACTTTGCTATCATCATTTTTATCTCCTACCCCAACACTTCCAACTACTATATACCCTTCTTTAATCAATGTATCCGACCCTCCAAGATTAGTTGCAACTAAAGTTACATCAAACACACCTTCAGTACTATAACGAACTGTGGGGTTTTGATTGGAAGAAGAACTTGGTGAGCCGCCTTCAAATGTCCATTCCCATTCAATTGGGTTACCTGTGGATAGATCGCTAAAGCGAACATTTTCTCCCGGCAATACATTTGTATTATCGGCTTCAAACTCTGTATTTGGAAGCGCCATTTGTGATACATGGATATAATCGAATTTGGTTTCTGTATCAGTACCATCAGCGTTAACTACGGTTAAACTAACATCAAAAAAGCCTGTATCTGTATAGATAACATAGGGATTTTTTTCAATAGATGTTTCAGGTTGTCCATTTTCGAAAGCCCAGTCCCATTCTAATATTCCGGGTGCTGATAAATCTGTAAAAAAAACTGTATCACCCTGTGTTATTTCTGTTGAACTTGATTCATAATCTGCAGTAGGTTGAATTATTTGCCATGAAATTCCAGGTAGTTTTTCAATTCCCGTATTATCAGGATCTAACCAATCTACTAAGCGATAGGCAGCCGTACTTCCATTTTGATCCCATGAATATGATAGTTTTCCGTAATAGGCCGGAGACGGTGTTGCGCAGGAGTTTGATTCATAGCCACCCGTAAGATCACCCATTATGAGGCCGTTGCTGTCAAAAACTGGAGAACCGGAGGAACCTCCTTGCATTATTGATTTCCCGTTTACGGTTTCAGCCCAAATTAATTTCCAATGTGTGGGAAGTCCGTTCCAGAATGTTGATGGGCTAAGAGGAGTATCATATGTTGAAATTTTCTTAATATCGCCTGCAGGGTGGTGTATCCCAACACCATTACCGGCGTCATCAGCAGAATTTGTTCTATTCCAGCCATTATAGAATACATCAAAAGAATTGGGGATTGAGTTGTTAAATTCTACAAGGTAAAAGTCGGAGCCGGCATCTGCAAAGCTAGGATCGTTTGCTCGCAACTGACATCCTGTAGTAGAGTTATAACTGCTATTTGTGCCATTACATGTAGGTGCCTGATAATTAAAATAAAAAATCCATTGATTTCTATCACTTGAACTGGAACCTTCACCGCAATGAGCGGCAGAAAGAAAATATGGAGTTCTGTCATTGTTGGTATTATTGATTAGTGAGCCTGAACACCAATAGTAACTTCCTCCAATTTTAATTGACATGCGTGCAGCACCCTTAATTTGATTTTGCCAATCATCACCTTCCTCACAAGCAACATCAATCATACAGTACCATGAGTCTCTTTGGTTATTGTACATAAATTCTATATCCCTATAAGCAAAAGCTAATTCGCTGATGCTAATCCTTGCTTCTGTTATAATATCCTTAGGTTGAAAATATTCAATAGTAACAATATCACCTTCAATAAATTCAGTAGAGAAGAGGTTTCCCTTGGGATTATTATTTGCTGTAAAGGCTCCTATTATTTGGCTCTTATCATGATTGTATAAAAATAATTCGCCTCCTTCTGGAATGAAAAAATCATCATAATAAACTCCCAGAGCCAAAGCTCCATCAATTATTAATCTTAGTCTCCATATTTTACCAACCTCAGGTATTATAGTCCATGATCCTGAATTAGACATATTTTTGTTAATTTTAACAGAGGTTCCCATTCGCCGTGGAGCAACTGGATTTGATGCTTCATTAATTTGGTCTTCTTCAGAGATACTTTTAATATCCGGTGAATCAAATTTTATACTTTGATAATTATTTTCAGCCTGAAACATAATACTATAAGGTGTTCCACCGTTACTTATCTGTGCGAAACAAACTTTATTGTTCACCGAAAGAATAATTATTAGGGATATAAGAAATAGATTTATCTTTTTCATAGCTGTTTTATTTTAAGGATGGCATATTTTATATGCCAACAGTTAATACAAAAATAAGTATAATAGTAGATAAAGGCAAGTAACTATGTAAACGCATGAGAATTAGTATCGTGGATTATTGGATTAATTAGTATATTTTTGAGAAAAAATTAATAGTATGATTGTAATTACTGGCGCAGCTGGCTTCATTGGAAGTGTATTAGTTGAGCAATTAAATAAAGAAGGTTATAGTAATCTTATTCTTATTGATGATTTTACTAATATAAACAAGGATAGAAACTTAGCTGAAAAGCAATTTATTAAGAAGGTTCACAGGGATGATTTTTTCGAGTGGTTTGATAAATATAGCACTAATGTAGATATTGTATTGCATATTGGAGCACGTACTGATACTGCCGAATTTAATAAGGATGTATTAACCGTTCTAAATCTGGAGTATACAAAACAGATATGGGAAAGATGTAGCGATTATCAAATACCCTTAATATATGCCTCATCTGCCGCAACATACGGGCTTGGTGAGTTTGGTTATAATGATGATCACGACATTGTGGAAAAACTTGTGCCACTTAACCCTTATGGAGAATCGAAGAATGATTTTGATAAGTGGGCATTAAAGTCAAAGAAGCAGCCTCCACGATGGGCAGGATTAAAGTTCTTTAACGTTTATGGCCCAAATGAATATCATAAAGGACGTATGGCATCAGTAATGCTACATGCTTTCGGACAGATTAAAGATACTGGAAAAGTAAAACTGTTTAAATCGCATAATCCTAAATATAAACATGGGGAACAACTTCGTGATTTTGTTTATGTAAAAGATGTTGTTGATGTAATTCTTTTTTTGATGAAAGATGGCCCTGGGTCAGGGTTATACAATTTGGGAACGGGGAAGGCACGCACTTTTGTTGATCTTGCAAATGCTACGTTTGCTGCTCTTGAACTTGAGCCTAATATTGAATTTATTGATACTCCTGAAGATATTCGTGATAAATACCAATATTTCACCGAAGCAAATATGGATAAACTTCGGAGTATTGGTTACGATAAGGATTTTACTTCTCTAGAATTGGGGGTAAATGATTACGTAAGAAATTATTTAATCAAGAAAAATTATTACTAATAATTGTGAAAGAGAATAACTTTAATATATTTGCACAGATGAATTTTGTAACAAATAACAATTATTGGTGGCACATTAGGTTTATCCTTAGGGAAAATTTTGTTGTGTAGTTCACTTATAGTTAAAACTAATAGTAAGCCGTCTCATTTCAAAATGGGACGGCTTTTTTTATTCAAAAAAAGTTAGAAAAATGATTAATGAAATTCAAATTTGGATTGGTCGAACAATTTTTCGATGGCGCAGTTATCGTAAACACTCATTATTATTTAACCTGCTATAATTATTTGAAAAATTAATATTTTAAAATGAACTGAAATGAATACAACAATAATTGAACACGAAATTAAAACTAAACAATTTGACTCAATAGATGGCAGATATGGCGAATATGGTGGTATGTATGTTCCTCCAATACTTGAAGACAAACTATTAAATCTTGCCGGGTTTTTTATGGAAACAAAATCGAAACCTGATTTTGAAGCCGAATACTTATATTATTTGAAAACATTTGTAGGACGACCATCTCCATTGTATTATGCGAACAATTTATCCAAAATAGCCGGCTCAAAAATTTATCTTAAGCGGGAGGATTTAAACCATACGGGATCCCATAAAATTAATAATACCATCGGGCAAATTTTACTTGCCAAAAGAATGGGAGCAAGCGAAATTGTTGCCGAAACAGGTGCCGGACAACATGGTGTTGCAACTGCAACGGCAGCAGCATTATTTGGGATGAAGTGCAAAATATTCATGGGTACACGGGATGCCGAAAGACAAAAAATGAATGTGAGTAGAATTAAGCTGCTTGGCGCAGATATTATTCTTACAAATGAGGGGCGTGGCACATTAAAAGATGCTGTTGATGCTGCTTTAGGTTACTACATTGAAAATCCTGATGTTTTCTACCTTCTTGGATCGCAAGTTGGTCCACATCCCTATCCAACCATGGTTGGACATTTTCAGAGTATTATTGGTAAAGAAGCTAAAAAACAAATAATTGAGACAGAAGGCCGATTGCCGGATAGTCTTTTTGCTTGCATAGGTGGAGGTTCAAATGCAATAGGATTATTTACTGATTTTCTTTACGATCAGAATGTTGCAATTTACGCAGCTGAAGGTGGTGGTGATGGACCAATACTGGGGAGCACCGCCGCTACTTTAAGTTTAGGAAAGCCTGGTGTTTTTCAAGGGACATTTTCCTATGCATTAACCGATGAAAATGATAATATATATCCAACACATTCCATTGCTGCCGGACTTGATTATCCGGGAATAAGCCCACAACATGCGTTATTAAAAGACACAAATAGAGCTAGCTATTATTTGATTACAGATGCAGAAGCCATTGAATCTTTTAAATTATTGTCGAAGGTTGAGGGAATAATTCCAGCCATTGAATCATCGCATGCTGTGGCTTTGGCATTAAGAGTGCTGAAAAATAAACCAAATGACATTAGTATTATCAATCTTTCAGGACGTGGTGATAAAGATGTGGAGCGTGATTTGATGTAGGATTATTGATTGTAAAAAAAAGGAGAGCTCTATAATTAAGCTCTCCTTTTTTAGTTTTGTTGCAATGAAAGTTTTATATTTCGCTAACATTTCTTTTTACAAAATCATTAAGCTCTTTACCCACAAGTAAATTTTTAGCTAGTCGGGCAAGATCGTAAAGTTGTTTTACAATAGCATCTTGCTTATCAGCTTCTTTTTCGTCCATAACTTTTGTAATAAGTGGATTGTTTGTGTTTACAATTAACTCAAATGATTCAGGAAGGCTTCCCATTCCCATCATCATTCCACCACCGCCACCAACTTTTTCCATATCTTTCATGCGTCGCATAAACTCATTTTGAGTTATAGTTACAGGCATGTCAGTTTCGCTGAGGTTTTCAAAAATTACATTAAATTTTTCTTTATTGATGCTACGTTCAATAACTTCCTTTAAAGTTTCTTTTTGCTTATCATCAAGTTTCGAAGGTGCTTCATCATCCTTTTCAATTATTTTATCGATGGTATTTGAATCAACACGTGCAAAAGTAGAATCCTTAAGTTTTTGTTCTAAACTATTAATAAAATGATTGTCAAGAACTCCGTCCATTATTAACACATCATAACCGCGTTCGGTCGCAGTTTCAATGTAACTATATTGGTCTTCTTTATTAGTCGCATACAGATAAATCAGCTTTTTATCTTTGTTTTTCTGAGTCTTCTCAATATGTTTTTGATATTCATCAAGAGTAAAATATTTGCCTTCAACATTTTTAAGAAGTGCAAATTTTTCGGCCTTTTCGTAGAATTTCTCTTCGGAGATCATTCCGTACTCAATAAAAATCTTAATATCATCCCATTTTTTCTCAAATGCTTCACGATCTTTTTTGAAAAGTTCGTCAAGTTTGTCAGCTACCTTACGTGTGATATAATTTGAAATTTTCTTAACGTTACCATCACTTTGCAAATACGAACGACTTACGTTAAGTGGAATATCGGGTGAGTCGATTACACCATGTAATAAAGTTAAAAAGTCAGGAACAATTCCTTCAACCGAATCAGTAACAAAAACCTGATTGCTATATAGTTGAATTTTATTTCTCTGCATTTCATAATCCTTTTTCACCTTTGGAAAATAAAGAATACCGGTTAGGTTAAAAGGATAGTCTACATTTAAGTGGATGTGAAACAATGGCTCCTCAAATGAATAAGGATATAATTCACGATAGAATTTTTTGTAGTCTTCATCGGTGACCTCAGTTGGTTTTTTCTTCCAAAGGGGATTTGTATTGTTGATAATTTTTGGCTTCTCAACTTCTTTGGTTTCCTGATTACCGTCTTTATCTTTCTTACCTTCAATTGGTTCTTGAATCTTTTCTGTTCCAAATTGAATGGGGACAGGAAGGAATTTACAATACTTGTTTAGAAGCTCATTTATTTTATAATCTTCTAAAAACTCTTTATTCTCGTCATCAATATGAAGAATTACTTCAGTTCCACGATCATTTTTCTCTATTTCTTCCAATGAGTAGTTCGGACTTCCATCACATTCCCAGCGCACAGCTTTGGTTGATCCACCTTTTTTATAAGTTTTGGTTTTTATCTCAACCAAATCGCTTACCATAAATGAAGAGTAGAATCCTAATCCAAAGTGGCCAATAATATTATTTTGCTCGGCTTCACTTTTGGTTTTGAATTTTTTCACAAACTCTTCGGCACTTGAAAAAGCAATCTGGTTAATGTATTTCTTAACCTCATCTTCTGTCATACCTATTCCACGGTCGCGAATGGTGATGGTTTTTTTCTTTTTATCAACTTCAACATGAATGGTAAGGTCACCCAAATCACCTGTAAATTTACCCATCGACGCAAGTGTCTTCAGTTTTGAAGTAGCATCAGTAGCGTTTGAAATAAGCTCTCGTAAAAATATTTCATGATCCGAATAGAGGAATTTCTTAATTATCGGGAATATATCTTCCGTTTTAATATCAATTTTGCCTTTTTGTAATGTCATAGTAATAAATATTTAATATTTGATAAGCCAAATATCAAAGCTTGTGCCAATGCAATGTGGGTGACAAAATGTCTAGTCAACTTTTTTAGGTGCTTTATACCTTCTCCAAAACTTATATGAGGTAAGGGATGTTGTTTTGATTATTTTGTTAAATATACTGAATTTCATCAGTTTATGCATAATTCGATAACTTCCAAATATTATGGATATACTTAAGATTAATAAAAGAATATCGTAGGTGATTTTAGAAGTCAATCCCTTAAAATCAATAATTTGGGGAATCAAAATAATGAGTACTATTGGTAACAATGAAAAGCTAATCCACCATATTAAAGCTATGAAACCATGTGGGGTTTCGATTGCACGGGTTGGACAATTATTCAAGCATTGCATACAGCTTTCGCATTTGTATGACCATATTGGTTTTCCATCTTTCATCGAAATGGCAGTTACCGGACAACTATTAACACATAAGCCACATTCATTACAATCATTGGTCGCAATATAAGTTTTTGAAAGCACGAATCTTCCATAAAAGTAATATCCAATTGATATTGGAACTAAGGCCAGATCAATGGGGAGCCACCAAAATCCAGTATATACAGGTTTGCCTGATAGAATTTTTGAGGAGAAACCAACTGTAATTCGTTTGCATCTTTTAAATATTGAGTTTATAACCTTTTCTTTTAATCCCGGATGCAGGGAAATCCAGTTTGAAGGTAGGTCGATGGAGCGATAACCTATCAAAGTAAAGTCTTTTACCCAAAGCATTATAGCTGGAAGTAACAATGCAAGTCCGCTTAATCCGGGAATAAATACCTTACTAATTTTCATTCCCGCACGCGTGTTAACTACGAAAAACTCATTGTTATTTTTTGATCTCGATAGTTTCCATAAATATTTAAGTACAATTGGTGGAGCATTAAATCCATGAGTGGGATAGCAAAATCCAAATAGAGTGTTCTCGATTATATCTTTTTCATTCGCTTTTTCATCTCTGCCAACATTTACAATTTGAACCTTCATATCCATATCGGTGGCAATATCACCTATCCAATGAGCAACACTTTTGGCATTTCCTGTACCAGAAAAATAATGAATTATTACTTTGTCGAATTTTGGCTTTGTAGAATCCGTCATAAACGTTAATTTATTTTGTAAATATATGAAAATCATAAATTAATAACCGATTAGTCATTGGCCAATTAACTACTATGATATACAAGAATGGAATGTTGAAGTGATTGAAGGTTTGGATGGTTGGATTATTATTACATGACTAATAAAAACCAATGACCAATTCTCAAATTTCAATTTCATTTGTATCTTAGCCCCAATTATGATTGGAACAATAGTTAATATTCTGGCAATAATTGTTGGAAGCTCATTGGGGTTATTTCTAAATAAGAGATTACCCAACCGGTTTATCAAAACCTTTTTTCAGGTAATTGGATTATTTACCATTTTCCTGGGCATTTCGATGGCACTCGAAACAACTCATATATTGCATATGATAATGGCATTAATTACCGGAGCAATTATAGGTGAGGCATTAAAGATTCAGCAAGGAGTTGAAAGAATGGGTGATTTTTTGAAACGAAAGCTAAAAATTCGTAATGGTAAATTTACCGAGGGCTTAGTAACTGCATTCTTACTTTATTGTATTGGGTCGTTAACAATCCTAGGTGCTATTGAAGCTGGCCTTACCGGCGATCAGGAATTAATTTACATTAAGTCGTTAATGGATGGAGTATCATCCATTGCTTTGGCTGCCGGTCTTGGAATAGGAGTGATGTTTTCGGTAGTTCCTCTATTAATTTTTCAGGGAGGAATAACTCTATTGGCATCACTGTTTGGCGATTTTATTCCGCAAATTATGGTTATCGAAATGTCGGCGGTTGGTGGAATATTATTGATTGGAATGGGGATTAGTATACTCGATATTAAGAAAATCAACGTGATGAATATGTTACCGGCATTGGTTACAATAATATTATTACTATGGCTTTTTCCGGCAGTTGGGATATAGATTAAACTTATTTCATATGGATCATGTCTCTAATGAAATTTGCCCAAATTGTTACAAAGAATATGATGGAATATTCAACTTTTGTCCTCATTGTGGTCAGCCAAAAATAATCGCTGATTTATCCATTAAATTTTTTGTTGTAACTATTATTTGAAATTTTAAAGTTTATAGGAATTAATATTAACTTTGTTTCGATAATGTGTAAACTAGGTTTAATGGCAACAAAGGAAAAAACATCTGTTACTCCTGATTTAGATGAGAAACAAGAAACTATCAGGAATTTAATCCTTTTTAATGATGATTATAATACATTTGATTTTATCATTGATGCACTTGTAGAGGTTTGTAAGCATAGCTTCGAACAAGCTGAAAATTGTGCATTAATTGCACATTACAATGGTAAATGTAAAATAAAGAAAGGGACGATGGATATCGTTAGGCCAATATATGTTGAAATGACGAACAGACAGATTACAGTAGAAATAGTTTAATAGATAAAATTATCACTTATGTGGACAGTAATAGCAATACTAATTATTATAGGATTACTAATGATGATTCTTGAGATTATTGTAATACCGGGAGCCGGGTTTGCTGGCATAATTGGTTTTATTTTAATGGCTGCCGGAATATGGCTGGCATATTCGAAAGTGGGTATCATGGCCGGTAATATTACTCTTGCTTCTACTCTTGCAATTAATGTACTTGGACTGATTTTAACTCTGCGATCGAAGACTTGGAAACGAGCAAAATTGAAAACTGTTAACTCGGGCAAAGTAAACGAAATTGATTTGAATAAGATAAAAATTGGTGAAATTGGAACAACAATTTCCAGATGTGCACCAATGGGGAAGGCGAATTTCAATAATATATATTATGAAGTAAGCACATTATCGGAATTTATTAACGAGAATCAAAAAGTTGAAATTATAAGAATATCAGGAAATAAAATTTATATAAAAACAATTAATAATTAATCATGGAAAGTGTTTATTTACTACTAGCAATAGGTTTAGGGTCAATCTTTTTACTCTGGATACTATTTTATTTTGTACCGGTAGGATTGTGGTTTACTGCTCTTGTATCTGATGTACGAATTTCTTTATTACAACTTGTACTTATGCGTTGGAGGAAGGTGCCACCACGTATAATCGTAAATAGTTTAATTACATCTAC
>ERZ890953.350-NODE-350-length-27539-cov-6.929304_pt1 | contig 27539 bp, 19 predicted proteins | sample MGYA00521264_ERZ890953 | MGnify/ENA primary metagenome ERZ890953 (study PRJEB32303, sample SAMEA104408629) | aquatic metagenome | biome: Brackish water; feature: Chemocline; material: water | place: Baltic Sea | collected 2014-10-26T21:54:00 | depth 200 m ...
TATTACTATTACTATTACTATTACTATTACTATTACTATTACTATTACTATTACTGTTATTTGTAGATGAAGTTCCTGAACTTGTATCTTGATTAATCTTTATTGTAAAACTCTTACTGATTGCACTATTGGCTTGATCTTTTACATTAACTATTACTCTGTGGATACCAAGTTGTGCATTTGCACTCTTTCCTAAAATAGTAAAATTTTTACATGATTTATAAGTAGATGAAGTACAGTTACTAACGAGTTTTTTCTTCGAACCATCACAATCCGTTTCTAACCAATTATTGATACTACTTGTATCGGGGGCAGTGTATTGTACACACCATTGGTATTTGTCTCCAGCTAAAGGAGAACCCTTGTCGGCATAAATTGCTGATGTTGAATAGGATGCAGAATCAAGTCCATCAAGTAGATTATGGTCATTTAAGATAGATAAACTATGCTCAGAACATTTGAGTTGTTGTTGCAGTTGTGAGAGTGTAACCCACTCAACAATGTCATCATAAAAATCAGGTATGTTTACAGGTTGTGGATTGTCATCAATTTTTGCTTCATATGCTGAATGCAGTTTAACTATGTTACCAGTTTGAATAGTTTGCATGTTATGATTAGCAGATTCTGAAACTACTACAAAAGCAATATCTTTGATATCTCCTCTATCTGGAGTATTGATTATTAGTTTTGTGCTTTGAAAACTACAAATGTCGATTGTTTCCAATTGAGAATCATTGATATAAAGTAGAGGATGCTGATTGTTTTTTTGAGGGGAGAGGTTTTGTTGAAAAAAAGCAATAGGTGGGAGTGTGTTACTATTTTTAAGAGCATTACCGATGATAGTATTTTTTGCAGCTTCTACATCATCTTTAGCATTTGTTATTTCTGCTTTTGCACGCATACTTTTTAAAACCTTAAAAGTACCTCCAAGAATAAGCCCAACAATGATAAGGACAATGGACATTTCAACGAGTGTAAATGCTCTTTTTTTCATAATTAACCTTCTAGTTGTGATACCCTATGAGAGATATCGTCAAACATTTTTTTGTTTTTAGCTTTAGGAAGTGCCTTTTTATAGTATTGTATAGCTTGCGTGTAATGTTTGTTGAGGTCTAAAGCTCTCGCATATGCAAAAATATTATAAATATCTGAGGGATTCTTCTCATAAGCCATTTTATAATACCCTAATGCTTTGTCTAAATCGTGTTGATTCTCAAAATATGATCCAGCTAGTAAAGCAATTCTTCCTCGTCTATCTAATATAATGTAAGGAGATATATTGTTAATAAAATCTTGTTGATTTGTTTGGACTGCTCCATATGCATAAGCATAGAGGAGCTTGGAAGTATATTTTTGTTTGTCAATAATCTTTTGTGCATCAAACCAAGCACCTCTTTTTCCATATAAATAACAGAGATTATTGAGTATTTTTGGACTTGTTTTTCCTGAAGCATATATCATTTCATAGTATAAGAGAGCTGACATTTCATCACCATCTTTATAGGCTTTTTGAGCTTTTAAAATCATTTTTGATTGTAGAAATTTAGATATTTTAGGCTCAGAGAGCTCTTCTTTTGGTTTTTGTACTGTTGTTTGTATCTGTGGCATTGAATTTAAAGTCATTATGTAAGCATCTTGAAATCCAATATGTTTAAACTCTTTGAGTGCAAATTTGAGTTGAGAAGGCTCAGAAACTACTGCATATCTAAGAGCAACATATTTTTTATCTTTAAAAATATATGTATTTTTTTGGAATTTTTTTGGAATATCTTGTATTCTTTCTTTTGCACTCTGCTCGCTTAATGTAGATAGGAGCTGGATGGTGTAAATTTTTTTGTCATTGGGCATCGTAGCAGATGAGTAGTTAAGAGAGTCTGCTATGATACTTGTGACAAACAAGAACAAGAAAAATATTAGTTTCATTGAACGACCTTTAATCGTATTAAGATAACGAGCTCTTTTTTGACATTTGTTGATATTTCTTGTGTAAAGAGGGCCCCAAGATAAGGAATATATCCTAAAATAGGAACTTTTTTCTCACTACTTACCACACTGTTATTAATAAGTCCACCGATGAGAACTAAGGTATCGTCTTTTGCTTGAATAACTGTTCCTGCTTCTTTAATGTTTATCACAGGTGCAGAGCCAACAACGGCACCTTTTTCATCTACATTTTCAATTGTTGTTTCTATTCTTGATGTAATCGGTGTGACATTAAGCATAATGTTTCCATTCTCTAAAATGGTAGGGGTTACACCCATAGTTAAACCATCAAGAATATCTCTACGAGTGTAAGAGACTTCTGTATTACTTGCCGAACCACCTGTGCCTTGTGTTGTTTGTACCTCTTTTTCCCAAAATGGCACAAGTTTTCCTGATGAGATGATAGCAGATTGTCCGCTGAGAACTTTAATACGTGGATTTGAAAGTGTATCAACATCTCCATCTTCATTTAAAGCATTAATAATTGCTGTAAAGTTTTGCGATGTGTATTTTGCTGTTCCCGCAACTGCACCACTGAGGGCGAGGGGTTGTGTAAATGTGAGGGTATCTCCTGTATTAACAAGACTGTGAGCCACTGCTTCCCAGCTTACACCAAGTTGATGGCTTTTGTTAAGTGAAACCTCTAAAATTTTTGCCTCTATAAGTACCTGTTTGGTCGCTTGTGTTTTTATTTTTTTAATAAATTTTGCAATATTGTCAATACTCTTTTTTCTGTCATATATGCTTAACGTTCCAGTAAATCTATTTAGCGTATATCGTCCCTCTTTACCTACTAAAGTTTTAATATTGGCTTCGAGCTGATCGTAAAAACTATTGATTTTATCTGGATTGTCAAATTTGAGTGAAAAAGTTCCCTTGACGCCACTACCACCTCCACCAGAATCACCGCCACTGCTTGTAGAACTCAGTACATCACCACCTAAGTCAGTTTTAAAGGAACTTGTTGTGTGAATATAAGGAATAGAAAAACTTTGATTCATGAACTCTCGTATATATAAAATGTTGCCATTGAGTTTATAGTAAGTTCCAGATATATTCATGATAATGTTGAGCACATCTTGAAGATTTGCTTCATTAACAGAAATAGAAATAGGTTGATTTGTGTCTATCTCTTTGTCAATTACAAGATTTAGTCCTGCAATTTGAGAAATGGAGTGAAGCACAGTCGATAGTTTTGCTGCTTGAGCGGAAAAAGTTATTTTATGTTCATTAAATACGGATATATTCTCATATGCAGGTGGTAGAATTAAAGCGGGAATGCTTTGTTCCTCTTTTGTTTTTAGATTTTTTCTAAATGCTGATATCTCTTGGGAAGCTGTACTGTCATCGTTTTTAAATGGAGTAGTGACTGGTTCCTTATTTTGCACAGCAGAAGGTTGTGTTGTGGAACACCCCGTATAGAGAAGTGTAGATAATAGTAAACCTATTTGAAAATATAAACCCATTTTAATCCTTTCTTTTGTTTAAGTAAGACACTGTCATTTTTTATTTGCATAATTTTAGCATCATTGATATATGCACCGAGGTGAAGAATTTTTCCATTTATTATAACCATATTATGCTTAGGGAAAATCGCTTCTACTCTCAACACTGGCAAAGCTTTTACTTGTGATTGTATTTTGGATGTAAGATTATTTTTCAGTGATTGTAACTCTTGGTCTTGTTCAGGTTTTTGATATAAAATAGTATCACTCAGCCATGTTGTCGCACCTTGTCTTGTTTTAATATTTTCTTTCATAGTATAAAAAAGAGTTTTTTTTGTAGCAAGGTTGAGATAGATTTGTGTTTTATTATTAAGGCTCTTTGCTTGAAATTCTTGGTAATTTGGATAAAGGTAGTGCATATTTTGAATAAGCATATCAGAAATAAAATATAACACACCACTGAGTAATAATGGAGTAAAAATTAGAAGTAATTGATGCTTACTCAGATGCATTTTGATCTCCATTTCCCATAGGTTGTACAAGATGTAAGATACCGGTTACTTTTTTGTCATCTACTTTAAAATTTTTAAACTCTATGTAACCAGTCTTGTATTTTAACTGCATTAATTTTTTTAAGTCTTTATTATTATCTCTATTAACAGAAAAAGCGATATCAAGATTTTGAGTGAATTCGTCTTCATAAATGTATTTTTCAACTTTGAAATCAAAGAGTTGAGAATATCGGTCAAAGAAGAGTACAAGCTGATTTTTAGATGAAGATGTATCTTTTGGTAAAGCTCGTAAAAAAGGTTCTATATCTTTTTCTAACCATACATTTATCTGTCTAATCTCTCGTAAAGTTTTAATATCTCTTGTGTGTTCTTTATTAATTGTCTCAAGTTTTTGTTGCTGTGTTTCATACCATAGGCCTAAAGCATACAAGAGAACAGAACTCATAAATATAATTGAAATGATAACTGTTTTTTTCATAAAGTTCTCTCTCCCGGAACTTCTTCATTTTCTTCTTGTGTTTGGACTTTATTGATAATAGTTATTTTAAAGAGAAGATTTGAGTAGTCTGTTGTTTTTGTTATTTCAAAATTTTTCTCTTTGTTTAACTCTTGGTATGTGTTATAAAAATTGTTTTGTGTATTGTAGAGTTCCTCAAGAGTTGTGAATTTTTTTTCAAATTCAATTTGAAAATTTGGCTCTTGCATCTCATCGAGAAAGAAAGAAAATTGACTTGGTTTTATGATTTGAATGAGTGGTTTTAATTGGAGTGTTGCATCAATAGGGCTGTGTGATAAAAATTTTTGTGCAACTTCTAGATGATGGGCACTACTTTGGAGTGTCTCAAAGGAATATTTATCTGCTTCTTGTGTCATACGTACTAATCTATTTTTGATATTTTCATACTGCTCTGTCGTGTCTGTGTATTGGATGTATTTATCGAGTAGTGTATAAGATGTGAACATAAAGAGTAATGAAGCCACTAAAAGTGATAAATTAGTTGCAAGTGTATACTCTCGTGTTCTTAGAAGTTTATCTGGTAAAAATTGATCTTTTTTCTCAATAAAAAAAGCACCAATTGAAGTGATGTAGTTTTGTGGTTCTTCTCGTTCTAAACCTTTTATGAAAGTATTTGGATAAACTACACCAATTGCGAGATTATTTGAGACAAAAAGATGCTCTGCTATAACATCGTCAAGAGTCATGGAACCTGAGAGTAGTATGGTTGAAAATTGTACCTCTCTAAACTGTTGTTTTGCATAGTTTATGGTTTGGTTTATTTCTTCTACCATTTGCATGTAACGCATCTCAGCGACGGTAGTAATCATATTACTTCTTTTAAGAAGCAGTGTCCCCTCGTGGTCAATGGCTAATACACTTACAACATTTCCCTGTGTAAAAACGAAAAAATAACCACCATGTTTTTTGTAATCAAAACACTGTTTACTTAAATTCAAAAGAGCAAATTTAGTAATACTTGCACTTTGGATTTTTTGCCAATCATCTATCAGGTTTAATTTTTCGGTGTATTGAGATTCATAAACAGCATTGATATTGTATAAAGTTGTATCATCTTCTTTGTTTTGAGAAATTTTATGATAATGCAGAATAATATCAGGAGAAGATAAGGACTCTTTTATCTTCCTTATTATGTATGCTTTTATGGCACTTTTTTGTTGAACAGCTGAAGGAAGAGTTACGTCTTGCTCTATTAGCTCTTCAACATCAATGATAATATAGAGAGATTTTTTATCTTGTAAATACTCTTCTACTTCATCTAAGTCAAGAACATCATCTTTGAGTACATGATACTTGTCTTTTTTCTTTTGAACAAGAAGAACAGTTGCAAATTTTTTTTGAATATTAATAGAGTAAAATTTGTTCACAGACCCTTACCTCGTTTAACTGTAGTGATTTTACCATAAATATAGGGATGTGCATATAAAAAGTGTTATTTTAGAAAAAAAATTATAGCTTATATAAAACTTAGTGTTATATCAGTGCCTTAAACTCTTCTAAAGGAATGGGTTTTGATAAAAAATAACCTTGAATATAATCACATTCTAATTTTTCTAAAATCTCTACATGATAATGACTCTCGACACCCTCTGCAATAACCTCAAATCCGAACTGTTTTGCCATAAGAATTAAAGTTTTTACAAGTTTAGCATCTTCTTTATTTGTTTGAATATTCATAATAAAACTACGGTCAATTTTTAAAAAGTCAAATGGTAAGTTCTTAAGATAAGAAAGAGATGAATAACCAGTTCCAAAATCATCCATAGCAAAAGTAAAACCAAAAGATTTAAGAAGATTCATTTTGTCAATTGTAAGTTCTAAATCATCCATCGCTACTGATTCTGTAAGTTCAAGTTTAAGTGCAGATGGTTCTACATGATAATTTTGTGTTGCAAGGACAAGTTTATCTATAAAATCATCTTGTCTGAACTGTTTTGGACTGATATTGATAGCTACTGTATCTACAACACTTTTGAGTTGTAAATAACTTTGACATGCTTGATTTATAACCCAATCTCCAATCTCTATAATTAGGTTGCTTTTCTCAGCAAATGGGATAAAATCGTCTGGAAAAACAATTCCTTTTGTTGGATGGTTCCATCTTATAAGTGCTTCGCATGAGGTGATTTTTTTATCTTTAGTATATGCTATAGGTTGAAAATAGAGTTCAAGCTGGTTGCTTGAAATAGCAGTTTTAAGCTCTTTTTTGAATTGGAGTTGTGCTTTTGCTTTATCGCTCATGCTTTGTTCAAAGAAAGATGTGTGGTTTCTTCCTTGTTGTTTTGCTTTGTACATAGCAATATCAGCATTTTTGAGTATATCTTGAACAGTTTCATCTTCTTCACCGACAAGTTTTATGCCTATGCTAATGGTGATATCCAAAGTGTTCTCTTCTATCTCAATAGGTTCTAAACAGAGTAAATGCAGTTTTTGAGCAACTTCATCTGCTATTTTCATCGCTTCTTCTTCATTTACACCAATATCAGAAAGAAAAATAATAAATTCATCTCCTCCTAATCGTACAAAGGTGTCTTCTTGTCGTATTGTCTCTTGGACACGATGGGAAAATATTTTTAAAAGTTCATCGCCTATTTTATGTCCTAAAGCATCATTTATATTTTTAAAATGATCTATATCTATCATTAAAACAGCACCAAAATGGTGATGTCTTTTGAGTCTTGCGAGTTGATTTGTTAAACGTTCATTTAAGTTTTCTTTATTAGGTAGTCCAGTTAAATCATCATAAAATGCCTGATAATGAATTTTTTGATCAGAAACTTCTAGTGCTAATTGTGAGTTAATAAGATTGAGAATGTTAGAATTTGACTTTATAGCAAATAGGGATGACATAGCAAAAAAGAGTAGGATTAAACTAGAGATGTAAATATGAACAAGTGTATGTTCTTGGTATAAGAAGTAGGTCAAAGGTAGAAGTAGGATAGCTAAGTAAATAATAGTTAAGTTTCTGTACATTGAGAGACTCATAACAGTACCAGCTGATAATCCAGCAACAACCATAACTAAAAAAGCTTGATAAAGTGGTCTATTTTCTGCAAAGTTACTAACAAGTCCTACACTTATAATAATAGCAGTAATGATGGCTAAAGATTGAAAATAAAAAATATCTTTTTTATGTGGTGTGGTAAGAGCACTTTTAAAATACCGACGGGCATTTATATTACGGACAATCAGTGTTATTGTAAGTGCAAATAACCATAATATAATATCAAGCTGATAGGAAATTTCCCAAAATAGAGCTGAAATAAGTAGGGCACTTATTAAAATGGATATAGAGGATAAGGGTAAGATGCTATTAGCTTGATTAATAAGCGTTTGATTAGTTCTTTGTTGATTCGTTTGATTATCTTTCATGGCGATTATTGTAGTCTATTTTACTTTAAATAGCAATTATAAAGTATAATTTATTATGATAAAATTCATCAGTTTAATTTCGTTTAAATATAAGATTTTTAAGACTTCTCTCTTCATCACTACTTGTAAATTCTGCAACATTATCTAGCCTTTGTACAAAGCTAAAACTTGGTGCCCACTGTTTCATAAGGTGTATAATAAAATCGCTCTCTAAATTAGGCGAATTTAAACATGAGAGTAGGGTACAATCTTCACTAGCAATTTGAGGAAGTTTTTTTATGATTTTTTCATAATCTTTTGTTGCTTCAAAACTCCCTTTTTGAAAAGTAGGTGGGTCAATAATAATCAAATCAAAAGGTCCTTTTTTCTTGAGAGACGAAAATGATTTTAAAATATTGTAGGGTAAATAACTTACTCCTCTTGGGTCTAAATCATTCAAAGAGTGATTTGCCATTCCCGTTTTTAATGCACCTTTACTCATATCTACATTCACAACCTCATAAGCACCACCAACTTTAGCTGCTAGTGAAAAAGCACAAGTGTAAGAGAAAAGATTGAGGACTCTTTTATCTTTGGCATTTTCTCTTACAAAAGTTCTACCATTTTTCATGTCTGGGAAATAACCGCTGTTGCGATTAGATAAAAGATTGAGTTTTATTTTAATACCATTTTCTAAAATGTATAAATTATCATGTAGTTTACCGATGAGGACTTCGCTAGGAGAACCTTGTAGATATCTTCTTTGAATAATAAGGGTTTCGTATTTTGAATTTTGAGTAAAATTTTGGAGCATTTTTATAAGCTCTTTTTCATTTTCTTCTTCAAAATAAAGAGCCACACTAAGTATGGTGTCGATAGAATCAATGCTTAGATGTCTCAAATTATCATGTAGACCACCACGGCCGTGAAAAAGTCGTAAAAACTCTTCACCACTCGTTTGTGATTTTTGTGAAATATGCTCTTTTAGTTCATCAATTATCATGTAGAATTACTTTGTGAGAATATCTTCTGAAAAAACTCTCACACCTTTAGCATTTAAAATAGTTGGTGTACCACTTATCCCGATTTTAAGAGCTTCTTTAAGTCCTGCATCAATTTTTGCATTGAGTGTTGTTAACTCTTTTGTAGAGTATTTTGCTTTTGTATATTTGTCACTCTTATTTGCAATATCTTTCATAGCTTGTACTTTAGATTCGTTGTCTTTTTTGCTAAGAATATAGCGACACATCTTTTTAGCATTTTTGTGAAAGTCTAAAGGAAAAAGAATAGTATAAATAGTAATGTTCTTTTTGAGTTTAGTAAGCTTTTTTTCTAGTTTTTGACAGTAAGGACACTCTGGATCAGTAAATAAGAAATAAACATCTTTACCATCACCAGCTTTATAAGCAGCTAAAGATTTTAAAAGTTCTACATTTACATCAAAAGGAATAGCAAACGGTTTTGATGTTTTAGTGTCATAAGCTTTTCCTGTAAAAAGAGTAGTCATATCTTTGCTTACAAAACCCTCAATTTGACCAGGTCTATCACCTTTTACCTCTGCTTTAAACTGGTACACAAGTCCTTGGTCTATAACCTTGACTACTTTTGCCCCTATACTTTTAATCATAGGAATATTCTCTATTTGAACAGTAACTTTAGCATTGTTTGCAAAAAGAGAACTACTCACTAAAAGAAGTGAGAATGTTAAAAATATGTTGAACTTTTTCATTATTTTATCCTTGCTATAAAAATTATACTTTTTCCCAGAATGTACCTTGTGGAGTATCCATTAAGTTCACACCAAAGGAGAGTATTTTATCCCTAAGTGTATCAGAAGTTTTAAAATCTTTTGCTTTTTTTGCTTCATTTCTTTTCATAATTAGCTCGTTGATGCTATTTTTCGTTTCTTCATTTACTCCAAATTGAAAATACTCAAAGCTGTTTTTTATTCCAAAACCTAAAACTTCTTCAATGTATAAAAGATTTGAAATTATCTCTTTTTTGAGTTGTTTGTGTTTTCCTGCTGTATCGAGTGTTTCATTGGCATTTGAGAGCATCTCTTCAATGAGGGCTAAAGCTGAAGAGACATTTAAGTCATCACTCAAAGCTTCTAAAAGTTTCACTTTAAAAGGAGTAGTCTCAGTATTCTCAGCTAAACCAAAAACTCTCTTTTTAAGTCTATAGATTTTGTCAAGACGCTTTTTTGCCGTTGCTAAATCTTCACTGTTAAAGTTAAAGTTACTTCTATAATGTGTGCTTAAAAGGTAAAAACGAAGTACCTCTCCATCATACTCTTTAAGGGCATCTTTTAAAAAGAAACTATTGCCCAAAGATTTACTCATTTTTTCACCATCAATATTTACAAAACCATTATGCATCCAATAGTTTGCAAGAGCATGATTAGAAGAACATCTTGTTTGTGCTGCTTCATTTTCATGGTGAGGAAAAAGTAAATCAGCTCCACCACCATGAATATCTACTGCAAAGGGAAGGTTTGGTTTTGCTAAATGTTTTTCTATCATAGCTGAACACTCTAAGTGCCAACCAGGACGCCCAGCTCCAAAAGGGGAGTCATAAGTGATAGTGTTATCTTTTACAGATTTCCAAAGAGCAAAATCAGCACTATTTTTTTTCAAAAAGGAACTCTCTATGCGTTCTTGTTTATCTTCTTCTTCTTGAACACGAGAAGAGAGTGATAAATATTCACTGTCACTTGATGTGTCAAAATAGACATCACCCTCAGTTGTAGTGTAGGCATGATTTGTATCGAGTAATTTTTGTATCATCTCTTGCATCGCTTCAAGACTCTCTGTGGCTTTTGGTTCAATATCTGGACGTTTTACACCTATACTAGCCATTTCCTTATGAAAAGAATCGGTATAAAAGTCTGTAATCTCTTTAATACTTTTACCTTGAGCCACTGCTTTTTTTATAATTTTATCATCAATATCTGTAATGTTTCTTGCATAAGTAACATTCAAACCATTGGCTTTGAGTACACGAGTAAGTAGATCAAAAACGAGTGCTGATTTTGCATGACCTAAGTGTGCATCATCATACACAGTTGGTCCACAAACATATAAAGAGACTTTTCCCTCTTCTAGGGGTATAAATTCTCTTTTTATTTTTTTTGCTGAATCATATAGTTGCATGTAAATATTCTCTTATCTCTTTTATATTATTGATATTTTCTGTCCAATTATCATGTAGTTTGAAATTGTTTCGTATACCTAAAATCATGGCAACACTCATTCCCCTAGCCGAACTATCTCCACCTGCTTTTGCATTTTTTTGCATGATAGTTTTAAAATCATCATCAAGAGAGAGTAAGTGTATAGCTCCTGCAAAACCACCATCAATACCACAAGCAGGACCAAAACCTCTAATGACACTAAAAGTATCTTCATTTTTAGAGTTCACACCATCATCTATCCACTGCAAAAGAGTAGGATAGTTGTGTTTTAATTTTTGGATATTGCTTGTAATATCTTGGTTCTCTTTTGTATCCCATAATAGTTCTGCAAAAAACTTTGTAGCAGCTTTTGCTAACTCAGAATTATGTGTTATGCTCACAAGTTCTGAAATATCATGTAGAAATTCTTCTTTTGTTGTGGCAGTTAAAAGTAGAGGGCTTATACGACCACAAATACTTAAATCATTATTAGCTGAACCCATATTTTCAAGTGCATTTCGTGTTGCACCATCAATATAACCCTTATAAGAGGACATTTTACTTTTCCAAAAAGTGTAAAAATCTTGTTTATCAAAGCTTTGATGTTCTTTCATATATTCTAAAAGAAAAAATGTTTGGTCTCCATAGTGTGTAAAATCTCCAGCACTTTTGCCTTTGTGCCACATCGCCTGAGGAGGATTTAAACTCTCCCAGTCTATAGGTAGAGTTTTTAGTTGTTCTTCATCATAAACCCAGTGAGAACCCAATAAATAGGCATCCGCACTTAAAGATGCTAAGATGGAATTATGTATATTATTATGCAAAATTTACTTCCTTTAAAAATGGAATATTATAGCCACTTAAAACTTCTATTGAGTTTCAAAATTATCTTTTTCTAAAGTGAAATTATACACAAAGAGTGTATTATTACAAACAAGAAATGAATCTTTGTTTTGGACAGTTAAAGTTGTGCTTTTTTCAAAGGCAATTTCGAGTGTTGTAATTCCTAATATAATGAGTAAAATGTAATGATAAAATTTTTAGAATATTTTCTCAACAACAGTAGGCTAAATTATGCTTTATTGTTGTTTGTCCTCTATCTTGGAGTAAATGCCTATATAACTATTCCAAAAGAGATGTTTCCGACTGTTGAACTCGATAAAATTAGTATTCGTGCTACTTATGCAGGGGCTAGTGCAGCAAATATGGATAGAATGGCAGTTCGAGATATTGAAGATGCAGTGAGTAGTATTAGTGGAATTGACAAGACTGAAACAACGATAGCCCCTGGTGCATTTACTATGACTTTGACACTAAATGAAAATGCAAATAAGATTAACATTCTTAACAATGTAAAAGATGCGATATCTCTCTCTAAACAGTATCTTCCATCCGATATGAATGAACCCATAGCGACAATTGTAGATAAAGATAAAGCATTAATAAAGTTATCTGTTTCATCTAAACTTTTATCTCGTGGTGAGTTGACTGAAGTTGCAAAAGATATAAAATCCGAATTGTCTAGGATTAAACATATTAGTAAAATTGACATTAGAGGTGATTCTGATCAAGAGGTTTCTATCAAGATAAATTCCCAAGCAATTTTAGCATATGATTTAAATCCTTCGGGTGTTGTAAGTGCCATTACAAATCTCTCGTATATTTTTCCAATTGGAAACATAGAAGAGAAGGGTAACTTTGCTTTTATTTCTACTGTAAATGGTAAAACGAATGCCAAAGATTGGGAAGAGTCTATTTTAAAAATTGATGATAAGTACATAAGGTTAGGTCAGATTGCAAAAGTTGATTTAAGTTATCCTCAAACAACAACTCTCTCATCTTTTAACACAAATTCAACACTTACATTAGTTATATCAAAAAGTGAAGAGGGAAATTCACTAGAGCTTTCAAAAGAGTTACAAGAGTATGTAAAAAAGGTATCTAAAAATTACAAAGGGGTACTTTTTAATTTTTACCAAGATACATCTAAACCCATAAAAGAGCGTTTAGATACTGTCATATCTAATCTGATGTTAGGTCTTGTTCTCGTTTTTTTATCTCTTTTGATTTTGATTAATTTTCGTATTGCAGTTATAGTTGCAATGGGGATACCTTTTTCTTTCATGATAGGGCTTCTTCTTATTGACTACTTGGGCTACTCTATTAATATAGTTTCTTTGTTGGGAGCTTTGATTGTTATAGGCATTGTTGTTGATGATGCGATTGTTGTAAGTGAAAATATACAGCGACATATTGATGATGGCATGGAGGTTAAAGAAGCCTCTGTTCTTGGGGTTAAAGAGATGATGTTACCGGTTACTTTGGCAACACTCACAACAGTTGCAGCTTTTTTACCAATGTTTATGATGAAAGGTGAAATAGCTCTTTTTCTGATTTTAGTGCCTATTGTTGTTGTTATGATTTTACTAGGTTCTTTACTTGAGAGTTTTCTTTTTCTACCACTTCATGCAAGAGAGTTTTTAAAAAAGAGTAATAACTTAGTTGATTGGACAGGGATTCAAAATGCTTATGAAAAATTGTTGTCATTTCATATACACTATAAAAAAATATTTGTGCTTACTTTTTTAATTCTTATTCCAATTTTTACAGTGATAACTGCAAAGTCTATGAAGTTTCAGTTTTTTCCAAATTTTGATGGATCTAATCTTTATATATCAGGAAAATTAGATATTAATACTCCCATAGAAGATACTTTTGAAATTGCAAAGATGGTAGAAGCAGAGATTGTCAAACATGGTGATGAGTTTTTCTTAAAATCGATATCTGCAACGAGCGGATATAGACGTAGTCTTTCCGGTGAAACAGAGTTTAATAACAATGTATTTTTTATTACTATGGAGCTTAAAGATAGAAAAGCAACAGATTTTATGAGTAGTTATATAAATCCAATTTTAAATTTCAGTTTTATATTTAATGACCCAGAGATGATAAGAGATAAAAAAACTTACGAACTTTCACCTCATGCAAGAGATATTATAGAACCTTTTAGAGAAAAATTTCATATGCTTGAACTTGGAGTTATGGAGGATAAACCAGGGCTTATAAGAAGTGATATTCAGATAAATTTATCAGGAAGTGATGATACAAAGCTTGAAGAGGCAATAAACAAACTTGAAGATAAATTGTCAACTATTGATAGTGTCGCAAACTTTAGTGATAATATTAAATATGGCAAAATGGAGTATAAGATAAAAATAAACTCTTATGGAGAGAGTTTAGGTCTCAGTGAAGCTTCTATCTCTAAAGTATTAAGCGATTATTTTTTAGAGCGTCGTCAATCAACCACCTTTAATAACAGAGGAGTCATGGAGATAAAAACAGAAGATATTGCTAAAGATAAAACACAAACTCTTATGAATTTTAATATGGCAGTTGGAGATGGAAGATATGTAAGGTTGAGTGATGTAGCTGAGATAGTAAAAATTAGAGATTATGAAAAGATTGATAAACTAAATGGAAATATTGTAAAAACTGTTTATGCAAATGTTGATAAAAGAGTGATAACAGCAGAAGAGATTCTAACTATATTAGAACCTATGCTTCAAGATATTTCAAGTTCGGGAATAACAGTGGATCTTTTAGGTGAAAAAGAGAAAAATAAGCAACTCAAAGGAGATATGAAAAATAGTTTAGTTTTAGCTGTTTTTTTGATTTTTTTGACACTTTTGTTGATTTTTTCAAAAGTAAAATATGTCCTTATGGTCATGAGTGTTATTCCTCTCTCTATTTTAGGTGCACTGCTTGGACATAAACTTTTAGGAATTCCTCTTACAATGCCATCGATTATTGGGATTTTAGGTTTAGCTGGTGTTGTCATAAATGACGGAATTATCATGTTGGATTTTTTACATGGTACTCGTCGCTCAGAAGAGTTTTTCACTCGTGCAAAACAGAGACTTCGTCCTATTCTTATCACATCCATTACAACTTTTTTAGGACTCTTTAGCCTCATTTTTTATGCAACAGGACAGGCGGTTATTTTACAGCCTATTGCTATCTCTATAGGTTTTGGTTTAGTGTGGGGAACAGTGCTCAATTTACTCTATTTACCTACGTTATATGCCATGGTCAATGGGATTAAACCAAAGAGGAATTAATTAAGTAACTACCCCATTAAGTGAATATGATAGTTATGCTTACTTGACTCATTAATGCTAATGTATTATAGTTGTCATGAGTTCTCAATATAAGAGTATTATAAAAATGAGGGCTAATGTATCTCGAACAACTTAAAAATTATATTAAGTTGAGTAAGGAAGATGAAAGAACTACAAGACATAATAAATGAGGAAAACATATGAGCATACCAGAAAAAACAGTTCAAGAAGTAAAAAGCGTAGCTTACGAATGGCAAAAAAAAATACAGGTTTCAAGAAAAGGAAAGGAGCAGGATTTTCACGACATGATGATGAAAATGCTGAAAAATCCTATTAATAAGATATTTCTTATTGAGTTGCTTGACCAAAGTTTTCGTTCAAAAAATGGAGATAGAGTCGCTGATCAGCTAGAGCATATCTTCGCCAAATATAAAAGTACGGATTTTTTCTCTCAATTTGAACAGATACTTATCTGGTTATTTCGTGACGTAGGTATTTACGTAAGTTCCATATCCATACCGCTTTTTATTCAGTATCTTAGAAATGACATTAGCTCCATTGTCATAAAGGGCGAAGACCCAGTTTTAGCTAAACACATGAAAGCAAGAAGAGATGAAGGGACTCGTGTAAATATTAACGTTATTGGTGAAATAGTGCTTAGTGAAAAAGAAGCTGGGGCGAGAGTAGACAAATATATAAAACTTTTAAAAAATCCCGATGTTGATTATCTCTCTATAAAAATCTCAAATCTTTTTTCTCAGATAATCCCACATGCACATGAAAATAATATTGCGAAAATTTCCGAGCAATTAGAAAAAGTTTATCGTGTGGCTATGAAAAACAGATATAAAGATAAAGATGGTAAAGAGCAATATAAATTTGTAAATCTTGATATGGAAGAGTATAGAGATATTGAAATCACTATTGATTCATTTAAAAATGTTTTACAAAAAGAGGAATTTAAAGATTATCATGCAGGGATTGTTATACAAAACTATCTACCAGATGCTATGATTTATATCAAAGATTTAGCAGATTGGGCTAAAGATAGAGTTCAGAGTGGTGGAGCTCCTATAAAAATCCGTATTGTTAAAGGCGCAAATCAAGAGATGGAATTAACCGAAGCTTCTTTAAGAGGTTGGCATAATGTTACTTATTCATCTAAAGCACAGAGTGATGCAAATTTTAAGATAGCGATGGATTTTTTGCTTGACCCTGAAGTGGCACCCTATGTTCATACAGGCGTAGCCTCTCATAATCTTTTTGACCATGCTTTAGCGATGCTTTTAGCAAAAGAGAGAGGAACTGAGAGCTATTGTTCTGCTGAGATGCTAGAGGGGATGAGTGAGGCAGCTTATGAAGTGCTAAAGAAAGAGGGCTTAAACGTAATACTTTACGCCCCAACCGCTACTAAAGACACCTTTACAAATGCCATTGCTTATCTTGTTCGACGATTTGATGAAAATACGGCAGACCAAAACTTTTTAAGACATAGTTTTGGTCTTGAAGTCGACAGTCCAGCTTGGGAGACGCTCATAAAAAGTTATGACGATGCCATTGCTTTAATACCAACTGTTGATCAAAAACCATACAGAACACAAGATAGAAACAAAGAGATAACTAAAAAAGATATTGATGCGAGAGATTATCAATTTGAAAATGAACCAGATACAGATTTTGTTTTACCTGCAAATAGAAAATGGGCGGAGAGTATCCGCGACAAATGGCAAAATATTGGGGAAGTGGGCGGTTTTAACGCTTATCCTGTTGTTGGTGGCAGAGTAGTTCAAAGAGATGAAAATATTATAGATGTAATAGATAAATCTGGGTATCATGAGAAAAAATTAGCAGGATATTATATACAAGCAAACGAAAATGATATGAGAGTGGCTATTGCTACTGCAAAAGAGGACCCAGATGGTTGGAGAAAACTACACTATCTAGAGAGACAGAAGATTTTAATGGATGTGGCGCATGAGTTAAGATTGGCAAGAGCCGATTTAATCGGTGTGGCTGCCGCTGAAGTTGGAAAAGTCTTTACTGAGACAGACGTAGAAGTAAGTGAAGCTATTGACTTTGCAAATTTTTACCCTTACAGTGTAGCAAAAATGTCAGGTCTTACAGGTGTCCAAGCAAGTGCTAAAGGCGTTGGTTTGGTGATAAGTCCCTGGAATTTTCCTATCGCCATTCCTGCTGGAGGAGTTGCCGCCTCATTAGCCGCTGGAAATACGGTCATACTAAAGCCTGCAGAAGATTCCATACTTTGCGGATATAGACTTTGTCAATGTTTTTGGGATGCGGGGATAAGTAAAAATACGCTTCAGTTTCTTCCTGCGGTTGGAAGTGAAGTCGGTCAACATGTTATACCTAGTAAAGATATTGATTTTACTATATTTACCGGTGGAGAAAAGACAGCGTACCGCATCGTAAAATCACGCCCAGACATAAGTTTAAGCGCTGAAACGGGCGGCAAAGACGCCACCATTGTAACAGCGCTTGCCGATAGAGACCAAGCTATTAAAAATGTAGTTGTATCTGCATTTCATAACTCCGGACAGAAGTGTTCAGCTACTTCATTGCTGGTTTTAGAAAAAGAATTATATGAAGATAAAGATTTTAAAAAGACTTTAAAAGAAGCAGTAGAGTCACTTCAAACAGGTTCGGTATGGAATTTTGCTAATCGCATAGGAACTCTTGCAAATCTCCCAGCAGGAGAGCTTAAAAAATCACTGAGCTATCTTGATGATGGAGAGGAGTGGCTTGTTCCTCCATCTTATGCAGATAAAGGCAACCCATATATGCTTACTCCATCTGTAAGATGGGGAACGAAAAACAGTGATTTTTGTCACATGAACGAACTATTTGGTCCAGTACTTAGCGTAATGCGCGCAGATAATCTTGAGCACGCTATAGAGCTAGTTAACGCAACGGGATATGGTTTAACTTCAGGGATAGAAACACTAGACAAAAGAGAACAAGATTATTGGAGAGATAAAATTCTTGCAGGAAATCTTTATATAAACCGTGGTACAACGGGAGCTATCGTAATTCGTCAACCATTTGGCGGAATGAGAAAGTCCGCTATTGGCAGCGGTAAAAAAGCTGGTGGGTTTAACTATGTTAGTCAATTCATGAACATTGATTATAAAGAGACTAATCTTTATGAGAGTTGTTCAACACAGTTTATAGAGCAGATGAGAAGTTTATTGACGCGCGATACCGTATTTAATGATGAGTGTGAGTTAGCACTTCGTCATATCTGTCATTTTGCTCATTGGCATGAAGTTGAGTTTTTAAAAGAACATGACTATGCACACATACGAGGTGAGAGCAATATTATTCGCTATCTTCCAGTTGAGAGTGTGCTTCTAAGAGTGGAAGAAAGGGATGAATTGGATGAGATTTTAACGACTATTATGGCTATTAAAATGATTGGTGCAAAGCTTCTTGTTTCCATACCTAAGAAGAGTAGAAAGGCGGAATTCATTTGGTTGGAATCAAAACAAGCTTCATTTATAGGTAAAGAGGATAGAATAAGTAGAGATGATGAAGATGAATTAATAGAGATGATGCCTAAGGTTCAAAGAATTAGATTTTTGCATCCGGATAATGTAACGCAAAATATTTATGAGCAAGTTGCGAGTAAAGCGATATATATAGCGAGTAATCCTTTTGTATCACATGGTCGTTTAGAACTAATGCATTATTTTATCGAGCAAAGCATCTCAAACAGTTATCATAGATATGGTAACTTAGGGATTCAAGGTTTAACTTTGGAGGAAGTGTAAGTATATGCAGACAGAAATATTAATATCGTTTATAATCTATATGCTAGTTATGCTAGCAATAGGATTTTACTTTTACTTCAAAACAAGTGATTTAAGTGATTATGTTTTAGGTGGACGTGGACTTAATCCTAGTGTTACAGCCCTAAGTGCTGGTGCATCTGATATGAGTGGATGGCTTCTTTTAGGCTTACCTGGAGTAATGTATAGTGATGGAATTGTAGGAAGTTGGATTGCCGTTGGTTTAATAATAGGTGCGTATCTGAACTGGCATTATGTCGCAAAACCATTAAGAGTTTATACGCATTACTTAAATGATTCTCTTACTATTCCCGATTATCTTGCAAATAGGTTTGAAGATAAGGGACATATGTTACGAATAATTACAGCAGTAGTTATTTTATTATTTTATACGCTTTATACATCTTCAGGGCTTGTCGGTGGCGCAAAACTTTTTGAAGCAACATTTAACATAGGTTATTCGGATGCGCTTTTAATTGGTAGTTTTATTATAGTTTCGTATACATTTTTAGGTGGTTATAATGCTGTAAGTTGGACAGATTTTCTTCAAGGTATCCTTATGATGTTGGCTCTTGTAGTAACGCCGATAGTTGTTATATTTGAGCTTGGTGGAGTTAATGAAGCTTTTACTCTTATGAGAACAATTGATTCATCGCATCTAAATATAGTCAGTGAAGCATCTTTAATCTCAGTTATATCTTCACTAGTGTGGGGTTTAGGTTATTTCGGTCAACCACATATTTTGGTTAGATTTATGTCAATTAGAGATGAAAAAGAGATAGGAATCGCAAAAACTATCGGTATGAGCTGGATGATTCTCTCAGTAATAGGCTCTTTAAGCGTTGGCTTTTTTGGTTTTGTTTATGTGGTGGCCAACGGTATTGACCTACAAGATAGTGAGAAAATTTTCATCATACTTTCTCAGCTAGTTTTTAACCCTTGGATAGCAGGATTTTTACTAGCTGCAATCTTGGCTGCTATCATGAGTACGGTCGATTCACAACTCCTTGTATCTTCATCAGTACTTACTCGTGATATTTATCATGCTATCATTCGTAAAGATGCAAGTGATAAAGAGCTGGTTTGGGTTGGTCGCGCAACGGTGATCCTCATCGCTATAATAGCTTGGTATATCTCAGCAGATAAAAACTCTAGCGTACTTCAATTGGTTTCTTATGCATGGGCAGGTTTTGGAGCTGCGTTTGGGCCACTAATAATACTAAGTTTATACAATCGTAATATTACTAAATCTGGAGCTATATGGGGTATGGTGGTTGGTGCAACTACCGTTATGGTCTGGAAACAAATAGAAGGAGGTATATTTGATGTTTTTGAATTACTTCCTGGATTTATTTTTTCGTGGATTGCCATATTGGTATTTAGCAAATATTCAGATGAGAGTTCAGACGTAATTCTTGAAAATTATGACGCAGTTCAAGAGAAACTAAAAAATTGAGAAAAAATATGGATGAATATTTATACTTAGAACTTGATAAGTGCTTGAGCATAATAAATGATAGAAAACTTAATCCACAAAAGAAGCAATATTTCCATAGATTGAAATTTTAAATAAAATAGGAGTTTAAAATGAAAAGAATAGTTTTTAAAGTAGGAAGCAGTGTTTTAACGGAAACAACAAGCATAGCAAAAGAGAGGATGTTACATCTGGTCTCTTTAATTGCTGAAGCTAGAAAAAAATATGAAGTTATTTTAGTTTCATCTGGTGCTGTAGCTGCTGGATATACAGCAGTTCAATTAAACAGAAGCATACCTACGAGTAAAAAGGTTTTAGCATCTGTGGGGCAACCTATTCTTATGAGTTCTTATAAAAATATGTTTGAGATTTACGGTGTAACTATCTCTCAAATACTCTTAACGGAGGAAGATTTTGATTCAAGAGTACACACTAGAATTTTTCAAGATATTATAGATAGAACATTTAAAAATGATATTTTACCTATTGTTAACGAAAATGATATCTCAACAACTCCAGATCAACTATTTGGAGACAATGACCAACTATCTGCTCACGTTGCTTACCATACGGGAGCAGATATGCTTATAATATTAAGCGATATTGATGGTTATTACGATTCTAACCCTAAAGATAACCCTAAAGCGCAAATAAGAAGAATAGTAACTGGGATAAAAGAGGAGGAGTTAAATCAAAAACATACTCCAAACTCTAAATTTGCAACGGGTGGAATTGTCACAAAACTTAAAGCAGCCCAATACCTTATGAGTAAAAATAGAGAGATGTTTTTATGTAATGGTTACGATTTAACCTCCGCTAGAGAGTTTTTGATAGAGGGAGTACATAACAAAGGCACTCTATTTAGTAACAAACAAGAAGGTAAAAAATGAGATTAACTTTTATTGGAAATGGCAATATGGCTAAAGCCCTTATATAGGGTTTAGTTTAAAATTTATGGTAGTGGACAAATTAGAGTGTGAAAATGATATGTTAGTTGTTTGAAAACTAGATAGATTCGGCAGAAATCTAAAATGCTTAGTGTCAAAAGTCAATTAAAAATTTATAAATAAGTGTATAATCATCTCATGTATTTAAAAAAAATGTTACAAAATATAACAATAAAACAAGCAAATGTTATAACTGCTACTGTTATATTCGCTTTTAGTTTAGTGTTTGTTGGATTACTTGTTGAAGAGATGTATAAAGATTATGGAAAAGCTTTAGAGGAAAATATAAATTCTGTTTCTAGTCAATCAGTGAATAATATACTAAGAGAGCAAAAAGCGGAAAAATTAAAAGCACTCTCAATTAAGACTACTTTGGTTATTGTAACACTCTCTTTTATAATTTTTGCGATTAGTCTAGGTTTCTATAAAATCTTAAATGCATTACTTCAAAACGACACACAAATATTTTTAGAGTTTTTTGAATCAGCTGCTCATAAAGAGCATGTGCTGATTCCCCAAATGATTTTTTTTAAAGATTTTAGAGTAATGGTTAGTTATATTAATGAAATGTTATGCACAATCAATGAGCAAAAAAAATCTTTAATAGAATTGAATTTAGGACTTGAAGATAAAATAAAAAAGAAAACAATTACTTTAGAAGAGAGTAATAGAAATTTAGAAAAAGAAAAAATATTTTCACAAGAGTTATTAAAATCTCAAAAAGAGTTTTTAAGATATGCAGTACATGAAACAAATACTCCATTAAGTGTTATTTTGACAAGTATTGAACTTTATACTCTGAAAAATAAGAAAGATAGACAGCTATCAAAGATAGAATCAGCTGTTAAAAATATATTTAGTATTTATGATGATTTAAGTTATTTGGTGAAAAAAGATCAAGTTCAATATCCTAAATCTGTCATTAACTTAGAAAAGTACATAGGCTCTCGTATAGATTTTTTTCATGAAGTAGCAGAGCATTCACGGATAACATTTGAGTATATTCCAGAGATTATAAATGCACATATATACTTTAATGAGACTAAATTACAAAGAATTATAGACAATACAATAACAAATGCAATCAAATACACATTGGTAAATCAAAAAGTCAAAGTAACTTTAAAAAAAGTAGGTTCTTTGGTGGAATTTTCAGTGGGAAGCAAATCAAAGGTAATTGAAAATACCGATAAAGTTTTTGATGCATTTTACAGAGAAGAGAATGTTTCTAAAGAGAAAGATGGTTTTGGTTTAGGCTTGCGTTTAGTTGGTTCCATATGTGAGGAAGAAGCTGTAAATGTTTCCGTGAATTCTACTGAAGATTTTACAGTCTTTCAATATAAGTTTAAAATAATGGGTGAATAATGAAGATACTTTTACTAGAAGATGAAGTAATGCTTAATGAATCTATATGTGAGTATTTAGAATCTGAAGGACATCAGGTAGAGAGTTTTTTTGATGGAGACGAAGCATACACCCATGTAAATAAAGTATCATATGATTTATTGATACTAGATATAAATGTTCCAGGGACAGATGGACTGAGTTTTTTAGAAAAACTCCATGCATTAAAGATTCATATTCCAACCATCTATATAAGTGCGTTAGTTGATATAGAAGATATTTCTCGTGCATATGATTTAGGCTGTCATGATTATTTGAAAAAACCATTTCATCTTAAAGAACTTGGTCTACGTTTAGACAGAATAAAACTTGCCAATGATATGCCCCGTCTTCACCTGCGTTTATCAAAAAACTACTCTTATAATCAAGAACACAGTACACTTTTGTTTAAACAAGAAATATGTACCTTAAGTAAACGCCAGTCTCAAATAATAGATTTATTGGCTCGAAACAGAGGAATGGTAGTTGATTTTGAACAGTTTAGCATCTATGTATGGGATGAACAAATTGTTGATAATGCTACTATACGTGCTGAAGTAAATCGACTGAAAAAATTTCTTCAAGAAGATATTATCACCAATGTTCGTGGTATGGGCTACATGATAGAAAAACCTTAGCTGCCATACTCTTTAACTCAAATTTATTGATGTATGATAGAATACCAAGAAAATATTGATGCACATAGAAATAACTTATTCTCAATAAAGGAAATGATTTGCCATCTAAACCATTAACTATTCAAAACCGAGTATATCTAGAACGAGTTAAACTTTTTTTTGGAAATGCTGTTGGAAATCTTATTGGTGCAGTCATTGGTGGAATCTTTATTGCCATTATTTTAGAATCTGCAGATGTTCCTTTACCTCATATATTAATCTGGTTTTCCTTTGTTTTTTTATTTGCTATTACAACTGGCTATATAGAAAAACGCTATAGTAATCAAGAATTAAACATACAAAATGCATCTAAATGGGTCTATCTTAGGAGTGCTTCAGGTGGTTTAATTGGTCTTATGTATGGACTTTCCCCCTTTGTTTTTTCTCAATATTTGGGAGTACAAGAAGAGATGTTTCTTTTTATAATTCTCTCTACGATGATTTCTATTGCTCTAGTAGGGTATTCAATTATGCCTTATTATTACATTCTATTAAATTTACTTACACTTACCCCTTTGACTTTTTACTTTTTGTCATATTCTGATTCAACACATGTTATTTTAGGCATAACGGCTATTATATGGCAATTTTTAGTTATATCTAAAGGATGGAAAGTTTCTAAATCTTCTATCAATGCCATTACATTGAATGAACAATTACAAAAAGAAATTAAACATCATAAAGAAACAAAAAAAAAGCTTCAGCAACTTGCTACACATGATATACTTACTGGCATTCCAAATAGACACTTACTCATGGAAAATTTAGAATCTATGTTTTCACTTGCACGTCGACATGAGAAAAAAATTATTATAATGTTTATAGATTTAGATGGTTTTAAAGACATCAATGATAATTATGGACATGAAGCAGGTGATTTTTTACTTAAAGAAGTGTCATCTAGGCTAAAAGATTATATTAGAAAATCTGACACTTTAGCTAGAATTGGAGGAGATGAATTTATATTAGGTTTTATGGAAACAGAAGATATTGATACTTTAGCAAATCGTATTAGTAACTCTATTTCTGAACGAATTATACTTCCAGATGGTAACACAGTACAAGTTGGAGGATCAATTGGTACTTCATTGTTCCCAGATGATGGAGCTACTCCAGAAGATTTAATTAAAATATCAGATATTAGAATGTATGTATCTAAATCAGATGCAAAGAATACATAATTTGCATAAACTGTAATATCTCCTATAAATAAGTGTTACTTTTTTTCACAACTTGAAAAGAAAGCCATAAAAAATCTCTAAATTTATCTTTTGCTATTTTCGTGCTATGTTTATTTCCTACCATTAGAATGTAAAAATTTCAAAGGGGAATATATGAAATATATAGTATTAAGTGTCATAGTTGCAGGTCTTGTTAGCTCAGTAAATGCAGCAGAAGATTTAGAAACTATGTTTAGCGAAGGAAAAGTAAGTGGTCAGATTAGAGAGTTTAGCATCTCTAGAAGTTATAAAAAATCTGTTGGAACTGATTATACTCGTCAGGCAAATGCAATTGGTGGTCATTTAAAGTTTGAAACTGCAGATTATAAAGGCTTGAGTTTTGGAACTGCAATGTATACAACAAATGGTTTTTTAAATGACACTCCAAAAGATGATTATACTAAAGTTGATCAAACACTTCTTGGTAAAGATAACAATAGTTACACAATTCTTGGTGAAGCTTATCTTCAATATAAGTATTCAAATACTACATTTAAAGGTGGTAGACAAAAACTTGATACACCTTTAGCTGGCTCAGATGATGCAAGAATGTTACCCAACCTTTTTGAAGCTTATGTATTAACAAATACTGATTTAGAAAATACTACTTTAGTAGCAGCACATGTAACAAGATTTGCTCAAGGAACTTTTGGGCGTGTATATGATGCTTCTGCAAATTCTGCAAATTCTATTTTATCTGCTACATCAGGTTATTCAGCAGTAGACACTAGAAATCGTGTTGGTGATTTTGTAAATATGGGTGAATATGCTGTTGGTACATCGACTAATGGTGTAACAGCTGCTGCAGTAATTTATACAATGAATGATTATGTTAAAGTACAATTATGGGACTATTATGCATATGATATTTTAAATGCTATTTATGGACAAGTTGATTTAAAGTGGAATTGTCTTCTAAGTGATAATGTACATCCATTTTTCTCTGCACAAGTTATTAATGAAAATGAAGTTGGAGATAAACTCATAGGTAAACTTGATGGAACTTATGCTGCTGGAAAATTTGGTGCAAGTGTTGAAAACTTTACAGCATATATAGCATATTCTCAAACATCAAAAAATAGTGCTTCTGATATTAGCGGTGCTGGTAATATAGGACAAAAAAGTGCCATCATTACACCATGGGGTGGAATGCCAGCATATACACAAGGTATGGTAACTCGTCACCAATTTTTAGCAGGAACAAAAGCGAGTAAGATAGCAGCTTCTTACAACTGGAAATCTTTTGGTCCAGACTTAAAAACGGTACTTTATTATACACATTTTGATATGGATAATAATAATGGTTATACTTACGGTAATGCAAGTGAATCAGGTTTCGATTTTATTTATAAACCAGCAATGGTGAAAAATCTTAATCTTCGTCTTCGCGGAAACTTTACAGATGATTATTATGTTGCAAATACAACAGGTAATACTGTAGCATGGAATGAATATAGATTTATAGTTAACTATAACTTCTAAAAGGAAAAAATATGAACAAAGAACTCGTAGAAAAAATTAAGGCAAATCCTGATTATCAAAAACTGGTAAAAACAAGAACTGCTTTTGCGATAAAATTAAGTATAGCAATGTTAGTAGTGTATTTTGCATTTATTTTAACAATTGCTTTTGATCCATCGGCATTGGGTGTTCCTCTTTCAGCTGATACAGTGACAACTATAGGTATTCCAATAGGAATGGCTATTATTTTATTTGCTTTTGTTTTAACAGGTATTTATACAAAACGCGCAAATGGCGAGTTTGATGACCTTGCAAACAAAATTAAAAATGCAGTGAAGGAAAACTAATGAGTACAATGAGTAGAGTATTTCTGTTTTTAGTTCTTGGAACTATTGCAGTTTTTGCATCGGGAACAATTGAAGGTGAAATCGAAAAACAGGCACTGAATGTATCTGCTATCGTAATGTTCATCATTTTCGTAGGAGCAACTCTTGGTATCACTTACTGGGCTGCAAAAAGAACAAAATCTGCAAAAGATTTCTATACAGCTGGTGGTGGAATTACAGGTTTACAAAATGGTATGGCTATCGCTGGTGATTATATGTCGGCGGCTTCATTTTTAGGTATTTCTGGACTTGTATACTTAAAAGGTTATGATGGTCTTATTTACTCAATCGGTTTCTTAGTTGGTTGGCCAATCATTCTTTTCTTGATTGCAGAACCTCTTCGTAACTTAGGTAAATATACTTTTGCTGATGTTGCATCGTATAGATTAAAACAAACTCCTATCCGTACTTTAGCTGCAGCTGGGTCTATTGCGACGGTTATTCTTTATCTAATTGCACAAATGGTTGGAGCTGGTAAACTTATTCAACTTCTTTTTGGACTTGATTATGAAGTTGCAGTTATTTTAGTTGGTGTACTGATGGTTTTATATGTAACATTTGGTGGTATGCTTGCTACTACATGGGTACAGATTGTTAAAGCATTTTTACTACTCTCAGGTGCTACATTTATGGCTATTGCTGTAATGGCACATTATGATTTTAGTTTTGGTTCACTTTTTCAAGCTGCTGTTGATGCTAGGAACTCAGGAACTCTTGATGTTATGAGCCCTGGTGGACTTGTATCTGATCCAGTTTCTGCTATTTCACTTGCGATTGCTCTTATGTTTGGTACAGCTGGTTTACCACATATTCTTATGAGATTCTTTACAGTAAGTAATGCGAAAGAGGCTCGTAAATCAGTTTTCTTTGCAACAGGTTTTATTGGTTACTTTTACATTTTAACATTCATCATCGGTTTTGGTGCAATGGTTATGGTTTTCAAAAATCCTGAGTATTTAGATGTTGCAAAACAGGCTATTGATGGTGGCTACCCAATTTTTGGTGGTAAAAATATGGCTGCTATTCACTTGTCTCATGCAGTTGGTGGAGACTTCTTCCTTGGATTTATTTCAGCTGTTGCATTTGC
>ERZ890953.351-NODE-351-length-27521-cov-11.695405_pt1 | contig 27521 bp, 26 predicted proteins | sample MGYA00521264_ERZ890953 | MGnify/ENA primary metagenome ERZ890953 (study PRJEB32303, sample SAMEA104408629) | aquatic metagenome | biome: Brackish water; feature: Chemocline; material: water | place: Baltic Sea | collected 2014-10-26T21:54:00 | depth 200 m ...
TACAAGAAGACATGATTATAAATGTCCGTGGCATGGGCTATATGATAGATAAACCTTAATTTCTTTTTTTTGTAAATATGATAGAATAGTCAAAAGATATTGATAGCCATACAAATAATTTATCATCAATAAAGGAGATGATTTGCCATCTAAACCATTAACGATTCAAAATCGAGTATATTTAGAACGAGTTAAACTCTTTTTTGGAAATGCTGTGGGAAACCTTATTAGTGCAGTCATTGGTGGGATTTTTATTTCCTTGATATTAAAGTCTGTAGATGTTCCTGTACATCAGATATTAATCTGGTTTTCCTTTGTTTGTCTATTTGCTATGACAACTGGGTATATAGAAAAGCGTTATAGTAATCAAGTGTTAAACATACAAAACGCATCTAAATGGGTATATGTTAGGAGTGTCGCAGGTGCTTTGATTGCTCTTATGTATGGACTTTCTCCATTTATTTTTTCTCAATATTTGGGAGTGCAAGAAGAGATGTTTCTTTTTATAGCATTCTCTGCGATGGTCTCTATTGCTTTAGTAGGGTATTCTATTATGCCCTATTATTACACTCTGTTAAATCTACTTTCACTAACCCCTTTAACTTTTTATTTTTTGTCATATTCTGATTTTATACATATTATTTTAGCTATGACAGCTATTGTTTGGCAATTTTTAGTTATCTCTAAAGGATGGAAAGTTTCTAAATCTTCTATCAATGCCATTACATTAAACGAACAACTACAAGATGAAATTCAGCATCATAAAGAAACAAAAGAAAAGCTTTTACAACTTGCTACTCATGATATACTTACTGGAATTCCAAATAGACGTTTACTTATGGAAAATCTTGAATCTATGTTCTCACTTGCACTTCGTCATGATAAAAAAGTCATTATAATGTTTATTGATTTGGATGGTTTTAAAAATGTCAATGATAGTCATGGACATGAGGCAGGTGACTTTTTACTCAAAGAAGTATCAGTTCGTCTAAAACATTATATTAGAAAATCTGACACCTTGGCGAGAATGGGAGGAGATGAGTTTATATTGGGATTTATGGAATCAGAGGATATCGAGACTTTGACAGACCGCATTATTAACTCAATCGCTGAGCCAATTACACTTCCTAATGGTAATATAGCACAAGTCGGAGCATCCATTGGTGTTTCACTATTTCCTGATGATGGAGATACTCCAGAAGATTTAATTAGAGTAGCGGACAATAGAATGTACACATCTAAATCAAATACAAAGGGTATGTATACATTTTCTGATTAACATACACTAACTTTAATATTTTAACTAGAAACTTTTTTGTATTACTGTTACTTATCTTCACAGTTGTTAAAAAAACTAAATAAATCGTCACAAATTAGTAGCTTGCTATTTTCGTGCTATGTTTGTAATTTATCATCATAATGTAAAAAATTTCTTAGGGAGAAAATATGAAGAAGTTAGCATTAAGTATGGTAGCTATCGGATTAATCTCTTCAGTGAATGCAGCTGAAGATATAAGTTCGATGTTTAGTGAGGGAAAAGTAAGTGGGCAAATTAGAGAGTTTAGTATCTCTAGAAGTTATAAAAGATCTGCAGCAGCAGATTTTACACGTACGGCAAATGCAATAGGTGGTCATTTAAAGTTTGAGACGGCAGCTTATCAAGGTCTAAGTTTTGGAACTGCGTTTTATACTACAAATGGTTTCTTAAACGATACTCCAAAAACAGATTATATTAAAGTAGATCCAACACTACTTGGTAAAGACAACAACAGTTATGCAATGCTTGGAGAGGCTTATCTTCAGTTTAAGTACTCAAATACGACATTTAAAGGTGGTCGTCAAAAGCTCGATACTCCATTAGCAGGTTCTGATGATGCAAGAATGTTGCCAAACCTTTTTGAAGCTTATGTACTGACAAATACAGATATAGAAAATACAACATTAGTAGCAGCACATGTAACTAAATTTGCTCAAGGTACTTTTGGTCGTGTTTATGATGGTTCTGCAAATAATGCAAATGCAATCTTATCTGCTACATCAGGTTACTCAGCAGTAGATACTAGAAATCGTGTTGGCGATTTTGTGAACATGGGTGAGTATGCTATAGGTACAGCTACTAATGGTGTAACAGCAGCAGCTGCAATTTATAAAATGAATGATAATTTTACAGTTCAATTGTGGGATTATTATGCTCATGACATTTTAAATGCTATTTATGGACAGGTTGATTTGAAATGGAAGTGTCTTTTAAGCGACAATGTTCATCCATTCTTTTCAGCACAGTTGATTGATGAAGATGAAGTTGGCAAGAAGCTACTTGGTCAAATCAATGGAACTTATGTAGCAGGTAAATTTGGTGCAAGTGTTGAAAACTTTACGGCTTATGTAGCTTACTCTCAAGCATCAAAAAATGATGCGGCTGATATAACAGGTGCAGGCAATATAGGACAGAAAAATGCGATTATTACACCATGGGGCGGAATGCCAGCTTATACACAAGGTATGGTAACTCGTCACCAATTTTTAGCAGGAACAAAAGCAAGTAAAATTGCAGCTTCATATAACTGGAAAGCTTTCGGACCCGATTTGAAAACAGTTGTTTATTATTCAAGTTACAATATGGACAAAAATAATGGTTATACTTATGCTGATGCAAGTGAATCAGGTTTTGATATTATATATAAACCAGCACTAGTGAAAAATCTTAACCTTCGTCTTCGTGGAAATTTTACAGATGATTTTAATGTTGCAACATCTGGTGCTACAACTGGTTGGGATGAATATAGATTTATAGTTAACTATAATTTCTAATACAAGGAAAGAACATGAACAAAGAACTAGTAGACAAAATTAAAGCAAATCCTGATTACCAAAAGTTGGTAAAGACAAGAACTGCTTTTGCAATTAAACTAAGTATAGCAATGTTAATAGTGTATTTCGCATTTATTTTAACAATTGCTTTTGAACCATCAGCATTGGCAGTACCCCTTTCAGCTGATACAGTTACCACTATTGGTATCCCAATAGGAATGGTAATTATTGTATTTGCTTTTGTTTTAACAGGTATTTACACAAAGCGTGCAAATGGCGAGTTTGATGATTTAACAAAAAAAATTAAAAACGCAGTGAAGGAAAACTAAATGAATATAATAAATAGAGTATTTCTGTTTTTAGTTCTTGGAACTATTGCAGTTTTCGCATCTGGAACAATTGAAGGTGAAATCGAGAAACAGGCACTTAATGTCTCTGCTATTGTAATGTTTGTAATCTTCGTAGGGGCAACACTTGGTATTACTTACTGGGCAGCTAAACGTACAAAATCTGCAAAAGATTTTTATACAGCTGGTGGTGGAATTACAGGTTTTCAAAATGGTATGGCTATCGCTGGTGATTATATGTCAGCAGCATCTTTCCTTGGTATTTCTGGACTTGTATACTTAAAAGGTTATGATGGTCTTATCTACTCAATCGGTTTTTTAGTTGGTTGGCCAATTATTCTTTTTCTTATAGCAGAACCTTTACGTAACTTAGGCAAGTATACTTTTGCTGATGTTGCATCATACAGATTAAAACAAACTCCTATCCGTACTTTAGCAGCAGCTGGGTCTATTGCTACTGTTATACTTTATCTAATCGCTCAAATGGTTGGTGCGGGTAAACTTATACAACTTCTTTTTGGACTTGATTACGAAGTTGCTGTTATCTTAGTTGGTGTGTTGATGATTTTATATGTAACATTTGGTGGTATGCTTGCTACTACATGGGTACAAATTGTTAAGGCATTTTTACTACTATCAGGTGCTACATTTATGGCAATCGCTGTAATGGCACATTATGATTTTAGTTTCGGTTCACTTTTTGCTGCTGCTGTTGATGCTAGAAATACAGGATCTCTTGATGTCATGAGCCCAGGTGGACTTGTATCTGATCCAGTTTCAGCTATCTCTCTTGCTATTGCACTTATGTTTGGTACAGCGGGTTTACCACATATCCTTATGAGATTTTTCACAGTAGGTGATGCAAAAGAGGCTCGTAAATCAGTTTTCTTTGCAACAGGTTTTATTGGTTACTTTTACATATTAACATTCATCATCGGTTTTGGTGCTATCGTTATGGTTTTCAAAAACCCTGAGTATTTAGATATAGCTAAACAAGCAATTAGTGGTGGTTACCCAATCCTTGGTGGTAAAAATATGGCTGCTATTCACTTAAGTCATGCAGTTGGTGGAGACTTTTTCCTTGGGTTTATTTCAGCTGTTGCATTTGCTACTATTTTAGCAGTGGTTTCTGGTCTTACTTTAGCGGGTGCTTCTGCAATAAGTCATGACCTTTATGCTTCAGTCTTCAAAAAAGGAAAAGCTGATGGTCAAGCTGAAATGAAAGTTTCTAAAATGGCTACCGTTGCTCTTGGTATTGTCGCAATTATGATGGGTATCGCATTTGAACAACAAAATATCGCTTTCGTTGTTGGTCTTGCTTTTGCTATTGCTGCATCTGCTAACTTCCCAATTTTATTCCTTTCAATGTATTGGAAAAATTTAACAACTCGTGGTGCTGTTATTGGTGGCTCTTTAGGTCTTGCTACAGCAGTAATTCTTGTTATACTTGGGCCAATTGTTTGGGTACAAATCTTAGGAAACGCAGAAGCGATTTTTCCTTACAAATATCCAGCACTTTTCTCTGTAACAGTGTCATTTGTTAGTATTTGGTTCTTTTCTATTACAGATTCTTCATATGATGCAAAAGCTGAAAGAGAAGCTTTTGAAGCACAATACATTCGTTCTCAAACGGGTATTGGTGCAGAGGGTGCTTCTGAGCATTAATCATGAGTATATTAGACCAAAGAAAACTAATTGGGTCTATTCATCCTTTTGAGTTGTTAAGTTCAAATGAACTTGACAACTTAATGGAAAAAATTGATATTGCTTACTACACAAAAGATACACTTCTTTTTTCTAAAACTTTAGAATCTATTGCTTTTTATATTGTTATCAAAGGTTCAGTAAATGAATATATAGAAGATGAACTTCATAATGTTTACAATCAAGGCGATAGTTTTGATGCGGATGCGCTTATCTATACAAAGACAGAATCACGTTTTGTGGTTGATGAAGAACTTATTTGTTATGAGATAAAAAAAGATGATTTTTTAGATTTGATGCAAAACAAAAAAGTGCAAAGTTATTTTCTACAAGATTTTGTATCACGCCATCAACAGTTGAAAAATTATGATGTATCGAGTGATTTAACACCTTTTTTAATCTCTAAAATTTCTGAAATTTTTTTGCATCAAGCTTGTGTTGTAAATGCGCAAGAGTCTATTTATAACTCTCTTGTGAAACAAAAAGAAGTTCATTCGAATGTTATTATTGTTGAAGATAAAGAAGAATATTTAATTGTCACAGACAGTGACTTAAGAGAGAAAGTACTACTTAGTGGACTGAGTGTACAAGAGAGTATTAAAAAAATAGCGACCAAAGGCCTGATTAGCATAGATATAAATGATTTTTTATTTAATGCTTTACTTATGATGACCGAAAATGCGATTAAGCATTTAGTTGTTACAGATAATGGCACTATAGTTGGGGTTTTAGAACAACTTGATTTATTAAGTTATTTTGCAAATCATTCCCATTTAGTGGCTGTACAGATTGATAAAGCAAAGAGTGTAGAAGATTTAAAAGAACTGCAAGAAGATCTGAAAAATATCATAGTAACACTCCGAGCAAAAGGGGTGAAAGTTCGTTATATTTCTAAACTTGTATCAGCACTCAATATCAAGATATATAAAAAAGTTTTTGCTATGTTTGTTCCTGATACACTACAGGATAAATGTACACTGCTTGTCATGGGAAGTGAGGGACGAGAAGAACAAACTATCAAAACAGATCAAGATAATGCTCTAATCATAAAAGATGGTGTAGATGAGAAACTTTTTTTTCAACCAATGATGGATATGAACAGAGCATTACTTGAACTTGGATTTCCAAAGTGTTCTGGAGATGTAATGGTTAGTAACCAATACTGGAGAAGGAGTGTTAAAGCTTATAAAGCTTTAATTAATGAGTGGACAGAAAGCTTAAATGAAAAGTCATTACAAAACTTGAGTATATTTTTGGATGCAAAATATGTGGCAGGTGAAGAGTCTTTACATAGTGAACTTAAACAGTATCTTTATCACCATTTTCATAATCGAGATGATGTGTTAGCACACATCGCCAAAGCTGTTTTAAATTTTGATACACCACTATCTTTGTTTAGTAAGTTTGTGACAGATAAAAAACATGAAAATGGAATAGATTTGAAAAAAGGTGGAATTTTTGCTCTTGTTCATGGAGTAAGAACACTCTCCTTAGAGTATGAGATTAAACAAACGAATACTATTGAAAGAATTAAAGAGTTAAATAATCGTGAGATTATAGATAAAAACTTTGCAACCGAATTGATTGAAAGTTTTGACACTTTAAGCAGTGTTAGACTTCAAGCAATGCTTGGAGCAAAAGAACCACAAGAGAGTCATTATATAGATCCAAATGAGTTGAGTAAATTGCAACGAGATTTACTTAAAGATAGTTTTAAAATCATAAATAAATTTAAAAAATTTATGAGTTTTCATTTTCATCTTAATATGGTTGTATAGTTGTGTTTTCATTTATCATAAACTGGCAAAATAAACGCAATCATTCAAAATTAAAAGATCAAGAGTTTGATTTTTTATTTGAACAAGATGTAAGTGGTGAATATGTCGTTTTTGACACAGAAACAACGGGACTCAATCCAAAAGTTGATGATATTCTATCAATTGGAGCTGTGAAGATAAGAGACAATAAAATAATTACTTCAGAGACTTTTGAAGTTTTTATAAAAAATTCTTATGACATTGCTCCAAAAAGTATAGAGATTCATCAGATTAGAAATTGTGATCTTATTAATGCAAAGTCTGCAGAGGAAGCTATAAAAAGTTTTTTGTATTTTATAGGTTCAAGACCTCTAGTAGGGTACTATTTAGAGTTTGATATTAATATGATAAATAAATATATAAAACCAATGATGGGAGTGACACTTCCAAATAAAAGGTTTGAAGTATCTGAAATTTACTTTGATAAAACTATTGAGTTAATTCCTCAAGGTAATATTGATTTACGATTCGATACAATCCTCAAAAAATGTGATGTTCCTGCTATGGGAGCCCATAACGCAGTCAATGATGCAATCATGACAGCGATGATTTACTTGAAATTAACAAAAGGATAAATAGATGTCAAAACCAGTTTTTCAACCAAATGAAGAGTTTGCAGCAAATGCTCGTATAGGAAGTATGGACGAATACCATGCTTTACAAAACAAAGCAATCGAAAATTATGAAGGTTTTTGGGGTGATTACGCTAAGGAGAAGTTAGATTGGATAGAACCATTTACAAATACTTTAGATGAGTCTGAGTTTCCATTTGTAAAATGGTTTGATGGTGGTAAGTTAAATGTTTCAGCACAATGTATTGATCGTCATTTAGATACAAGAAAAAACAAAGCAGCGATTATTTTTGAAGGTGACCGTGGTGATAAACAAGTAATTACATACTTAGATTTGTATTACAATGTAAACAAGTTTGCAAACCTTTTAAAAGGTGATTTTGGAGTAAAAAAAGGTGATAGAGTTGTAATTTATATGCCAATGATTCCAGAAGCCGCTTATGCTATGCTTGCATGTGCTAGAATTGGTGCTATTCACTCTATTGTATTTGGTGGTTTCTCTTCTGAAGCACTTAAAGATAGAATCGAAGATGCTCAGGCAAAAGTAGTTATTACGGCCGATGGTGCTTTTAGAAAAGAGAAACCATATATGCTAAAACCAGTTGTTGATGCAGCTATCGATGAAAATTCTCCAGTAGAAAAAGTACTTGTTGTTGAGAGAAATAATGAAGATGTGACTTGGGTTGCTGGACGTGACTACTCATATAATGAACTTATAAAAAATAAATCAGCTATTTGTGCCGCTGAAGTAATGGATGCAGAAGATCCTCTTTTCTTACTTTATACATCAGGCTCAACTGGTAAACCAAAAGGTGTACAACACAACTCTGCTGGTTATATCCTTTGGGCACAGATGACGATGGAGTGGGTATTTGATGTAAAAGAGAACGATACTTACTGGTGTACTGCTGATGTTGGTTGGATTACAGGGCACACTTATATAGTTTATGGTCCACTTGCAATGGGTGCTACAACTGTAATGTTTGAGGGTGTTATCACTTATCCTGATGCAGGTCGTCCTTGGAAAATGGTGCAAGACCATAGAATCAACCAGTTTTATACTGCTCCAACTGCCATTAGAGTTTTACATAAAATGGGTGAACATGAACCAGCTAAATATGACTTAAGTTCACTAAAAGTTCTTGGAACAGTTGGTGAACCAATCGATCCACCTGCATGGAAGTGGTACTATGAAGAGGTAGGACAAAGTAAATGTGCTATTGTTGATACTTACTGGCAAACTGAAACAGGTGGACATGTAGTTTCTCCACTACCAGGTGCAACACCAATTAAAGCAGGATGTGCTACTCTTCCTCTACCAGGAATTATGGGTGAGATTTTAGACCCAGAGACTGGTGATAAAGTTGGAGCAGGAGAGAGTGGTTATATGTGTATTACTCGATCTTGGCCTTCAATGATTCGTGGTGTTTGGGGTGACCCAGAGCGTTTTGTAAAATCATATTTTGGTGATGTGAAAAAAGATGGTAAACCTGTGTACTTTACAGGTGATGGTGCAAACTATGATGAAGATGGTTATATCACTATTACTGGGCGTACAGATGATGTTATCAATGTTTCAGGACATAGAATGGGAACTGCTGAAGTTGAAGCAGCGATTAAAAAACATGCAAATGTGGCTGAAGTAGCTGTTGTTGGAAAACCTCATGAGATAAAAGGTGAGGGTATCTTTGCTTATGTTGTTTTAAAATCTGATGATGGTATTGCTGATGAAGTTGAAGAGATAAAAACTATTAATAATATTATTAAAAAAGAGATAGGAAATATTGCTCTTTGCGATGATATGGTTTTTGCTCCAGGACTTCCAAAAACTCGTTCAGGAAAGATTATGCGTCGTATTCTTCGTTCTATTGCAAAAGGAGAAGCTATCACTCAAGATATTTCAACACTTGAAGATCCATCAATTGTTGAAAAAATATCGAAGATGGTTAATGGATAACTAATGTTATTAATTGAACTATTTACAGACTATGTCTTTAATAAAAAAGATTTAGTTGAGTATGTTGAATTACGAAAAAGTATAAATGAACGAGGAGAGTTTAATGATGGCTTGTTAATACAAGCTGCAAAAAACTTAGAGCACTTAAAAGTTGAAAATCATCAAGTGTATAAAGAGATGTATGAAACTCTTGATAAATATGTAAAAGCAAATAAGGGATTCACTATGGAATATCCTATTAATTTTATTCGTCAGATTTTAAAGCTCGACAAAAATGGATACACAGCTGAAAAAATGTTAGAAGATTATAAAAATGAGTTAAATCATTATCATCATAGTATGTAAATAAAAGTGAAGATATGCTAAAGTCTAAATTGTTCCAAATACTTTAAATGCTATAATTCCATAATTAAACTACAAAGAGTTATTATGGAATTATGTGTAGCCCTCGACTTACCCACAAAAGAAGAAAACCTCTCCCTTATAAAACAAATCAAAGAGTATGATGTTTGGCTCAAAGTTGGACTTCGTACATACATTCGTGATGGTGAAGATTTTTTAAAAGCAATTAAACAAATAAACCCTGAATTTAAAATATTTTTAGATCTTAAACTTTATGATATACCAAATACTATGGCAGATGCAGCAGAATCTATTGTGGGGCTTGGTGTAGATATGTTTAATGTGCATGCTAGTGCAGGTAAACGTGCGATGAGTACAGTCATGCAAAGACTAGAGAAGTATGAAATGCGTCCTATAGTTTTAGCGGTTACTGCCTTAACATCATTTAGTGAAGAAGAGTTTGGTGCGGTATATGAAAAAAATATTGCTCAAAAAGCTAATCAGTTTGCAATAGATGCAATGCAAAGTGGTCTTGATGGTGTTGTTTGTTCTGCCTTTGAGTCGGAGTCTATTAAAGATATTACTAGCAAAGAATTTATGACATTAACTCCAGGCATTAGACCTTTTGGCGAAGATGCAGGAGATCAAAAGCGTGTAGCAGATGTTGCATTTGCCAAAGAAGCACTCGTTGATTTTATTGTTGTTGGACGACCTATTTACCAAGCTGAAAATCCATCAGAGGTAGTGCGAAAAATATTGGCTCAGTTTTAGTGATTATCTTTTATCTTTGCTTTTAAATTTTCAAATTTCTGATATTTATTAGATACTTTATAAAGTTCAAAGTTGGGTTGCATTTTATAAACACCAGTAGAGTTTATAAAAAATTGAGCAGTAAGGTCGCTGCGTTCTTGAAGATTTAAGATTTTAAAACTAAGATTGTCAAGGACAAGAGGTGCTTCGGATTTTGTTTTAAAATAACAAAGAATCATGTGACTACCACCACGAAAATTTTCTTTGACTACAGTGATAAATAATTTCTTTTCATCAAACCCAAGTTTAATAAGAGAGTAATACTTAATAATTACATAATCTTCACAATCTCCATAACCTACCGTTAAAAACTCTTTTGGTGTCGCCCAGTTGTCTACTTTATTGTTGATTACATTGTCGTATTGTGGTAAAAGTCTATTGAGATAAAAATTAATTTTGTTGAGTTGAATATTTTGAGGGTAATTTTGACAACTATTAAGATACTCTGTGTAATCCATAATGCGATTGCTAGAAATTGGATTGCGTTGATTTATTTCTTTGAGTTCTATTTTACTAAAAGTAGGGTAAGTATCCGCAAATAATGGTAAAAAGAGTATAAAAAATAATAGATATTTCAAATGTATCCTTCTAAGATAGGATGATAAAAAATAATTGAAGTGGTGGACAAGGAGAGGTTCGAACTCTCGGTACAGTTACCCGTACGCATCCTTAGCAGGGATGTGGTTTCAGCCGCTCACCCACTTGTCCATTTTGATATGTGGCTCCGGATACTGGATTCGAACCAGTGACCAAGTGATTAACAGTCACCTACTCTACCGCTGAGCTAATCCGGAATGTTTGTTGAGCCGAAATTATACTTTATGACATGCAAAATGTCAAGTGTTTTTACGACTTATTTCGTTTTCTATTTGCATTTGCTTGTGGGATTAAAAATTCTAAATTTGAGAGCACTTTTTTAGTGATTTTCCCCTCTTTAATCAGTTTGTTTAAACTCTTAATACTTTCATCATCAAAGAGTAAATTAATGTCATCCATGGTTAAAGGACGTTTATCTAGTGTGTTGATAATTTCTTCTTGTGTATAGTAACTATTGTTTGGTTCAGCATGTACTCTTGAAGCGATATGAATAGGAATACTCGCATCAAACATCATAGAAATAGTATGAAGTTCTTTGTAGCTAATACCAACAACTGGATAAGCAGGAGGTCTATCAATAGTACCGATATCTACACGGGTGCATTGTAATTCTTTAAGCACACTGTTTAACTTTTTGATTTCGTCTTTAGTATCATTGAGTTCATGCACAAATAGAACTTCAATAAATAATTTTCCCGTGTACTCTTTACTAAATGCAAGAACTTTTTCTACAAGTTTAGATATATTTATCTCTTTATGTGGTCGGTCTATCTTTTTAAATATATCAGTACTGACAGCATCTAGTGAGAGCTTTACTTGATCAAGTTTTAATAGGGCATTATATACATCATCATTAACTAAAGTTGCACTATTAGTTAGAATGAGAGTTTGAGTGGAGTTTTTAATTTTGTTTATCTCATCAATAAGCTCATTGAGTTGAGGGTAAAGTGTAGGTTCACCATTTGCTGTAAGTGTTATAACATCAATTTTATCGTTAAGATGGGGTCTTAGTTCATTAATAATTGAAGAAACTGTAATTGACTGCGTTTGTGATGCGACCGTAGCATTAGGAGCTAGCTCGCAATAAAGACAATCAAAGTTACACTGCTTTAAAGTAGGGGAGAGGTCGATGCCCAAACTCATGCCAAAACGGCGTGAGTTGATAGGACCGAAAATGATATTATTTTTTTCCACTGACTCTCTGACATTCGCTTACAAAGTGTTTTGCATTTTCAACTGGAACGTCTGGAAGTATGCCATGACCAAGATTAAAGATGTGGTGTTTTCCACCCATAACTTTTTGAATCTCTTCTACAGATGCAGTTGTCATCTCTTTTGAGTAAAGACGACATGGTTCCATATTTCCTTGAAGAACATATTTGTCCCCTAGTTTTTCTTTTGCTAGACTCATAGGTGTAGACCAATCAACACCAAATACATCAAAATTACCATACACTTTATCTAAAAACGCAGGGATTCCTTTAGGAAACATAATAATAGGTACTTCAGGATATTTTGATTTTAAATAATCAGCAATCTCTACCATATATTTCCAAGAAAATTCATCATAGTTTTCTGGCTCGATTGCAGCTGCCCAGCTATCAAAAATCTGTACAACATCTATGCCAGCTTCTATCTGTTTTTCCATATAAAGTTTTACAACTTCAGTTACTTTAGCAAGGATTTTATGTAAAAGTGCAGGGTTTGAGTACATCATTTTTTTACAAATGTTGTAAGTTTTAGTTCCTTGACCTTCAATCATGTAAGTAGCAAGAGTCCATGGTGCACCTGTAAAACCAATAAGGGCTTTATCTTCTGCAAGTTCTTCTTTGATGAGTTTGATAGTATCAAAAACATAAGTAAGTTTACTAGCAGCTTCATCACCACCAATAAGTCTATCTATGTCTTCTTCGCATGTGATAGGGTCAGAAAACCTAGGACCTTCCCCTTTCACAAATGATAAGTCCATTCCCATTTCATCAGGAATAACTAAAATATCGCTGAATAGGATAGCTGCATCAACACCAACTATATCAATAGGTTGAAGAGTTACTTCACAAGCTTTTTTAGGATCATGGCATAGGTTTAAAAAGTTGCCAGCTTCAGCACGAACTGCCATGTACTCTGGTAAGTAACGACCAGCTTGTCTCATCATCCAGACAGGAGTGTACGGTGTCTCTTTTCCTAAACATGCATCTACAAATATTTTACTCAATTTTAGTCCTTAATTAATGGTTTTAATGTTTGTGCCCCACTTTACCTAAAAAGAACAAACCAACAGCTACAGCAGTAATAGAAAGTGCAAAATATAACATCTCTAAGGCACCATTATACGCAGTATGTCCCACTTTTTGAAAAAATCCAACTACAAGAACCATAACAATTACTTTTGAAATTTTATCTTTAAGTTGGTCAAGAGAGTGAATAGCAAGAATTTTATTTTCTTTTTCATCATCTTTTGCAGCATCTATATCTGATATGAAAAGTTCGTAAAGACCAAAAGAAAAAAGAATCATTACAACACCAATAAGATATAAATCAACTGCACCAATAATGCCACCAACAACATCTTCATGAAAATTTTCTGGATGTGCATGGTTTAAATATGTAGAAAGGACAAATTTAGCTGTATCATACACATCAAATGAAGCTACTATGAAAAGTATAACAGCACCTACTAGACCAAAGAAAACAGCTAGCAGAACCATAAAGCGTGTACCCCAAAGTCCATCTTCAAATATTTTTTCTAACATTTATTTTTCACCTTCCATCTCAACCCATTTTTGAGCAATTCTTACTGCATTTGTAGCTGCACCAACTCTTAAGTTGTCAGCAACGATAAACATATGAATTATATTTTTAGAGAAGTTGTCATTTCGGATACGACCAACAAAAGTTTCATTCATATCTACACAAGTTGCAGGCATAGGATAAAGTGCTTCTTCTGGTTTATCAACGATTACGATGTTTGGAGCTTTACTCAAAATTTCTCTTACTTCGTTTGCATTAACTTCACTATCAAAAGTAAGTGTAAGTGCTTCACCATGACCACGAAGAGTTGGAACACGAACACATGTTGCACTTAAAGCTATATTTTTATGCATGATTTTTGTTGTTTCGTTTACCATTTTCATCTCTTCTTTTGTATATCCATTTTCAGTGAAACTATCAATTTGAGGGATTACATTAAGGGCGATTTGTTGGTTAAATGCTTTGTGTTCTGACTCGCTGAGTTTAAATGCGAAGAAGTCTTGCATTTGAGTTACTAACTCTTCCATAGCAGTTTTTCCTGCACCACTTGTTGCTTGGTAAGTTGCTACATCTACACGAACTAAGTCATAAGCATCATCAAGAGGCTTAAGTACTTGAACCATTTGAATAGTAGAACAATTAGGATTTGCAATGATTCCTGTTTGTTTCCATTTTGCTATATCTTCAGGATTAACTTCTGGAACAACTAAAGGAATGTTCTCATCCATTCTAAAGTGTGAAGTATTGTCAATTACTACCGCTCCTGTTTTAACAGCATCAGGAGCAAATTTTGCACTCACACTTCCTCCAGCACTAAAAAGTGCAATATCTATATTTTCTTTCTCAAATACATCACTAGTAAGCTCTATGATATCTAAATCTTTTCCATTAAACTCTACAGTTTTACCAAGACTTCTTGCACTTGCAAGTGGAACTAGTTTGTTAAGTGGAAAATCAATCTCTGATAAAAGAGTTAGTATCTCTTCTCCCACTGCTCCATTTGCTCCGACTACCGCTACATTATATTTTTTCATATTTTCTCCTATATTCTATTGTCTAAGTAAAGTTCTTCTTTTTGTATCTCTTGCGTTTGACTTAAAATCACAGAGCGTTCCACTACTGAAATAAGCTCACGGATATTACCAGGCCATTTATATTTAAGCAGTTGTTTTATTGCCGCTTCTGAGAATGTTTTTTCTTCAAAGCCATATTTTTCGCAATTTTGTTTTACCATTGCTTGGGCAATTTGCAAAATTTCATCTTTTCTCTCGCAAAGAGGTGGAATGTACAGAGGGATAGTGTTAAGTCTATAGTATAAATCCTCTCTAAATTCACCATCTTTTATCTTCTCATCTAAGTTTGCATTCGTTGCTGAGATAACACGTATATCAATTTTAATAGTTTTTGATGAACCTAATCGTCGTACCTCTTTCTCTTGAAGTGCACGTAAAAGTTTTGCTTGAACACCATAAGGCATCTCTCCTATTTCATCAAGAAAGAGTGTTCCACCATTGGCAAGTTCAAATTGTCCTGCTTTTGCTTCGCTTGCATCTGTAAAAGCACCTTTTTCAAATCCAAAAAGTTCACTCTCTATGAGATTTTCAGGAATAGCCGCCATGTTTATGGCTATAAAAGGTTTCTTAGCTCGTGGTGAATTTTTATGAATATATGTAGCAAATACCTCTTTACCTACACCACTTTGCCCTAAAAGTAAAATACTTGCATCTGTTTTACAAGCTCTGTCTGCAATATTGAGTACTTTTGTTAGAGCTTGCGAAGTGCCTAAAAATCCACTACTGTTTTTTTTAGTAGCAGGTACACTTTTTTGTACCTTTTGAATAGTATCTTCTCTCTTAATTGCTGTTATGAGAGTGTCTACATCAAAAGGCTTAAGTAAAAAATCTTTAACACCTAGTTGAATGGACTCTATAGCTCGTGTCAGTGTTGCGTTTCCTGTCATAATGATAACTTCATAGCGACCATTAAGCTCTTTTACAAACTCTATGCCATCCATTCCAGGCATATTTATATCTGTTATAACAAGGTTAAAACTATCATCAAGATTTTTGAGAGCATCTTTAGCATTCTTAAAAGTTTTAATTTCAAATTCTTGATAATCACTCATTGCAATTTCAAGTGATTTTCTCATATTAATATCATCTTCAACGATTGCGATTTTCAAAAAAACATCCTATTTCTTGCACTATTTTAAAGGTGTAATTTTAGCGAAATTATCATTAAAATCGACTTTGAAGCAGGTTGTGTGCATGGTTAAAATAATAGTTGACTTGTTTTGATAATTTATATTTTTTTCTTCATGTTCTACACTTATGCCTAATTTGTGTATATAAGCTACAAAATTTTCCATATTAGTATGTATGATTTTTTTAATGTCTTTTGTACCACTGGAAGGAAGTGTTAAACTTTCTTGAGGAATGCCTTCACATATTTGCATAGCTTTGGAGATTTGGAGAGTTTCATTATAAAGAATAGTGTCTTTAACTACATAACGATAAGAAATAAGATATTCACTTGCATTAAGAGCAAGTGAACTAAGTAAAATTAGCGTGCAAAGTTTGCATGAGAGAGTACAATTTCCATCTCTACTTCGCATAAACCATCTTTAAAAGTTGTTTCAACAACATTGGCATTTCTTACCATTGCTCTTACTGTTGTTCTCACTGTTGAGCGTTGTACCATCATATTTTTAATAAGGTCATCACCCTCAATCCGAACACCTTTTACTTTTTCAGCAATAAGTCTATAGGCATCTGCAGTCGCGGCACGTTTTGCAAGTGCATATGCTTGTGCTGGGGAAGCTGTATTCATAGGTGCTACACCTTGCCCTATAACATCAATACGCAAAGATGAGTCTACTGATAAAACATCTTCTTTAGGTTTTGGTGTATACATAGATACTGGATTGATTACTTCAACTTTTTGCACAGCAGATGCTTTTGTACAACTACCCGTTGGACAAACTACATTTACTGTTGAAGGTTGTGGTGCCATCTGCACTTTATCAACTGCATCACTAAAAGAGGCTGTTGAGAGAAGTGTTAATAGAATTAAAGAGTATTTCATTGGTTTTCCTTACAAAGATAATTACTATCTATGGTTAATTAAAAATAAAAAGCAAATTTTATTCCAAAGTTAATTCTATATCTTCTTCACTCACATCTTCTTCTTTTTTAGGACAACGAGAGATACTAGAAACATCATCTCCTTTTACTATGTAAACACCAGAAGTATTACGGCTTGATTTGGAGATAGTTTGCATATCTACTCGTATCATTTTTCCAGCTTTAGTAAGTGCCATCATATCCATTGCTTCATTGACCATAAGACATCCAACAATATTTTTCCCAGTTTTAGCTGTCATTTTCATAGCAATTACACCAGAGCCACCACGGTTAGTAAGTCTGTATTCACCAGCATCCGTACGTTTACCAATCCCTTTTTCTGCTACGATTAAAATCTCTTGTTTATCATTAGCAATAATGTTTGCATCTACAACTTCATCATCTTCATGTTTAAACTTGATACCACGAACACCACGAGTACTACGACCTTGTTCACGAGTTTTTTCTATCTCAAATTTGATACATTGTGCTAGTTTTGTTACAATGAAAAGATACTTAATATCTTGCTCGGCAATTTTTGCAGTAATTAACTCATCATCTTCATCAAGAACAATTGCTCTCACTCCATTACTTCTGATATTGCTAAATTCACTTAAGTTTGTACGTTTTACAACACCATTTCTAGTAAAGAATACCAGTCCTTTCTCTTCACTAAAATCTGTTGTAGGAATTATAGACTGTATTTTTTCATCAGCTTGGAGGTTCACGAGGTTTACAACAGCCTTGCCTTTTGCTGTTCTGCTTCCTTCAGGAATACGGTACACTTTTAACCAGTGAAGTTGACCACGGTCTGTTACAAAAAGTAGAGTGTCATGAGTGTTACAAGTAAAGAAACTTTCAATGAAATCATCATCGTAAGTAGTAACTGCAGTTTTACCTTTGCCGCCACGTTTTTGTTTTTCATAATTAACAAGAGGTACACGCTTGATATAACCACGGTGAGTAATAGTTACTACCATTGGCTCGTTAGGGATAAGATCTTCGATGTCAATGTCATCATAATCATCTTCGATTTCAGTACGTCGTTTATCTGTATATGTTTCTAAAATTTCATCAAATTCTTCATTGATGATACCATGTAATACAGCTTCACTTTTTAGAATTGATTCAAGATACTCAATAGCTTTCATAAGTTCCGCAAGTTCATTCTCAATTTTTTCAATTTCAAGACCAGTTAAGCGACCAAGTCTCATAGCAACGATACTTGTTGCTTGTATCTCGCTAAAATCAAATTCTGAGACAAGATTGTTTTTTGCATCTTCTTCGTTCGTTGAAGCACGAATAACTCTAATAACTTCATCAATAATGTCAATCGCTTTTTTAAGACCTTCTAAAATGTGAGCACGAGCTTTTGCTTTTTCTAAATCAAAAATAGTACGACGAATAATAATCGTTTTACGGTGATTGATAAAGTGTTTAAGTATGGTTATAATTCCAAAAATTCTTGGTTCTTGATTTAATATGGATAGCATGATAATACCAAAGGTATTTTGCATAGCTGTTTGTTTAAAAAGGTTGTTAAGAACTATCTCACTCATAGTATCGCGTTTTAGCTCTATAACTACACGCATACCATCACGGTCAGACTCATCACGGATAAGTGAAACGCCATCTATCATTTTGTCTTTTACAAGGTTTGCAATGTTTTCAATAAGACGTGCCTTATTTACTTGGTAAGGAAGCTCATCAATAACGATAATCTCTTTTTTTGCATTTTGTTCTATATGAGTTTTTGCTCGTACTTTGATGCGACCACGACCAGTCTCATATGCGTCCATAATTCCTTTTTTACCAAAGATTGTACCACCTGTTGGAAAGTCTGGTGCTTTTATATGTTCCATTAATTCCGCTAAAGAGATATTTGGGTTTGCTAAAAGTGCTTTAAGACCATGCATAATTTCAGTAGGATTATGAGGCGGAATATTTGTTGCCATACCAACAGCTATTCCTGATGAACCATTTATAAGAAGGTTTGGAACACGTGTTGGCATAACATCAGGTTCTTTTGTAGTACCATCATAGTTATCTATCATGTTTACAGTGTTTTTATCGAGGTCTTTGAGAAGTTCCCCTGCATACTTTGTCATACGAGCTTCTGTATATCTCATCGCCGCTGCAGAGTCACCATCAACAGAACCAAAGTTTCCTTGACCATCTACAAGTTGCATGCGCATTGAAAAATCTTGAGCCATACGAACAAGGGCATCGTAAACAGCAGTATCACCATGTGGATGGTACTGACCAATCACATCACCAACGATACGAGCTGATTTTTTAAACTTAGCACCATGAGAAAGATTAAGCTTGTCCATCGCATAAAGTATACGTCTGTGAACAGGTTTAAGCCCATCTCTAACATCTGGCAGTGCACGGCCTACGATTACACTCATCGAGTAATCAAGGTAAGAATTTTGAAGAGTCTCTTCAATGTTTATGGATTGTATATCGTCGTTGTTTAGCAAGTCGCTCATAAAAAACCTTCTTTATGATATTAAATTTAATTAAAGGATAATACCTAAAATATCCTTAATTGAGAGAATTTATGCAGTTGTGATTGATTTAGATTAAGCTGATTAAAAAATAGGCAGTAATTTGATTTAAGAGAGTGTTAAAAATATTATAATTCTCCTTGAAAACATCTCGTAAGAGAAACAAAAGGAATAAAAATGAAAAAATGGTTATTTTTAGCTTTAATGCTTTTACCAGCTTTAGCATTCGCTGAAGAGGCTCCAAAATTAGATAGTGGTGATACAGCATGGATGATGATGTCTGCTGCACTAGTATTACTTATGACACCTGCAGGTCTTGCACTATTTTATGGTGGTATGACAAGAAGTAAAAATGTGCTCAATACTTATGCAATGGTATTCATGGCATTTATGGTTGCATTTGTTGCTTGGATAGTAGCAGGTTACTCAGTAGCATTTGGAACAGCAAGTTCTTCAGCAGTGCAAACTGTAATGGGTGGCTTTGGTAATATGTTCCTAAATGGAATTAAATGGAATGACTTAAGTGGAACATATCCTACTTACGTATTTGTAGTATTTCAAGGTACTTTCGCTGCTATTACAGTTGCTATCGCATCTGGTTCAGTAATCGAACGTATTAAATTCTCAACTTGGTTAGTATTTGTAGCTATTTGGACAATCGTTGTTTATGCTCCAATTACACACATGGTATGGGGTGGAGACGGTGCACTTCTATTTGATGCAGGTGCTTTAGACTTCGCTGGTGGTACTGTTGTACATATGAATGGTGGTCTTGCTGGTTTAGTTTTAGCTGTACTCGTTGGTAAAAGAAAAGGTCATATGAAAGTGGCAATGAAACCTATGAGTGTAATGCTTACTGCTCTTGGTGGTGCGCTACTATGGTTTGGTTGGTTTGGATTCAATGGTGGTTCAGCATTTGGTGCTTCCTCAGTTGCAGGTCTTGCATATTTAACAACAGCTTTGGCTCCAGCAGTAGCAGCTATTACATGGGTAGTTATTGAGTATATGGTATACAAAAAAGCAACTCTTCTTGGTGGTGTTTCAGGTTTAGTTGCAGGTCTTGTAGCTATCACTCCAGCAGCAGGTTTTGTGGATGTATCAGGTGCATTTATAATTGGTATTATAGGTTCAGTTATTGGTTTCTTTGGTGTATCTGTTATGAAGAAAAAACTTGGTTATGATGATTCTTTAGATGCGTTTGGGATTCACTTCCTTGCAGGTCTATGGGGTGCATTAGCAACTGGTTTCTTAGCTGTAAACGATCAAGATTTATTATGGGATGGTCCACTTAAAGCAACAGGCGACAGAATGGGACAAGTTATGGTTCAACTTGAATCAATTGTAGTGGTTGGATTATTTACTCTAATCGGTACAGTTGTTGTGTATTACATCGCTTCAGCACTTACAGGTGGTGGAAGAGTTAGCGAAGAGACTGAAGAGATTGGTCTTGATGAAGTTACTCATGGTGAAAAGGTAATGAATATATAATTCATTTAATTGATTGTAACACTAAAAGTGGATACAATTTTAAAATTAAAAGAGAGCTTAGACTCTCTTACTTAAAATATTTGGAGTGAAAATATGAAAAGAGTAGAAGCAATTATTAAACCTTTTAAGCTAGAAGATGTAAAAGATGCATTAGCTGAAATCGGGATTGAAGGTATGACTGTTAGTGAAGTAAAAGGTTATGGTCGTCAAAAAGGTCATAGTGAACTTTACCGTGGTGCAGAGTATGTAGTTGATTTTTTACCAAAAGTAAAAATGGAAATGATTGTAGACGATAAAGATGTAGAAAAAGTTACAGCTGCTATCGTTGAAGCTGCACGTACTGGTAAAATTGGTGATGGTAAAATATTTGTAAGTGATATTGAGCAAATTATCAGAATCCGTACTGGTGAAACAGACACAGAAGCTATATAGTTTCAAATCTCTACAAATGCACACATATTTTTTGTGTGCATTCCTCTTTTAAACATCATTTAATTTTATACATATAAACATTTAGATACACTCCTTCTATCAAAAAAAAGGAAAATTTTTATGTTAGAAGCCGATTTTAAATATATCATCGACACTTTCTTTGCACTCTTTGCTATGGTGCTTATTATTTTTATGGTTCCAGGTTTTGCCATGCTTGAAGCGGGACTTGTGCGTACAAAAAATGTTACTTCTGTTTTAACAATTAACACTATGATTTATGTAGTTGCTTCGTTGGCATTTTTACTTATAGGCTATAAACTTGCATTTGGTTCGTGGGATAATGACAACATGAGTAAATGGGCTGCATTTTTGTTTCAGATGGCATTTGTTGGCAAGACAATAAATATTATGAGTGGTGGTGTTAGTGAGAGAGTTCGCATCATTCCTTTAGCAATATTTGCAATTGTAATGGGTGGTATAATTTATCCTTTAGTAGTAAATATTAGTTGGGGGGCAGATATGCTCTCTGGAACTATTTTAGATTTACATATGTATGATTTAGCAGGTTCAACAGTCATCCACTCAACAGGTGGTTGGGCACTTTTAGCTGCTATTATGATTATGGGACCTCGTAAGGGTCGATATGCAAATGGTAAGATAAAAGTTATTCCAGCTTCAAATATTCCTTTAGTTGTTCTTGGAGCATTTTTACTTTGGATCGGTTGGTTTGGATTTAATGGTGGAAGTGTAGGCTCTATCTCTTCGGTTGAAAATGCAAATGCAGTCGCTAAAACAATCATGAACACAAACACAGCAGGACTTGCAGGAGCACTTATTGCAGGGATACTTATGTATGTAAGATACAAACTCTTTGATATAACTATGATTTTGAATGGTGCTTTGGGTGGACTGGTTGCCATTACTGCCGGACCTGACCTTTACGATATGTATACTCCGATTTTGATCGGACTTATTGCTGGTGCTTTAGTTGTTTTTGCTGTTCCTGTTTTTGATAAATTAGAGTTAGACGATCCTGTTGGAGCACTTTCTGTACATCTAGTAAATGGTATTTGGGGAACTTTAGCAGTTGGTATTTTTGTAAGTGATATCTCTTTTATGTCACAACTTAAAGGTGTACTAATAGTTGCATTTTTTGCTTTTGTTAGTTCATATATTGTTATTTTTGCTATCAATAAAATCTCAAAATTTCGTGCTGAAGATGATGCTCAAGTTGAAGGTATGGATGTCAATGAATGTGGTGTTGAAGCATATCCAGAATTTAAACGTGCTATCTAAAAACTAACTTATTTAATGGCAAAAAATCATGCACCTTCGCTTCTTTTTTCTGTCATTGTACATCTTGCAGCTGGACTGATACTTTATATAACTTATCAGGCAGCTACTTCTTTTACGAAGACAAAAAGAAAAGAAACATTGATGTGTGTGAGTTTAAGCACTTATGAGCCACAAGAGGTACAAAAAAGAGAGCCTGTTAAAGAAAAAGTTGTTCAAAAAATTCTCCCCAAAAAAATAATTCAAAAGAAAACTCAAAAGAAAATAATTAGAAAAATAATTAAAAAACCAGAACCTAAAGTCGTTCAAAAAACTGTCGTAGCAAAAAAATCAATAACAAAAGTCCCTACAACAACAAATACAAAAACAATAAAAAAAGAAGATAAAGCAGCAGAACAAGAGATAGTTTCGGCACAAGAGACAAATGCAACACAAAAGCCGCAAAAAGAATCACCACAAAAAGAGTATGTAGATAACCATCTACAAAATATTCAAGAGCTACTTCAAGATAATCTTTACTACCCAAGACGAGCAAGAAAAAGAGGTATAGTTGGAACGGTCGTAGTGCATTTTGAGATAGCTAGAAATGGAGAAGTTACGCAAGTAGAAGCTCTTTCATCTCCAAGCGAAATACTAAGTCGTGCTGCTGTAAAAACGATAGAAGATTTATCTGGAAAATTTCCAAAGCCCAATGAAAAATTGTTTTTAAAGATTCCGATTGTTTATAAATTAAGTAATTGATGATTTGGTGTCCCTAATCTAATCCTATTTACTATACTTTGGCTTTATAGTAAACAGAGGTTAAACCAGAGAAAAATTTTGCTGTTAATTCTTATATAGTTCAGCTTCTATACGTCGATTAGCTGCACGACCTTCACTAGTGCTATTGTCTGCAATAGGATTTGCTTCACCTCTACCGTAAGCATAGAGTTGATTCGGATTTACACCTCTAGCAATAAGTTCTTTTACAACTGCTCTCGCCCTTGATAAGGAAAGTTTTTTGTTGTGAGATATAGAAGATTTACTATCAGTATAGCCTATAATATTAACACTATAATTTGGATGTTCTATCAAGTAAGAGGCATAGTTGTCAATAGCTCTCATTGATTCTCTTTGTACGATATAAGAATCTCTACCAAAATTAATGTGTAAGTTTTTTGCTTCTATACAACCATCCTTGTTTACTCTTTCTCCATATGGAGTATAAGGACACATATCATTCTTATTTAAAACACCATCATTATCATCATCATACTTAATTTCACAACCATTTTTATCCACATTAAGACCAAGTGATGTTTGAGGACATTTATCAAGATTATTAGGTATACCATCTTGATCATCATCTCTATTTATCATACAACCATTGGCATCTACTTCTGTATTATCTGGTGTATATGCACATTTATCAAGAGAATTTTCTATACCATCATGGTCGTCATCATAAAATATTTCTTTAGGAATAGTCTGAAGTGTAGCAGGAATTGTTTTTTGTGCTGCTTTACCAAAAGCATAATTTAAACCAACATAATATTGTGTGATATTGTCAATATCAACAATTGTTTGTGCATCATTACCAGAAATGTTACTTGCTAAATATCTAGCACCAATCTCTAAGTCAAATTCACGATTGATTTCATATGTCAAACCTGCTTCTGGACCATAGCTAAAGCCTGTTGCATTTACAGTAAAATTTGGGTCCTTTATTGTAGATTTAGAATATGCAAGTACAGCACCTACGAAGGGGGTGAATTTAGTGTCATTATAGAACATATAATCATATAGTCCACCTAAGTAATTTGTTTCTAGTCCATTGTGTGAATTGCCATGTCCGACAGCCATGCCCGCTCTACCATATGTGAAATAATGTCCAACTTTGATAGCTTCATATATAGTGTTATTTGAATTTGATGAACTACCACTAGTATTAGTATACATTCCACCAAGTTCAACCCCAACTATGCTATCTCCAACCTGAGCAGCGATTGCACTTGTTGCACTTACTAAAAACAAACTTGCAATTATTAAACTTTTTTTTCTCATTATTCATATCTCCCTTATAAAAAATATCAATGATACTTTATCAACTTTAAGCTTAAATAAATGACATAAAAAACTATTTTAATGGAATAATATAGATATGAGAATTGGCATTTGAGTTAAAAGAAACAAATATTGAAAAAAGAGAAAGTTATGTAAAAAGAGTAAAAAAGGAATTTGATTTGGTGACCCCGAGGAGAATTGAATTGTAGTTCACTCAATTTCTTAAATTCTCTTGAAACAACCTATCGTAGAGGTTTTGTCCTGAAACAGGGACTTTAACATAAAATTAGTTCGTTCAATAATGCCTCTTGGTCTGCATAATGAATACTTAATTCAGAACTAATACAGAGCTAAAAGTGTACAAATAGTGTACATAGTTTAATCTTAAGATGTTAATTTAACCCTTAGGAGATAGATTCTTTTACTGGTCCTTAACTTAGATAATACCTGCTTCACTCAATGCATCTGCAAACTCAGCACTAGCTATTTTTGATAGTTTCTGTACTTGTTTCTTATGCTCTACATACATCTGCTTATGTTCATCTGTGTCTCTTTGCAGTGTTTCTTCAAAATATCTACAATAGTCTGCAAATTCATTAAGCATTGTGTCTATTTTCTGATGATAGTCATCGCCACCAATAGACTTGACTTCAACATGATTAGCCTCAATCTTCTCTACATTCCAGATAGTGCCCTTCTTTGTTTTAATCTTTCTACTTGCTTGCTTCGTGTAAGAAGAGAGAATATCCATTACATTTTGGCTATAACCTATTCTTGGTTCCCATGATGATAGCAAGCCAGCTCTATCACATAGCAACATAAATTTATAGAAGTTGAAGTTGATACCATCGTTATTCATCGTAGAGATGTGGATATGAAAACCTGTCTGCTCATTGGTGTAGCCATACTTCTCTATTATTGGGCATATCGTTTGGATGTAATGCTCAATTCCTGATGCAGTTGTGATTGGAACTGAAATCTCTATCCCACTATCTTCAAGAGATATGTCTGGCTTTATCTGTATACACTGATTTCTATCGTCATCTGTTGGTAGATGAATTGTATCAACTAAGATTTCTACATCTGTAATCTCATATATTTCTTTAGTGATGCTGTCGATGGCAGAGTTGAAGTCGTAGCGTTTTGTATCGATATAAAATTCAAACTCACATCCATACTGATACTTGTCCGTTTCTTTAACAACATTACCATCATAGTAAGAGCTTCGATTCGCTTCGTACCTTCTTGTAGTTCCATTAGTTGTGTATTCCATCATCCCTCAATCATTGCATCTAATACGTTGTAAAGCTTATCAACCTTATAGTCAACATTATTAGTCCACTCTTTTAACGGTTCTTGCTCATCTGGAACCTCTGTTTCTGCTCGAATGTAAACAAATGCTCGCTTTACCCCATGATGGGATTTTACCTCTATCTTCTTTCTTGTATAGTAATCAGGAGCACCCTCAAACTCATCAATCTTTTGCATGAGTTCAGCTCTTGTGATTTGATACAACTCGCCTTTTATCTTAGAGTATGGTTCATCAACTATATATGGGTAGTTACCAAAGGAGTCTTCATACATAGAAAACTTTTTGACAGTTTTTGCATAACCGAGTCTTTTGGCAGAGTTATCGAGGAGGTTATGGTTATCAAATCCTTTCTTGAGTGATCCGTATACAAATAGTAATTCACTAAAGGGCTCTTCTCTTTTGAAGTAGCCTCTCTTAACAATTGTGATTACACCAGTATCATGAAGTCTATGCAGAATCTTTCTTTTTGTATCGGTAGACAGACCATCAACTTTTATAACAGAGAATGGAACAACTTCATTTAGTTCTAGTGACTGTACTGCACGATGTACTTTTTCTATATATGACATTGACTACTCCTCTGCAATTTATCGTGACAATATTATAGCAAAATTATATAAATTAATCACGATATAACCTTTGTATGTACCTATTCTAGCTTGTATAATGGTACTTTTTGCAAAAAACCAGGTATATATAAATAGAGGGAAGATATAGCTTCCATATATTTTCCCACACATCTTACCTCTCACTTCAATTCTAACTTTTCATTACAACGAAGTGCACAAAGGCATACTCATGCAGTTTTTCTTACAAAAACCATATCCACTCAGTTTATATCGAAAGATATTTCATCCCGTCAACAACATTGACTACAACCCAAAAGGAGCAGCATAATGCCACCAGTTCCTCAACTTATAGCAATTGCTATTGCAGTTCTTACTGTCGTAGCTGAAACAATAGCCTCTACAAAGAAATAAGTCCCTCTGCCTATATAGGCACATAATCTCAAAACAACTCTAAACTAAAAAGGATATACCCATGTCAAAATTTCCACTAACTCAAGAGCAGTTACAGTCACAAGCCCCAGCACTCTTTACAGAGGAGCCACACTTTGAAGCAAGTGATAAGTATCACTTCGTTTCTACCATCGATGTTATCAACGAAATCAAGTCTCTCAACTGGTATCCAACCTCAGTAGAACAGTCATCCGTTAAAGATGAGGACAAAGAAGGATACCAAAGACACCTTGTTCGCTTCCGTCATTTCGATGACTTGCTTAATCCTAGAGAAAATGCAGTTGAATTATTGCTTTTTAACAGCCATGACAGAAGCACCGCCTTTTCCATTAGTGCTGGCATCTATCGTTTCGTTTGTAGTAATGGGCTTGTCATAGCAGAGAGTGTATTTGAATCATATAAGATTAAGCACATAGGAGACAGATACAATGATATTCAAACAGCAATAGATAAAATAACTTCTTTTAAGCCACAACTGCAACAGAAAGTAGTATAATGAACCCCTAAAATCAAACCAGTAAATTCTATTTTTTAATTTCAATGCCTATAGCGGTCTAACGGGCCACTAATCGCGGAGACATCCGGCCACCACTC
>ERZ890953.352-NODE-352-length-27510-cov-72.745584_pt1 | contig 27510 bp, 37 predicted proteins | sample MGYA00521264_ERZ890953 | MGnify/ENA primary metagenome ERZ890953 (study PRJEB32303, sample SAMEA104408629) | aquatic metagenome | biome: Brackish water; feature: Chemocline; material: water | place: Baltic Sea | collected 2014-10-26T21:54:00 | depth 200 m ...
CGAAAATTTTTGTATGTTCTTGGTAGATAGTATATAGCCAACTGTAACACTTGCTTTAAATGACGTTTCGTCTCAGTAATTAGGTAAGTATAAATACAGTTGTTGTTCGTTCGGAAGGACGAACAATAACTCTTAATTCAATTTTTCGTATATACTATCACCCAAATACAAGGAATAACTATGATAACACCATCGACACTTACACACATTGCACAATTAGCTGATAACTACCCCACTGAGTTTGAACTAACAGTTCTAACAGAAGAATTAAATGAATTTGGTAATGCAGAACTAATTATTGAGATAGAAGCTACTCATGCAGCAACTACTCAATATCGTATCAACAAGCCAGTTGGTAAACGTTGGAAAGAAGCTGATCCTCAAATAGGTGTTAGATATAAAGCAGAGATTGAATATTATGCCCCTGCAAATAGATATTTCATAAGTATAATATCCGAAGAATTAATTATTTCTTCTGCAGAAACCCCTATTAGTACTTTAGAGTATATCACACCTTACATAGAATTACCATATGAAGGTGCCACTAGAATAGCATGTCATATATGGAATCTAAATGTACCATTTCCATCTATGCTTATACGAGAAGTAGGTAGTAACACTACTTATAGAGTACCCGTTCCAGCTGCATTAATTTCACGTAAATATGAAATCCACAACAGATATATAACTATAGAAGTGCATAAGCGCAACCTGAAAGGCATAATTAAACTATGTAGTATAAATGAGCCACTACCTGAATTTAGAATATCGTCATTTGAAAGGTATAAACCAAATATTTATATTCAACCAAAGCCCACTATACCTGTTACTGTTGAACCTATTCAAGCTCCTATAGTTGAACCAATATTAGAACCACAATCATCAATTGAAATTGGAGCTAAATGGAGCCATGTAAACACATTTAATGAAGTAATCATTCGTGGTGTAACTCCATCTGAATTTGGTGAAGTAGTATGGGCTAGTTCTGAACACACAGATGCCATACTAACGTGTATGTCAATAACTAATTTCATGACAGCATATGAGCTAGTAGTGCCAACTGCACCTACCAAATTCGTATGGGATAATCACTATATCCATGAAGATGGTGTTTTATGTAGAAACATAGATACTAACGAACTTAAGCTTCTAACTAAGCATTCCAATTTAGAGCAGTTTACCCCACTAACTAAAACCGAAGCAATGAATCTCGTCTATGACGATGACGAAATCCCATTCTAGCATGCCACGTATATGGACAGAGGAACAAGACACATTCTTTGATGCAGTACTAACTCAAGCAGCTTCTATTATAGTAGTTGAAGCAGTAGCTGGTTCAGCCAAATCATCTTCTGTTACTGAAGCTATTAAACGCTGGCATAAGCTCAAACCTGATCTTAAAGCTGAGTACACTGTATTTGGTGCAGCTAATGCGGCAGAAGCATCAGCTGAGTTTGGTCATACTTGTAAAGCAATGAATATACATAAGAAAGCAGCTAGGGCTACACTCAAAGAGTATGGGCTTAAGTTACCAATAGTTGATTACATTACATGGCGCGACATACCTAAATCTGCTAAAATACCTACACGTTTCGTATCAGATGCTATACGCTATGTAGATGATTTTTGTATATCTGAATACACATCATTACGTAAATACACTCATAGCTTACCAAAGAAGATGTCAGCACCAATGTTTAAAGCAGTTAACAGTATACTAGGACTAATTGCAGATGGTAAAATAAATACAACACACTCATTCTATCTAAAACTATACCATATATTAGTAATGAATGATACAATAATCTTACCAGAACTTGATGTACTTATAGCAGATGAAGCTGGTGATATGACACAGATCTCACTTGACATATTCAATAAATCACCTGCTAAGATGAAAATCATTATAGGTGATTCTAGCCAATCTGTGTTTGGATTTATGAATTTAGTGTCGGCCTTTGATTACTATAAAGGACAGGGGCTGCACTTAACTCTATCTAAATCCTTTCGTGTAAATGCTAATGATGCTAAACTCGTACAAGCATTCTGTAGGGACACCTTTGAACCAGATATGATATTTGAAGGAATGCATTATAAGCCTAATCACAAGATAATTACTAGTGCATACATTACTCGTACTAACTCTGCACTTATCTCACAGATGATTGAGCTTGAATCACATGGTATACCATTTCGTCTGTCATCTAAGACGAAGATATCTCAACTATTTCTATGGCCTCTAGCATTGATCTACCTTAAACCAGGTAATGCTCAGTATAACCAAAACTTGAAACACCTACAAGCCGATGCGGATGAATGGGGACGTTCAACTACATTACAGGCTACATACTCATTACGAACGTATATACTGCGGCAGAATGAGTTTAATAAGGCAATCCAAGCAGCACATACACTACTAATGACGTACACTCCAGAAGAAGTACTGACAGCATACAGAGCAGCTGATTCACATCTTACATCTAATGCCCCACACATACTAATGACAGCGCATACTAGCAAAGGCCTTACTATGGACTCAGTAACATTAGATGACGATATCAATACAGCTGTTAATAAAGTACTAATCATCCCAGCTGAAGATAGAACACCAGATGAGATAGAAACACTTAAACTTTGTTACATAGCTGCTACTAGGCATCGCCATGAGTTACATAATGCTAGATTCTTAGATAAATACAGAGAGCCAATTAATGAACATTAATAACATATTTGCAGAACTGCCTCCTATGTCATTAACATTTATATCTACTATGCAAGAAAGAATTAAATACATAGGAGAAAACCCAGATAAGCTAAAGTTTATTGGTAGTACTAAACAAGTAAGCAATAAATTACTGAGCAAGAAGGAGGGAAAATGACAATATGTTATGTAGACATAGAAACTGAAGCACTAAATAAAATAGAAGGTAATTGTACAATACGTACTATACACTCTATAGCTATTGCCTCTGAGGATGCAAATCCACTAGTATTTACTTCTAGACCTACACATTACTCAGATGGCTCACTACTCGATGCAATTACTATAATGAATAACCATGATATAATGATTACTCATAATGGAATTAAATTTGATAAACCAGTTATAGAACAAGTTCTAAATGTAAAGTTAATTGCTAAGCAATTAGATACACTTATCTTGTCTAAACTAGTGTATACTAAAGATGCACTACTAGTAATTGATAGATCACTTGGATGGGATGTTAGTGAGGATTCTTCTATACGTAAACTACAGGGATCATTCGGACTTGAAGCATTTGGTCTTAGACTTGGTAATGAGAAGATTGATTTCCATGACTGGTCTGAACTTTCAGAGGAAATGTGCATCTATAATAAGCAAGACGTTGAAGTAACTCGTGAGTTATATAAACTACTTCTTACACGACCTAACTACCCAGAACAACATATTATTGATATTGAGATGGAAACTGTAACTATCATTCAACAGCAAATACAATACGGTTTCTATTTTGATAAGCAAAAAGCAGAAGCACTACGTGATTCACTCATGTATGAGCAACTCACAATTAAACGTAATTTGCTATCTAAGTACAAACCAATGTACTTACCTAAAATAGTACCATTTCCACACACACAAGTACCAGCTAAAGCACGTAAAGTACGAACTTGGGTCTATAACCCCTATTTTGGTAACAAGCCTAAAGATAATGCATGGTGGTATTGGAAAGGTGCAACAAGTTTACGCAATAAATTATTAGAAAGTCAGGAAGAAGAAAGCTCTATTTAGGTATAATGCCTTATGCTTTACAGTTCCAATTAATTTACAGCAACCTACAGTACTAAACAACGCACTATTATCACAACCAGATGTGGACCCAGAAGAGGAGTAACTATGGCACGTTCATTATCACCTAAGCGTACTAAAGCAAAGAACAAACGACTTAACGTACGTATTAAGAAGCTTACAGAAGCATTGCATACTGTAGTTGAGAAAGGATTTACGGATCCACTACTACTAGTAGAACTCAACGCTTGCAAACAAGAAGTAGCAAGTACTAATCCGCTAAAGAAGTACAGAGTACGACTTGAATTTTTAGTGACTGAATCTCAGTTTGCTAATTTAGATGTAGAAGCAACTTCACCAAAAGATGCTATACAAAAAGCTAGACAGACATATACTGACTCAGATGGTAAGGTAGATTTAGATTACTGGCTAGGCGAAGTAACTGATAGTGAACTTGATTTTACATATGATTGGGAAGTGGAGGAGATAAAATGAGCACATATAAAGACTACTGCACAGTAGAAGAATTTGATGAAACATTCGAACCGCTATTGGAACCAGAAACAGTTATGGATGGCAACTCTGGCGAACAGCTAGTATCTATAAACGGTTACCATGTTGTAACCAGACTATTCTATATAGTATGTAAGCAGCCACGGGGAACCGGAGATGACTCTGATAAAGATATGTACATAGAAGCGGAGTATTAATGTGGTATCTTAACCTACAACAGCCTGCTCCACTGTACCAATACACACATTTCAAGAATGGTAAAATCAAATTTCCTAAGAAGTCTATCAAATGGTCAACTTTACCACTACGATTTACTAATCAGTATTTCGAAGGTGAGTATTGTCCACTTAAGTATGTGGCATTTGAACCTGGATCACGTCAGAAGATAGAACTATGGATGCGAAAATATTATAACTGGGAACCAACCATCTTCACAGCTAGCGGTAGCCCTAAAATAAATGCTGATACATTAGCAGAAATGAATATTAGTGATGCAGATGATCTTAAACGTTATCTTAAAATAGTTAAGGATCTAGGGCAATTGTCAGAAGGAGATAACTCCCTTCTTAAGTTATTGCCATCTGATAATCGTTTTAAAGGTAATGTAGATACATTAGGAACTAATACGGGTCGCATGTCACATTGTGTTAGTACAGACTACCTAATAAAAACACCTTCTGGGTATAAACATCATTCTGATTTAGTTGTTGGTGACTGGATTTACACATACGACATTGAACATAAACAAGAAGTATTAAGTAAGCTTAAAGCTATTAACTTGTATAATACTATTACAGGTCGAATGAGTAATGGTACTTCATCCTTCATCTGCACACTTAACCATAAATGGTTAACAGTAGATGGGTTAAAATATGCAAAAGACATTACCCCTACAGATACTCTAATATTATAGGATTATATAAATGTCAGCATAAATGTCAGCAATAGATTCATTACTAACTCACCCAAATTACATAAGCTCAGAGTTTCGACTACCTAAACCTACTTCATCTAAAAAGAAGTGGTATGTTACTATAATATGTGATCAATGTTCTTCCAAGGTAGAAAAGATCTTTCAGAAAAATATTTGGAACTATACTTGCAATCCATGTGGAAAAGGTAAACTTTCTACACAAGAGTTTATAATAAAACTTAAAAACATATTCATAGGGGACTATGATTTCTCTCAAGTATCTTATATAAATAACAAAAGAGATGTCATTATAGGTTGTCCAGAACATGGAAACTGGGCAGTACGCCCCGTAGATGCATATAAAACTAAAGGTTGTCCTAAATGTGCTTATGCAAAAGCTTCTAAACAATCTGAGTATTCTATAAGTGATTGGAATAATCTTATACGAAATCCTGAGGTAACATTAATAAGAAAACTATCAACATCCGATGGAATATTTAACTGTAATTTACATGGGGAATATTCTGCCTCAATTCATTCAACAGTTACTAAACTATCAGCTGGTTGTTCTGTATGCAATATCCTTAACCATCAATCACAATCTATACGTAAAGAATTAATTGGTACAACATCTAAGTTGTACTATATACATTTCCCTTCTATAAATATGTATAAACTAGGTATAACAGCAAATATATTAACTAGGTTTTCTGGGCACTCAGATTGGGAATTAGTATGGTCAATAGAAATGGATTACCAAGAAGCTATAGCACTAGAGCATGCTATTCACACAGCGTTTTCACAATATAGGTACTGTGCTCCGCAGAAAATTATTAAAGATGGTTCATATGAACTATACGTATCTAATGTATTTCCAACAATACATCAACTAGAAAAGGAGTTATATGCAAAAGGGATTCAGCTACACACACACACTCAATAAAGAAGATGTATGGTGTCCAACTACATCAGAAGGAACTTGGATAGCTTATGACCCAATAACTGATACTGAGTTCATTACTGGTAACTCTTCACCAAATATAACACAGATACCTAAATCTAAAGAGTTCCGTGAACTAATGCGTGCTGCTCCTGGTAAAGTACTAATTGATGTAGATGCTGATGCACTTGAATTAGTCATGCTTGGACATTACTTAGGCCCATACGATAACTACTTCTATGCACAATCAGTTGATTCAGGTGATAAAGATGCCTCTCCACCTACGGATATTCATTCAATTAATCAACGAGCAACTGGATTACCAACACGTGATCTCGCTAAGACGTTCATATATGGGTATTTGTATGGATCTGGCAATACTAGAATAGGTTGGGGACTCTGGACAAACACAACAGCTGATACTTTAGTATACACTCAGAAAGAATATGATACAGCTAAGAAAAATGTAGAGAAACGTTTAACTACAATAGACGGTAAACAACTATTTCCTATTGCAAAAGATAAGCTAATTCCATATACCGAAACACTCATTCTTCAAACAATCTTTGGAACTCAAACAGCTAATAGTTTCTTAGCTAAGACAGCAGGTCTAAAAGACTTTATTAATAATACTAAGAAGTTAGCTAAAGCCAATAAACTCAAAGGACTATATGGGCATCATCTCGAAGCGCGTTCACCTCACTCAGCAGGTAATCTGCTCCTTCAACATGCTGGTGCTATATTTATGAAGTACTACTTAGTAGTAATTAATAGAGATCTAATAGAAGCGGGTTTTGTGCACGGCAGAGACTTTGGGTATGTAGCAAATATTCATGATGCAGTTAATATAGAGACTACACTTGAACATTCAGCAGCTATATGTGATATACTTGCAGCCGGATTTTCTAAAGCATCTATTGCACTAGGTCTTACATATCATGTTCATGGTAAGCCAAAGATTGGCTTAACGCAGTACGACGTACACTAACAACATTCACAATTAGGTTTTGGTAAAGTATTGGGTTCGATACCCTTCCGGGAGCCCTCGCAAGAGAAAAGCTACGTGCTGAAGGTCAGATTAAGTCTTAATAACGTGAGTTCGATTCTCACCACCTAATCTAGAAAACAATAAGCTTATTGAGCTAACAGACAAGTATACATGGTAGAAACTTGTTAGCTCTAATAAGTTTATAACTAAAATTAATAGGAAAAATAATGACAAATGGCGAACACATACAACAACTCTATGAGAAAGGAACTCTATTTGAGAACACATCAATAGAAACAGGTGTAATATATGAACCATACTTTAAGACATATATACAATACCAAATAAACTTCGATCACGAAAACCCGTTCTACAACACATTCAAATATAAATTAACTATAAATGATATGCCAATAGAAGATAAATTTCCAATAACAAGCATTAGAGATATACTACCATCTACAGATTTCCTATTAGAATTAAAAGAGCACTTAATAGAGAAGCTAGCAAATGCAATAACATTACATATAGCAAAAGGAATGCACAGATGAGTCAAATGACAATGGAGGAACGATACCTTCGCGAAAAAGGAGCATTAGTTCCACAAATCCCAGCTATAGTACAAGATGCGGTAGCATGTATAAATACTAAAGCTACACCTAAGATGAAAATAGCTATTGCTGTATCTGAACTTACTACATTTGCATCTCATTTACGTAAACCTATCCAGTTTGATCCTAAGCTGCTAGTTACAACTAACTCCATATCTACTATACTAGCTCGCTCTGGCTCTGCTAAAGATTCATCTGTTAATGCAGTGCGTATTGCACTGAAATCCGGTTATGATGCAATCAAGGCTAAACGTGAATCTGATGCGAAGCTACTTGCACAAGAAAAGGCATTAGCATCTGGGGATGAACTAGAGAACTACTACAAGTATCTTCGTGTTCTACGTCCGCTTATGCCAGAACTTGGTACACTACAAGGCATGACCCAACATTTTGCTATGCTTGCAGAAGGTTCAATTGGGGCTGGTTATATATCTACATCTGAGGTAGGTTCTGACTTACTATCTAATAAGGACATGCCACTTATCTTAACTCTTCTAGCTAAGTCATATGACCTTGGTAACATTCCTGCTACTATTGTAAAAGATGACCTCAATCAAGTAGGTGAGATAACTGGCTTTCCTGTCAATGCACTTATGTTTGGTACTGAATCAGTCATTCTATATGAACCAAAAGTAAAGGAACACTTCAAGCAATCATTTACTGCACAGCTAGCACGTAGGGGCAATTTTTCATTTAACCCAGAAACATTACCAATCCTAACATACACTTCTATGGATGATAAATTCATGGCAGAAGAAGTAATTAAGCAGTCTACATTAACTGCTCAAGATGCGCTTAGTAAACGTATAGATACATTAGTAGCTAGTACAACAACTAAACCATTAGCTCTTTCTCAGGATACAGTACGACTATTCGACACATACCTTACATATAACGAACAGCAATCTGAATTAGTACCTAAGATGTACCCTATATCTGAGATTGCTCGTAAGCACTATCAATGGCGTGCTCTTAAGCTATCTGCAGTATATGCTATATACGACTTATCAGCAACTATTGAACCACATCATTATATTGATGCAATCAATACATTAGAAGTATTCTCATCAGACCTCATGTTATTTGAACGTGAACTAATCAAAGAATCATACGAACAATTCGCTGACTTTATGCATACAATAGCTGAGCATGGTAAAGCATTCTTATCCATACATAACTTACGTAAACTTGGATATGCTAACTCCTCTGTAGAAGCACGTCTCAACGAGTTAGCTAAATCAGCTACTAGTTATGATACTAATGGTATTTACACAGCGTCTAAAGATGGTATACATTACGAAGGATTAGTTCCTGTATCAGAACAAGAAACTGAGTTAGGAGCATTTAAAACATCATACTTAGAAATACGTGATGATATGGCAGCTAAATTTTCAGCTATATATAAACTTCCAATAGCTAAACAAAAGAAAGCTAAAGATGATTATAAACAATATCTAGGCTCTATCATTGCCTCAGGATATCAAAGTGTAACATCGACATTTGCTGATATTGCAATAGCTATGTCTACTAACTGTGCTGTATCTAACTATATATTTAAAGATGGAGTTAGATTAAAAGAAAATCTAATAAATTCTACTAATTGGCTATTATTTGATATAGATACAACTACACTATCAATTGATTCTGTTCATTTTATACTACAGGATATTAACCATCATTTAGTTAGAGGGTCTGACGATAACAATGACTATAAATATCATCTAGCTATTGAATTAGACTCTACATTGGAAATTGAACCTCGTCTATGGAAGCATTTCATGAAGTCAGTTGCCACATATCTTGGAATTATTCATGATCAACTACCTCAGGCACAAGTCTTGTTCTGCTATAACAACAGAGAAGTACTATCAGTTACAGATAAGTCCCCATTAGAAATTAAAGACCACTTACTATATGCAGCAGCACAAGTAACAGCAGGTCCAGTTAAAGAGCTGACTGAAGCTGAGAAGAAGAAATTAATTGATAATAGTGTTGGAACATTCGAAGCAGCTTACTGTGCATTAGATGGTGAAGGGGCTCGTAAACTAATTGGTGCAGCCTACAAAGCCAAAGAGATTGGAATGACTAATGAAGCTATAGTAGTATTACTTAATGATATATCCAGCTATTGGGACCAACCATTTCCTGAGGCAAGGCTTAAAAGTATGTGTGAGCAGGTGTTAAGCTGGTAAAATTTAATGATTATTTAAGCATTCCTATGTTACAATCATCATTAAATATAAAGGAGCTATGATGCTAAGCCAATTCAACAATATGAACATTTTCGATTTAGAGGGAAATGTATACTCAAAATACAGTACTGGACGATCACCAAAATTACTAGATTCACCTAAACTACGTAAAAGTCAAATAGATAGAGACGGTTATGTTAGATTTACGTTACTAGATAATAATAGAATACAACGAACAGTATTCCAACATAGAATAGTTATGGTAATCAATAGCGTTCCACAAGATAAACATAAAACAGAAATTAATCATATTAATGGCAATAAATCTGATAATAGATTAATAAATTTAGAGTGGTGCACACCAGCAGAAAATACTAAGCACAAAGTCGATGTATTACAATATAGAAATAAAAGCTTACGTAAATTTAGCAGTGTTGAAGTTAAAAATATACGTTCTGAGTACATAGAAGGCAAACGTGGACATGGTATAACAGCTTTAGCTAATAAATACAATGTGTCATATAGTACTATGAGAGATATACTACAGTTTACTACGTATACAAGTATAGAAGATACAGGAGAAATAAATGAAGTGTAGTAAAGCACCTATGGATCAACAACGACTTGAGAACACACTACTATCACAGGTGAGAGCATGGTAACAAAACTTAAGCCATTCGTGTTTGAACGACCAACTGGAAAGTCAACACAGATATCAACTAGACAGTGGAACATCGCTGGTACATCTCCACACCAACTAGAGATACTTTCTCAGCTGCTAAATTCTGATGCACCTATCTGTAGATTAATAGGAGGAGCTGGTGTTGGTAAAACACACACAACAGCCTCATTCATTAAGTACTGTCTTGACAACAAAATCACTATAGCACTAACCGGTACAACTCATGAATCAGTAGCTGCTTTACAGAATATGATTCCTGACAAGTACCGAGCACGTACAGAAGCTATGACTATTCATTCCTATCTTGGTATGCGTTTAGTTCCAGACGGTAAAGGTGGTGATAAACTAATCAAGATGGAGAATGCTAAAGATAAACCACCTGTTGAGTATCTAATCTGTGACGAAGTGTCTATGCTAACCTCTGATCTTATGGTACACTTAAAGGAAGCACGTGTCAAGTCGAAGGTAATTCTGGTAGGGGATCCTATTCAATTAGTTCTCCCTAGCTCAGCTAATCTTGACCGTTACCCTAGTTATGAGTTAACTATTAACATGCGTCAGGATTCGACTAGATCTGATATATCTTCATACCTACTTGATATACGTACATTAATTGAATCTAATAGCAAAGTACTCCCCCAATTACCAGAAACATCTGCTAACCTAATAGTTCATACTAACCATTGTGAGTTTTTAAAAGCTTATCGTAATACACAACAATCCTCTAAAGTATTTGCATGTTATATGAATAAAACAGTTAAATCTTACAATGTTAATGTGAAGAAATACATAGTGCAATCAGAAGATACATACTCAATAGGGGATATAATTAAACCTACATCTCCTATTATAGTAGATGGTAAAACTATTATACCAAACCGTGCTATATGTGTGATACAGGATATAATGGATTGTGATGTCTATTGGTCACTACTAACTGATAAAGGTGTAATTGATACACCTAAAGTGAAAACTCAATTCATGAACCATTTAGCTTATCTAGCCGAGCAGAGAGATTGGAAAGAATATTATTCTACCAAGGAGCGTTTTGCTATAGTACACCATCTCTACGCATCTACAATTCATAGTCTACAAGGAAGTACAATTACTGAAGTATATGCGGATATTTCAGATATGCGAAACATAATAAATAATGGATCAATAAATGATTTCTTAAGGATACTATATGTTGGTATAAGTCGAGCTACCTCTACAGTTCACTTATTTATTGGGAATAAAAGAGAATATGATTGTTTAGGCACTAAATTACCATTACGAATGCGGTAATTTAGGAAATTTATGATATAATTATTACTTGAGTTTTTACATAAGTCCAAGTATGTTTCGTCCAGTTTCTGCTTGTACTTATGTAAGATCTCAGTAATGAGCAAGGAAACTGGACATTCCCTTACATCTTATAAATCACATGTCTATTGATAACCAATGAGCAAGCAACTAATCATAGAAGATCTGGGTCTTATAGAGTATGGCACACAAGGCCGTAAAAAGAAGATGGTAGTAGTGGAATGTACTAAATGCAATATACACTACACGACAAGTATGGAGGAGTATTATAGGCCCAACTATATGATGTGTAAGCCTTGCAGGCTAGTAGTTGCAGGAATTAATGCAAGAGCAAAATACGCAGCTATATTTGAAGAACGTGCACGTATCGTTCACAATAACGCATATACATATGAAAACGCTGTGTACGTATCAGCTACTACACCAGTAGCTATAACATGCCCAACACACGGAGATTTTGAACAAATACCACACAGCCATCTTAGTGGCAAAGGTTGTAAGAAGTGTGCAAATATAGTTAGTGCCAATAAGCGTAAAAGTTCTACAGCTTATTTCATAACTAAGGCTACTGATATTCATTTAGGTGAGTATACATACTTAAACACTATGTACACTAGAACAGAGGAACCTGTGGTAATTACATGCAAAATACATGGAGATTTTACACAAAAAGCTAGGGATCATCTATCAGGTAGAGGTTGCCAAACATGCGCTCAAGCCAATAGAATAGCTAAACAGACAGACACATTAGCTACTTTCATAGAAAAAGCACAATTAATACATAGAAATGGAGAGTACTCGTATGACAGTACTATATACACATCTTCAGCTGACAAGTTAAATATCTTATGTAACAAACATAACGGAGTATTTCTACAATCTGCTAGAGACCACTTACAGGGCAGAGGATGCCCAACATGTGCTACTTCGGGATTTGATAGGTGTAAACCAGCTATATTATACTTCGGAAGTATACTAGGTGTATACAAACTAGGGGTAACTAATAGGACTGTACGCGAGCGCTACAATGCGTTAGATTACAGCAAGTTCACTAACATACTAACTTGGGAATTTGAAACAGGGTATGAAGCACATGAACGTGAGCAGTACTTACTAGAGTATTACAAGCAATATGCTTATACGGGCCCCACACCGTTTACAGATGGGACTAAAACAACAGAATGTTTTACAGAAGACATTTATAAATTATGGGAGAAAGAAAATGGTCAATAAAGAATTATTGAGTGCAGTTTTAGGTGTAAATATTAAAGACGTATATAAGTTAGAATCAAATCCAAATTTAGGAAAAAATGACATACCTTATTCTATTAGAGGCTATGGTGATATAGAATGGATTAACATCTACGAACTAGCACATAAGTGTAAAGAGTGGGTTATTTCGAAAGGGTATGATATATTATCTGGAGGATTAGAAGCAGGCTTACATAGCTGCTATATAGACTATTCGGACAAACGTTATACACTACAAATGAATCCACTTCATTATGAATTTGCAGATACCGAACCAGAAGCAATCTTTGCAACATGTCAATGGATATTAGACAATAAGGACAAATCATGATACTAATTAGCGTAGATCCGGGACTTAATGGAGGGTTATGTAGAATTAACACAGTAACCAACACTCTAACTGTAATTCGTATGCCAACTCGTATAATAATTGACAAACCTGCTATAACTATATTTGCACGTGATGCGACTGGTAAGAAGGTATTGATTAAATCTGGACCACATAAAGGTACTTATAAATCAATTATCAAGACACCTGCTAAGACACATAAAGAATTAGACTGTAATACTATAGTTGACTTCATTATAGAAGAAGTATATGATGAAATAGAATCATATTTTGTTATTGAATCACCTGCTATGAGCATAGGCAACTCTTCTAGGAGTACAGCATCTACTAATCGTAACTTTGGTAAACTATTAGCAATAGCAGAATTATCAAATATACCTATTATACAAGTACCTCCACATGTATGGAAAGGGGCACTTGATCTAGGACGTGATAAGCAAGTAGCTATTGACTTCACACAGGAGCTTCTAACTAACTGTAGTTTAACTGCTAATCAGTCTACATTCACATCAGCAGAAGATGGACTCGCCGAATCTGTAGCTATTGCATATTATTATAACAAATCAATATTTGGAGAGACCAATGACACAAACTGAATTATTACTAACAAATATTTTAACTGAACTGTGCAAGTTAACAGTTAATTTAACTACTGAAGCAATTGTGTTATCTGAGCGTACACCGTCTGAACATGATGATATGCTTAAAGCAAAAATACGAGACTTAAACAAAGCAGTAGCGTTGCCCTCAACTAGCTTTATGAATATATCCGCTACTAGTCAACCAGCTCCACCTCCATTGCCTTCATCAGTACGAATGAAATGGACACCAGACTACGAACAGCTAATTCATGATTGTGCAGCAGCACCACATGGTACATATCGTAACTCAGTTAAACGTCTTACTGATAAGCTACCAGAGGGTGTGACTATCTCATCTATACGCAATAAGTGTGGTAGTATAGGATACAAAATACACAAGAAGTACTTAGTACATAAATAAAAGGACAACTATGAATAAATGCCCTAAATGTGGTAGCACATGCCTAAACAAAGAGTTTATACGCTATGGAAAACTATCAAAGCATGTAGCTGCTGATAACATGAATGAGTTTATAGAAACTGTAACATTAACACCAATTAATGGCTTTAATACTCCATACACATACTATACTGTTACACACGAACATATACGTAACACATGTAATACATGTGGTTATTGCATATTAACACATCCACTTGACTATAAAGGAGCTTGTAATGAGCAAAAAACAGAATAAAATCAGTGTAAGTTAAGCCTATTTTAGGTATAATCTCTATATAGATTTTATTTCAGAGCATATTGGTTTCGCCTAGTTTCTTATATGTTTTGTACTAAGGTCTCTATATAGAGTGAAGAAACTAGGCATTCCTTCTACCTTATAAATCACAAGTCTAAAGATCAGTATTATGCAAAAAGTATGTAAAACATGTGGAGCTATATCAGAACAGCCAGCTGTAAACTATAATAAGCCAACTAAATTTTGTAAACTATGTGAAGGTACTGCCAGAGTAGCTAGAAACGCTTTAAAGTTCAAAACTAAAGCAATTGCTACACATGGTGCCACTTATGATTACACAAAATCAATATATACTGGAACTAAAGTTAAATTAATAATAACTTGCCCTATACATGGTGATTTTGAGCAAACACCAGATGCTCATTATCAAGGGAAAGGATGTGCTAAGTGTGGACATAATAGGACAACTATAAGCAAGACTTCTACATTAGAAGCGTTTATTACTAATGCCAACATTAGACATAATAATAAGTATAGTTATTCGAAAGTTAAATACACTATGCGTAAAGATGCTATAATTATTACATGCCCTACTCATGGGGATTTTAGTCAGAAGCCTTCCGACCACTTATCTGGATGTGGGTGTAGAAACTGTGCAGTATATGGCTTTGACTTAGAAGCACCTGCTATATTATATTTCTTTAAAATAGGTAATATATACAAAGTAGGAGTAACAAACAATAAGGTAGAAACAAGGTACATAGCTAGAGATTACATAAAATTCTCTAACATATTAACTTGGGAATGTACAACAGGGCAAGAAGCGTATGATAGAGAGCAGTATCTAATAAATTACTACAAACAATACGCTTACACAGGTCCTACACCATTTACTGATGGGACTAAAACAACAGAATGTTTTACAGAAGACATTTATAAATTATGGGAGAAAGAAAATGAATGATATTCAACAGCAAGATTATACTAATTTATTTAAATACTACGACGGATTAGATAGATTACCTCCAGGAGGGTTTAAAATATCTCCTTCGAGTGTATCGGACTTCTTTGATAATAAGTTTGACTGGTACAATGAGAATCTATCAGGAGCACCAAAGAGATTTACTGGTAACAATGGGTCAATCGGTGGTACATGTGTACATGCTGCTGCAGAAGTTGTAGCAAACTCATTAATAACTGGAATACCATATGACAACGATCAATTAGTTAATGCTATAGAAGATTACATAGAAAGCACTGGCTCAGATCCTTCTATAAACGTTAACTTAATATCTTCATTATGGAAACCAATGGCGGAGCAACTAATAGATGCATTTGTAATAAAAGCTAATACAATAGCAACTGAGCAATACTTATCACATGAAATAGCACCAGGAGTATTTGTTGGTGGAACATACGATGCAATTACGTCCACAGAACCAAATGATGATTTGTATAACCCAAAAGGATCATTAACTGTTCGTGATTATAAAACAGCCAAAACTAAACCTAGTACATTCTCTAAGAAATACACATTACAGGCGTACTGTTATGCATATATGTTAGCACAGCAAGGCATTAAGATATCAGAAGTAGAGTTATGTTTTGTAGTACAAGCAACTCAAACACTTCCTATTAGAACAGTTAGAATGGTAAAACCATTTGATGACTATGCATATAACAAAATAGAAGCAATTCTTAAACATATAGCTGAAGCAGTAACTACATGGAAAGAATATCCAGATACTAGGCACCTATTATCCGATACCTATACAAGATAATCAACTAGATTATAAACATAACTTGGCATGTAGTACCCGCTATTTGTAAGCCCAATACAAAATTAACATAAGGACTCAACATGAGTGCAAAAGTACTATTATCAGGATTAGCAAATTCAGGTAAAACTAAGCTATTAAGCACACTGCAGAATGGATTCGTTATGTCACATGATGGTAAGCGTTTCGCACTAAAGATACCACACATTAACATAAATGAATTCGCAGACATGGGATCATTTATTGATACATGTAACTCAGCGGCTGAAGCTTATAAGGCTAAAGTAGGAAACTACCCAGAAACCATTGTTATAGATTCTGTATCACGTGTATTTACAAGTGCATACAATGCATTGAATGTAAAGTTTAATGGAGATAACTTCAAAGTGTACGCGGCATTAGATCGTGAAATCAAGTTACTCACAGACTATCTTGAAGACATTGTCAACAACGGTATTTCATTAGTAATTATCTCACACTCCATCTTTGACGAGAAAACAGCTAGATACTCCCTAGTAGATTCTGGTAAGTTTGGCAAATTAGGAGGTTTTCTCAGTGTTGTGGATTTCAGCATATTCGTTGAAGTAAAAGGTAAGAAAAGATCTGCTATACTACGCGACTCAAATAAAGCCGCACGTTGTGTACTAAGTATAGACGAAGTACCAGAATCAATGCCTATCACCATAGATGGGGAAAAACCTAAGGACGAAGATTTTAATCTACAAGATTATATCAATCTAATCAAGTCAAAACACTCTGAAGTAGAAGAATTTGAATTCAAGCTATAAGCTTGCGTTCTTCAACACATAAACTAGCAGCAGCTAGCAACCAAACAAGGAGCCTATAAAAATGGCTAGAATTATCAACAGAAACGCTACAGCAAAAGCAGATGAAGGTGGAAACTTCATATCAACATCAGGTATTTACTCAACACACCTAAAATGTGTAGAGGTAGAATACAAAGAATCTGGTGCAATGTTTGCAAACTACTTTTTCACAAACGGTATGTCTTACAGTAACTTACTAAAAGACAAATCAGGTAAAGATGCATATGGATTCAATCAACTTGACAGCTTAGGCATCATAGAAGATCTTGAGTCATACAGCATCGGACAGGACGAACTTGAAGAGTACGAAATGGCATTCAAGAACTCAACTAAAACTATGATGGTTATCCCAGAGTTCGCTGACATTGATGTAGTTGTATTCGTACAATACACATATGAAGTTTATCAAGGTGAAATCAAAGAACGTGTTGCAGTTAAGCGTTTCTACCGCCCATCTGACAATGCATCATCTACAGAAATTGTTGATGAAACAGAAGTTGGAGTTAGATTTGCTAACGACACTGAGAAGTATGCATCTACAGTCATCTACAAAGAGACTGACGCAGAAGCAGTAGCAGCTTGGAAAGAAGCACAGAAATCTGGTGCAGCAGCCCCAACAGCTAATGGTGGTGCGGCTAAAGCAGCCGGTTTCTCCGGCGGTACAGCTAAGCGAGGGTTTGGACAACCTAGTAAAAACCAATAGTAGCTTAATTGCTACTATTAATCTACACAACAACCAAAATTAACATAAAGGTCATAACATGGCAAAATTTACAAAAATACAATTAGTAGAAGAAATTAGTTTATATGCAACTATTGAATCAAAAGCGGAAGCTGGTAGAATTCTAGATCATATCAAAAATATCATTAAGCGTGAGCTATTAGCAGGCAACGACGTAGCTTTAGGCACTGATTTCGGTGAGTTCCATACAGCAACTCAAGCAGCTAGGTCTGGTGAAGTAAACGGTGTACCATATAGCACACCAGCAAAACAAGTAGTTAAATTTAGTGTATCAGCTCCATTGAAAGCACTTGTAGCAGGCAACTAGTATGGATGAGCAGGCAACTGAACAGATGATTCAGGACAAGGGGCTTAATGCTCCTAGGCTTACTCCAGCACTTATAGATGCATCTATTGTAGCTGAGGATTACTATGTATTTCCTGGAACAACTACTACTATATGTAGGTTAACGCTAGTAAATGGATACTCAACAATAGGTGAATCTGCTGCTGTATCATTAGCTAACTTTGATGCTGAAATTGGTCGCAAAGTGGCTAGAGAAAATGCTAGAAATCAAATATGGGTCTTAGAGGGTTATCTCCTTAAACAGAAACTATATGAATCAGAAGTAGGTAATTAACATGGAAGTATCCGCAAACAGCCCATATGAGGATAAGATAGTAGAAGCTTATAAAGAGCATGATATAGCTATGCCATTATACCAGTGTACTAAGCAAGTACATGCAACTCCAATGGCACGCTTTGAAGCACAGTTACTTGGGCTAATTCGTGATGAATCCAGTGTAAATGAGCCAGGTTACCATGTAGTTTACTCATCTGACTATGAAAGCTGGTCACCTAAAGCATCTTTTGAAGCTGGCTATACGCCAATACGTTCATATAGCATTAGTTTTGGGCAGGCTATACACCAACTAAAGCAAGGTAAAAAACTAGCTCGCGCTGGTTGGAACGGTAAGGGAATGTTCTTAATGTATTATAATCCAGTAGCACATGGGTTTGGAGATGAATTTAGAGTTGAAAATGAGTCAAAACCTTTATTACCATTCTTAGTAATGAAAACAGCTGATGATATGTTTATTCCTTGGTTAGCATCACAAGCAGATGTACTTGCAGATGACTGGGTTATTGTTAAATCAGAAGCAGGTAACTAGCCTATGTCTGAATTCAAAAAGTATATTAGAACAGGTATAGCAGAAATGCGTCCTATAACTAAAGAAGAACTGAACACTAGTATGTTTGATTCTCTAGTATCTATCTCAGATGCAGACTTTAATAATGGGTCGCCCCTTCCAGGTGACATGATAGCCAGAAATGTAGATAACCATGATGATCAATGGCTAGTTGCTGCTAAATATTTTAATGAAAATTTTAAAATATTGGAGGAGTAACATGTCAATAGAATTAGCTAATGACAAGTCCCATATCGTTATAAAACGAAATGGAACTGAAGAGCCATACACAGAAAGTAAAATGCTATCTGTACTTCTATGGGCATGTGAGGGGAATGAGTTGCTGGCTAAGTCTATTATTGACGCAGCTGAAATACGTATATATAACCGTATACACATAGCAACTCTATTTGATGAGATGATTGATACAGCTTATAACCTAATCAGTCGTCTTACACCTCAGTATGAACCTGTAGCCAAGCGACTTTATTTACAGAAAATGTATAAAGAGTTATGGGGTATTAAACGCAGTGAGTATCCTACTATGCATGAGTATTTACCTATATTCATAAATAGTGGGACACTTATTAATGTGTTTGATTATATGAGCACTGAAGAAATACAGCAACTTACTGATGCTATTAAGCCAGAACGTGATTTACTATCTTCATACTTAGGTATGAAAACATATTTCTCTAAGTACTCTTTACGCCATAACAAGAAACCTAAAGAACTACTTCAACATGGATTTATGCGTATGGCTATACAAGCATACTTACATGATGAATCACCTGAACGTGTATCAAAAATGATACATAGATATGATAATCTTTCATTAGGCCTATACACTGAAGCTACACCTAAGTTTAAGAACTCACTACGTACTTCATTTTCTGGTGCATCTTGCTGTATCCATAAAGTGGAAGACAACACTGAATCTATCAATAAAGTAGTATCTGATATAGGGCAATATTCACGTTCTGATGGGGGTAATGCAGTTGACATATCCAGTATTCGTTCTAATGGTTCAACTATTAGCACGAAGGGATTCTCATCTGGTACTGTACCAGTAGTTCGCCATATCCAATCTGATGTTGAGTTATTTAACCAATCATCAACACGTCCTGGAGCTTGTGCTGTCTACTACCCGTGGTGGCATGCAGATATTATGCAATTACTTCCTTTACTCGATGAAGGTGGTAAAGAAAACCAACGTGCTAGATCACTTAAGTATGCTATTAAGATAGATAGACTATTTTTACGTGCTATCGAAAGTGAGTCAGAGATCTACTTGTTTGACCCTAAAAAGGTTCCTGAATTCAATGAGCTAGTCGGAGTTGAGTTTGACGCCGCGTACTCTAGAGCAGTAGCATCTAAGCTGTATGAACAAGTAATTCCTGCGCAAATTGTAGCCTATGAGTTAGCTAAGCAACGTTTGGAAACAGGTAATGTGTACATATTCTTTCGTGACAATGTTATGGAACAATCTGTATTCAAATCTACCATACACAGCTCTAATCTATGTACAGAGATTTTGTTACCAACTGAAGCTGCTACTAAATTTAGAACTAAAGCGCTAGAAAACATCTCAACAGGTACTATTGAAACACATACAACTGAAGTATCAGGGCTTACTGCACTGTGTAACTTGTCGTCAATCAATGTGCTTAAATGGTATCATATGACAGATTCTGAACGACATATCGTAGCTCGTGAACTATTAGAGGCTTCTGACAACATAATTGATTACCAGCATTACCCAACACCAGATGGTGAGATATTCAATCGTAACTATCGTGCAATAGGTATTGGACAGAACAACACAGCTCAACTATTTGCTACATTAGGTCTTAAGTATTCTGATTCTAAATCACTAATTGTGTCAAGCGATATAGCACGTACAATGTATGAAGTATTTACGTATGAGTCAGCTGAATTAGCTAAGCTACGTGGTAATTTCAAATGGATACACAAAACGAAACGTACTAGTTACGCTAGATTTGCTACTTTATTTGCTATTGCGCCGACTGCTACATCTTCATTAATAATAGATGCAACAGAGGGTATTGAACCTATATCTTCACTATTATCTGAGAAGACAGGCACAAGTTCTAGTAAGCAATTGGCTCCACAGTTACAGACATTAGGTGTTAACTATGAACTAGCTGGCACAATTCCAACTGAAGTACTATATAAGCATGCGCAAGCACGTAATCAGTACTTAGACCAAGGCCAGTCAATTAACACTTACGCTAAAGATGTAACATCTGCAGCTGAAGTTATAAATGACATAATACTAGCAGAATCATTAAAGTTAACTGCTTTATACTACTTACAATCTAACACAAGCCTCGACGGTTGTGATAGCTGCAGTTCTTAAGGAGGTCTAATGAGATCTATAGTAACACTAGATAACATGCCTAATCTGCCACTATTTGGTAGTGGGAATGGTGGTGTGTTTCTACGTACAGACAAAAACGACCATAACACATTGAAACAGTTATGGGAATCATCATTAGCATTATTTTGGACAGTTAACATGGTTGACTTCTCTAAAGATTCTGCAGGATTTAAACGTATACCAGATAATGCTAAACGGATGTTTAAGTTAACAAACGGCTATCAGTCTTTAATGGACGGAGGTGTAGTTAATATCTATAACCATCTTGCATTATTAGCTAATACACCAAGTGTAGCATTATCATATCAGCAAATAGCATTCACTGAGTCTATTCACGCAACATCATATTCTGATGGCCTAATCCAAGTATTTGGGCATGAAGCTACAGAGATTATTGACATTGTGTTTACCGACCCAGTAGTACGCACGCGTCTTAATAACGAAATAGACATAACAGACACTATGATAGCTAACCCTACCATGAGAAACATCTCATTGGCAATTTTAGCGACATACCTACTTGAGCATATCAAGTTCCCATTTAGTTTCTTTGTGTCATTTTCTATTAATAAGGCATACGACGACGCTATCAATGGGTTTTCACAGCTGCTATCACGTATATCCCAAGAAGAACATGAAATACATGTTCCTACTAATATGTACATAATTAAGCTGTTAATTGCTCAAGGACATATCACGCACAGTGATGTAGCTACCATGGCCAACACTATACTCTTGCAAGAGTTAGATTGGAACGTATATCTACAGCAAGATGGCCCTATTCCAGGGTATAACCTTCAAATAGGTGAGCAGTTCATTCGCTACTGGCACAACAAGACACTACGTGATGTTGGAGTACCAGTAGATAAGATTGACCCATCTGACACTGTACGTTGGTATAACCACTACAGAGATCCCGACAATAAACAGGTATCTCAGCAAGAGATTAAGTCAACTCAATATCAGAAGGGTGTGATCAAAAACGACTTAGCCTCATTCTTTAAGGAGAAACGTAATGTTAACAGCAATGGATCGTGAAACCTTCTATAACTCAACAGGTTATATGGGTTCCGACAGTGAGGTACAAAATTGGCTGCTTTTTACCAATAATGCTGTACCAACGGTACCTAAATCTGATACAGGCATGAAGTATGACAATGGTAAACTATTATACTCACTAATACCTACATCAACTACTCGGGCACTGGCAGAAGTACTAACCTTTGGTGCTCACAAATACACACCTAACTCATGGCAGACCATTCCAGACGGGAAACGCCGTTACCTAGATGCAGCAATGCGTCATTTAGAAGCGTACAGGTCAGGTGAGGCTATAGATCCAGAATCTAATTTACCACATTTGTACCATTTACTTTGTAATGTATCTTTTATGATTCACTTTGAAGATAAACGTCTGAACACTAAATAATGTGTGGCTCTGAAAAGAGTCTAACAACTAGTGCACTAAGGTGTACTTACATAAAGGTAAAAATATGAACAACAACAACGTACGAATGCTAGCAGTAAATGGTGAAGATCTAATGGAGCTACTTGCTGCACTATCGGCAGGTAAATTAGATAATACATGTGATGAATGCCAACCAGCACATCATGAACCAGAAGACGATGATAAGGTTGAAGCTGAATATGGCAGTGACTACATTGAACCAGGTGAGCCGGACTATGTTAAGTCTGCGCATATAGTCAGTCTTGTAGAAGATGTAACTATCAATACATTATCTGCTCCTGGAACTATCTCACTAGAGTCCGCACAAACACTGCATACCCTTGCAAGTTTACGTGAGGAGTACAGATAAATGCAATCTAAGAAACAGCTCTTCGAATTATTTTCTAGCATAGCTAATCTGAACGATACAGCATGGGGCAACCACGCTGGATCGTATATAGATGCAGTAGAGTCTGCGTATCAAGTAGCATTATCATATCAGCAAGGCTATCACGTAAACCTTAAAAATCCTGGTGAGTACACGACTGCAAAACAGTTATCACGTGATATACTAAATGAAGGACTATTTATAACTAAGAGTCTAAATGATGTTGATCGCTTTGACAAGGCGCTAGATTCCATAATAGTGGCAGTTAGTAGTATGCATAAATTAGGTCTTACACCACATAAAATGGTTGATGGTCTCCAACATAAAATAAATACTGCAAAAGGTGTGAGTAATACAAAAGAACTTCTTGACATAATTAAGATATGATTTATATCATTTTAGGTATAATTATATTATCTTAATATTAGGAAGTAATATGACACGTAAACTTGAAAAAGCAGAAAAGAAAAATGGTAGATGGTATAACTGGTTTGAGTGCTTAGAATGTAATTCTAAATTTATAACTAGGGGGGACTACACTCCTCAGAGTTGTGGGTGCTTAGTCCCTAGTTACTCATCAATGGAACTACCAGAAAACTCCAAATGGCAATTACTTGAACCATTAGTAAAACAGAAGTCCAAAGTCCTAGCGTTATGCACACTATGTAATAAGACTTATAAAGTAGACGCAGGCAATTTAGTTACAGGAAAATCGGTAAATTGCTTTAACTGTGGAACTGAAAAACGAATGGATCCTGTATTCAAACACATTGGAGGTGTACAAAAACACCAACTATATAAAGTATGGGATGCAATGGTTCAAAGGTGCACCAATCCTAACGCTAGTAGTTACAAGGATTATGGTGGCAGAGGTGTGACTGTATGTGATGAATGGCTAAATAGTTCAAGTACATTTATACAATGGGCAGAGGCTAATAATTGGAAACACGGACTGCAAATAGACAAAGATAAACTATCTATGGAATTAGGTATAACACCTATATACTCTCCAGAAACATGCTGTTTTCTCACCCCATCAGAGAATAGTGTGTACACAAGACTAGCATCTACAAATACTTCCGGAGTGTGCGGTGTATCATGGTGTAAAGCAATGAAGAAATACGAAACGTACTTCAATAGAAATGGTACTAGATATAGAGCAGGGTACCATAATACAATAGAAGAAGCTGCTCTAGCACTAATAATGGCTATCACAGCCTATAACAAGGACAACAAGGACATATGAAAAATTTTATAGAAAACAGTATGCGAACAGAAAGCAGTATGTTCAATGAACTGACAGAGAATGGTACTGTATATAGTAAAGAGAGGCTAATCCACGCGGCATTAGGTATGCAGACAGAGTCTGCAGAATTCACGGATGCAATTAAGAAAAGTCTATTCTATGGCAAACCTATAGATACAACTAATCTAAAAGAAGAGTTAGGTGATCTAATGTGGTACATGGCTATAGCAATGGATGAACTTGGCACCAATTTTGAAAGTGAAGCTACAAGAGTAGTTAACAAATTGAAAGTTAGATATCCTGCTAAGTTTAATGTAATAAATGCCGAAGAAAGAGATTTAATAGCAGAACGTGCAATCCTAGATAAGAGGGTAGTGAAATGAGTGCAGATACTACAGCTAGCCTGACAATTGGGGCATTCATAGGTGGTATTGTGCTACTTATAAGTTTATTCAACTACTCTCAACTATACAGGTACGACGACATCAACGGCACAACAGCAACTGGTGGACTAGTATTCCAATCAACTATTGAATTATCTAATTACCAAACAGTTGGTAAGGGTAACAGCCTATTTGGTAGCTATGACATAGTTACTAGAAGTCTTACACACGAAACGTTTAGAGTGTATAAGTAGTTAAGTTGCATTGACCTCACTATCTCATCTAGTCCCTCGTGGTTATAGATTTATGTACACTCAGCTTCGCTTCGTTACCATAAATCTAATCCCGGGAACTCATCTTCGATGGCTCGTGGGAGTAGTAGGTGTATGTATGTTAGCTCGACCATCGTAATTCGTTGACTGATGCTGGTACGGATTAGTATGTAGCACAGCGAAGTAATGAACGTACATCATCCAGGTCTAACTAATGTAGATAGGAGAGGAACATTTTATTCTATATACATAAAACATTTTGTCTATAGGATAAATTGTCTACAGGACCACTAGTAGGCACCTGTAGATAATTACAGGAATTCTACGATAACATATAAATGTAAGTTTTAACTCAGTTTTAATTGGATATAATAACATATAAGTTATTACAGGAGCAACTATGCCAAGGATCAACGTTATGATAAACCAACACAGTAAGTACTATCAAGTACTTCAAAACGAAATTACAGGTGCCGATAAGAAGATATTCTTGGCTATAGTCAAGTATATGGAGATAAACACTAATCTAATTACATTACTAGGAACTACACTATCAGGGATTATGTCTGACCTATCTGTGTCTAAACAGCAAGTACGTAACGCTACTAGTAATTTAGCAGCGCTTCACTTACTTGAGCCAACACGTACACTACGTGGTGAGTATATAGTTAACCCATCATTAGCGTGGAAGGGTAACGAGGACAAAGTATGGAAGTTCTATTCTAAGTTTGAGTTCCAACTACGCGACCAATTAACCAAGAAGGCAACAAATGAATCTAAAAACATTAGCTAGATCAGCTATAACTAAGAGAGATGCTAATCACGTAGTACTATCTATTGACGACTACGTAGCATTGTATAGCTACAACTCACTCATCGCAGTAGTTGAGCCATCAGGCCAGGTACTACTAGGTGAGGACTGGCAGTTCTCAAAGACAACATCTAAGTTTAGATCTCAGTTCTTAGGTGAATCTACAGCTGATACAGAGGCTAAGCTTATATCCGGTGAGTATAAATTACTAGAGGAGCTACTATGCAAGATGTAGTAGTGGTTAGCCTATTCAACGGCCTATCTGGAGGCCGTCTTGCACTAGCAGATGTCGCTGAACTGAATGTACTACGATACTATTCATCTGAGATCGACAAGTATGCTATACAGGTAGCAGATGCCAACTTCCCAGAGGACATCCCATATAAATTAGGGGATGTTAGGGGAATAGACACCGCAGCACTACTAGCAGATGTGTCCCAAGAGTTCCCAGGTGCACCTATTATGCTAATAGGTGGTAGTCCATGCCAATCCTTCTCATTTGCAGGTAAACAAAACGGAGCTACTACTACTACTAACGTAGAGATAACTAGCTTAGCCCAGTACCTTGAACTTGCTTCAGGCGGGTTTGAGTTCGATGGGTACTCCTACTTATTTTGGGAATTCATGCGAGTGAAAGAAGGGCTAAGCCCTACTTATTACTTACTAGAAAATGTTAAAATGAGTAAGCATTGGGAAGATGTACTAACTAGTGCTGTTGGTGACTCCCCTATACTAATTAACTCATCACTTGTATCTGCACAGAACAGGGCAAGATTATACTGGACTAACATCCAGGGAATAGTGCAACCTACCGATCTTGGGCTAATACCTGCTGATGTATTGCCTGACAACTACGAACCATTTACAATAGAGCAGTTTAAGCCTGGTGTACGGGGCAACATAGTACGAGAGTATAACGCCATAATTAGAAGCACTTCTATGCTTCATACGTGTGCTTGTACATCTGGTTGGCAAGATAATAAAGTAGGTATTATGAAGTCGCCCACTCTTCGTGCTATGAATACTTTTACACTTATACGTACTGCTAATATGTCTATTAGAAGAGTAACACCTACTGATGCTGAAATATTACAAACTGTACCACTTGGGTACACTGCACATGTATCTAACACACAGCGTTTAAAGATGCTTGGAAACGGTTGGACAATACGTGTGATATCACATATACTACGATATATAGTAAACAATGCACGGTGGCAATAGCCTAGTACTTGTGATAGTAGAGTGGGGCAAGT
>ERZ890953.357-NODE-357-length-27140-cov-6.821820_pt1 | contig 27140 bp, 29 predicted proteins | sample MGYA00521264_ERZ890953 | MGnify/ENA primary metagenome ERZ890953 (study PRJEB32303, sample SAMEA104408629) | aquatic metagenome | biome: Brackish water; feature: Chemocline; material: water | place: Baltic Sea | collected 2014-10-26T21:54:00 | depth 200 m ...
TTACTAATTCGACCAATGGTATCGAGCCACCACGAGGTCTAGTTACAATTAAACAAAGCAAGGACGGTATCATCCCACAAGCTGTACCAGAGTTGACACGTTTACGTCAAGCTTATCAACTACTCTGGACAATCCCTGACAATAGTTCTGTCATTCAATTGACAGGAGTTATGCAGAAGTTTGTATGTCAAGGTATCTCTACTAACTTGAACTACAATGTTGGTAAGTTCCCTGATGGTAAGCTTCCTCTTAAAGTTGTTATGCAGGATATGTTGAGTTACTATAAGTTTGGAGGTAAACAAATCTATTATCACAACACTAATGATGGTACTGCTGACCAAGGTCTTGAAGAAGATGATGGATGTGCAGGCGGTGCTTGTAAACTATAAGGAATAAATATGTACAGATTATACACTGAGCCTATCTAGGCTTAGAGGCGTGATTATCGCCCACAAAAAAAGAGGGGAAGCATCTCTGCAACCCCTCTCTAAACTATCCTCTATGCCGTTTCTGGCAGATTACCAATCCCCATTTTGTAACCATGTTAAACTCTTCTGAGTAGCCGCACTAAACTTAGCCTTCTTTGCAGGAGCAGGTGCACTCGTTGCTTTAGGTGCTTTCATATTATATACAGGTGCTTTAGCCGCAGTCTGAGACTTCCAATTACTTGTAGCCGTAACCTTCGGAGCAGTAGGTGCAGTCTTCTTCACAGATGGTGCAGTTCTTTGTGCCTTATATTCAGATGCTAAGTTCAACCCTACGTTACCCATCTTAGGCTTCATAGCAGGAGTCTTTAACGTCTTCTTAACAGGAGTCGTTTTATTATATAGACCTGCACTAGATATTGGAGAAGGTTTTAACTTCCCTGTACTAATCAAGTGCGAACTACGTTCCATTGAGTTGCCAACAACTGCACTAGCAACTGCCCCCATCCCCAGGCTTGCGGCCTTACCTGCAAACGATACGGCCTTTGGTGCGCTGATAGCTTTCTTAGCCACTACCTTAGCATCCCCCATGTTTTTAAGGACTCTGTTAGCCGCTCCATGAGCCTTTACGGGCATCTTATTAGCAGTACCAACTGATGTATTAGGACGAGTAGCAGGAACTTTCCCACCACCACCTCCCTTCCCTTTTGTTACAGTAGGTTTCCCTCTCGCTTCGGTAGCTTTAATACCTTGTGAACGAATCTTGCCTGTACTCTTCTCTTGAGAATGATATGGACTACCTTGATGTTGAGTGGTCTTGAAAACATCATTACCTGCCGAGTTTGTGTATATTCTATTTCTTACATTTGCACTACGTTTTGCCATATCTATTTCTTCCCACTTGTTGTTTTAGATGTAGAACCTTTAGGTCGCCCACCCTTCCCACCGTTATCTGCACGATTAGCTGACGCACTTCTCACTCTACGATTGCTTACTGCATTCGTCCCACCACTTCGCAATGGCTTCTTATGGTCAATGTCTTTTCCATCACCTTTCTTAACTTGCCCTTTCTTCATAGCATCGTTACGAGCCTTGTTACGCATTGCTCGCTTCTTCTTCACAGCAGGTGAAGCATCATATGCCCTCTGCTGTACAGTCCGTTTGGATGCATTCTTTTTTATATCGCCTTTAACTGGCATTACTTTTCTCCTTTAAAACCTTTCATGAACTGTTCTTTTAAATCTTTCTCAAGCGCATCTAATCGCTTAGCAAGGTCAGAGTTAGTTCCAGTTATTTGACGGAAAGGATTCAAAGTATCTGCAATGAATAATAAGCCGTCTTGATTTGTTTCACTTGTTAATGCCTTCTCTAATAACTTTGCAGGGTTAGCGTCAATCGCTGTTGCTAAACCAACTCTCCCTGCCGCCTCAACACCTGCACCAATCTGTTCAGTTAGTGTAGGCTCAATATTAAATAATGCAGGGTTTGCTCGACTATTATAGATAGATACTAAATCACTCTCTTTCATGAAAGCACTTGAAGATAGCCCATACTTATTAAGTGCAGATACTTGTGGAGATTGGTTAAGAGTAGCCGCAACTTTTCCTGCATCTACATCACCACTTGTAGGTTCAAAGTAAACCTTAAAGTTCTCTACACGCATCTTAACTTGCTCTGGCAACTTCTTAATATCAAAACCTTTAGCCTTAATAGCTTGTTGCAAAGATTGCATCTGAGCAGGAACATAATCGTTAGCACCTGCTGAGTAAGCGAAGTTCGTATAGCTTTCTTTTAATGTATCTGACATTCCTTCAAAAGTAGCTTTGTTAGAAATTGAAGAGAATACATCAGTATAGAACTTAGGTGTAATATTACTTGACTGGTCTTCTTGCGACATCGTAGCAAATTGCTTTAACGCTGATGCTCTAAAGTTTGAAGCAACTACCCGTCCATCTTCATCATCAGGAAGAGGTTGCTTAAACATTGAACCAATAGCTGTTGCTTTCTGCTCAACATTGATTGAAGGAAGAGTAGCATAAGTGGTATTTGCATTTAGAATCTTATCAGCACCCATCTTAGACAAAGACTTTGATGCCTCATACAAATCAACGAAAGCCCCTGGGTTGCCATTAATAGCAGTAGTAAGTTGTGCTGAAAGGGCTAAAGCTTTTGGAGAGTTACCTACCTTCTTTAACCAATCCATTTCAAATCTATTCTTCATCATGCTAGTTTGATTACTAACAGCATCAGCGTTAAGCTTACCAGACAATACATCATCACTGTACATACCTGCTACACCATCAATCAAAGATAGACCTGCTGTAACATCTTCCTTACCTTCTGCAAAGAATGATAAGCCATTCGTACTCTTTTGAAAAGCACGTTTACTGTTATTAACAGCGTTAGCAATCATTTGCTTCTTCTCAGTAGGAGAGGAGTTCATACGACTAATAGATAACAACTCTTGCTTTAAGGCAACTGTACTAGAGTCAATGAAGTTAAACATATCAGTAGAGCCAGTTCCAGTAACATATGCATTACGCATTGCAGAAATCTGTTCAGCAGTCTTAGCTTCACCTGTTTCAGTGGTCTTCTTATAAGCTTGAATTATATTCTGCTGTCTAATGGCAGCCTCTACTGCCCCTTGATACTGCTCAGGAGAATAGTCTGTACGGTATAAGCCAGAGTCTTGTAAAGTCTTTGTCTCATATGTAGCGTTCAAGTCCTTTACCATGTTAGTGCGTTTTTCTTCAGCAGTTTGCTTAAAGTCTGCCTGACCAAATAGATTGGCAGATAAGTCTTTAGGGTCTGCTAAAGGATTGTGCTTAAGAATCTTAGCACCTAACTTGCGCTTTGCTATGTTAGCCTGGTCAGTAGAAATCTTCCCAGACCTATGTGCAGACTCAATCTTATTAAAGTTACTAATATCATTAGGAGCAACACCCTCTACATTAAGAAGAGTGTCACCTGTTTGATACTCAGTCTTTGCATACTGAGTTGCCCCTGTCTTCATCATATCATAACCAGTTGCCACAAAGTCTGTGGTAGCCTGTGCAGATTGCAGAATAGAATCTGCTGTCATTTGCCCTGCTTGTGCAACACCAGATGCTCTAGTCATGTTAGCTTGGCTTGCTGAGCCACTACGGTCAGAACCCCCACCTGATACAAATTGCTGAAATTCAGCCATTATTCTTCTCCTGTCGGCATATCAATACTATTGAAATCCCCGATTATTGTTGCTTGTGAAGCATTGTCTGGCTGTTGAGCCGCAATATCTCCAAGCTTAGCTTTGATATGGTTTAGTTCCATAGGGTTACCACCTGCCGCCATATATTTTACAGCCGCTTGAACAATGTTGCTTGTCGCACTTGAACCATCATCCATACGGTTTGCAATGTTATACTTAATATACTTCTGAGCATAAGGTCTAGCTTCTGGTGGAAGAGTTTCTAGGAAGTCAGCAACAGCACTAAGCTCTAGTCTAACACCCTGGTCAACATCAGCCCAAGAGTTGAATGCATATAGTCTAGCAGAAGCTTTGTACACGGTATCAATTCTTGATTGTGCTAACTCTTCAATATCTTTATGGAACTTACGAGAGTCCTTCATTAAGTCATAGATGTTAGCCTCTTCAAGAGTTCTGAATCCAAACAACTTAGCAATGATTTCTGCACCTGTTGCTCTACCTGCTGACGTACCATTTAGTGAAGTCAATGTACCAAGTTTATATTGATACAAAGCGGTCTCTAAATGATTCACACCAGAGTAGACAGTTAAGATATTTCTTAATAGTGCAACAGCCTTCTGCTCCTCATTCATACCCTCACCTGCAATAGTAGGTGTAGTAAGAATTGCAGAAGATGTACTAATAACATCACCTACCTTCTTCATTGCCGCAAATGGCGCACCACCTAGAGATATCTTACCTTCCACAACCATATCAAAAAGACTAGCTGTATATTCAAGATACCCAGATGTTGCAGATAAGTTACCAGAGAAGTCAATAGAGTTCCCATTACTATCTGTTAAACCATTTAGCAAACTATTTAAAGTAATGTTCACTAAACCATCTTTCATTAACGAACGTGCCTCTGGTGATAGGTCGTCTCCAAAACCATCTAGCAAAGAGTCGATACCAAAAGCAGTTGCACCAAACAATGAGAAGTTGACAGCAAATACTTTTGCTCTCTCTGCTCGTGTAAGTGTACCAGACCCTGCTAATAAGTTAAGCATAGCTTTGTGAGGTACTTGAGCATACATCATTGGCAGAGATAGTGCACCATATTGGTAGTCCATCTTACCTGCATTGTTAAAGTTCCAAGATAACTTACGAGCATCATCTGCAATCTCTGCACGACCTGCTGTTGTACCTAAGTCAACCTTACCTTTCTTACGTTCAGCCGCAACTAGGAATGAACCGATAAGGTTATTAGTCTCACCAATATCAAAACCATACTTCTGACCATACTTAGGTATGACTGTAAATACGCTCTTTGCACGTTCTGCAAAAGCTTGCCCTGCTGTGTTGTAAGCTTCCTTACCAACAAGTGCTAAGTTCTGTTCTACAAACTGGTGAGAGTCAATAGACTCAGCTAGACCAGATTCTTTCCAAGACTTAAACAAGTTTCTTACATCTGTTTCAGAACGCTTCAAGGTCTTTGATAATGCTTTAACAGTCTTATCAAATTGAGCCACATCATCTGCTACTGAAGTTAGTGCACGGATAGCATGGATATCTTTAACAAGGCTTAAAGGATTAGCATAACGCTTAGTCAATGCTGATAACTGAATCAACTGAGAGTGCTGTAACACCAACTGTCTGATAGGTGCGGCGGCAATAAACAGTAAGTGAGGTAGAGTTTTCATAGCTTGAATAGGGTCAACCTTAGCAAGCACTCTTAACTGTTTGGCTGTCATTCCTGCAAGAGCAGAAGCTTTACCAGAACCGTCTAGTATCTCAGATACATTTAATAGTACATCACGATACACTTCACTAATAATTCCTGCATTAGCTTTACTCTCCATCTTAGTAATATAGCTCCATAGGGCTTTAGCTTCCCCTGTAACATCCTTACCATTCTTTGTTATGTTTCTTAACTCAGCAGAGTTCTCAGCAACTGGAAACTTATGTAGGCCATAGTTCTTCATGAACGTGCCTTTCAAAGTCTTGATACTGTCAAACATAACTGCACCGTTAGCTGTTGTGATTGCCGCCTGAACCATTGCATCAACTGGATTATTAACATCAGCTAGTTCAGATTCAGTACGCTCAATCCCCTTCAGATGCTCACCACGAACCTTTTCAACAGAACGTGAGCGTTCATACCCATCAGTGACAACATCGTTGCTAGTTAGCTCTCTTGCTCGTCTGGTGCGGTATTCATCACCTGACTTCTGCTTCTCTATCCAAGAACGTGCAGAACTCATTGAATCTCCTGCCGCAACAGCTTCTCTATGCTCCTTACCATTTCTCATAGTAATCTTTTCAACAATGTAATCATCTTTGTAGATACGTCTTACATAGCCTTCTTTACGAGCAAGTACAGAGTCGCTCTCACGTACTAATCTTGAATGAGAAGATAAGTCACCAACAACTCTTTTATAAGAAACACCATCAATCTCTAATGGTTGTTTAAGAGTATAGGCAAACTCATTTGTATCATCAATACGGACTTTAGATTGTGTAGATAAATCATATGCAAACTTATGTTCCCCTTTAGGGACTTTATAAGGTTTACCAAATAAGACCGTATCATCTTTAGAGATAATATGATAGCCTTTATTGTTTAAACTACGTGCAAGAGTTCTGTTATCTAACTGCCACAATGTATCCCAGAAACGGTACACAGAGTATGTTGCATTAACTTCTGCATCATCCATGTGGAAGTCACGTTTAAGCTCTAGTTCAGAGAAATACTTCCCTTGTGAGTTCCCTTGGTTAACTGCATCCCATACTTTAACTTTAGATGGATTCTTCAAATCAATGAAGTCCTTCTGTACAAGTTTTAACAAGTTAGTTGAAGTACCTGATGTTAAGTCAGTTGCTCTATTCATTGCACCAGAGATGTACTCATTGAAATGGTTAGCCGCATCTAAGATGAACCCTGTATAGTTTTTACCACCAATGGTTAAGAATCTATCTAGGCCACTTGTTCTTGACAACCCTTCTTCTAATTCTGCACCTTTAGTGGAGTAACGTTGGAAGCTACGAATGTCAGCAAGGTACTCACCCTCTACATTGTTAAGGATAGCAATTCGTCTTTCTTCTTTGTTAAGCAGATTGAATCCACCAGTCAAAGGGTCTCTACGGAATAGGCCAACCTCATCTTCAACAACACCAAACTTACGACCTGCTGATGTAGCAGACTCAAGTGCAGAGAAGGCTGTCTTAAAGGGTGCACCATCGCCTTGAGAGATTGGGATAGACATAAACATATAGTCTTCGCCATTAACACGCTCTACCGTAGCAGAGGAGTCACCATACTTAGCGGCAACCTTATTAGCTTGCTTCTGTAACTTCTCAGTCTCAAGGACTTGCTGTTCAATCGAAGTACGCTTCCCTGTATCAGCAGAGGTACGCATAATGTTATCAGCAGAGTTCTTCATAGCTTGTGCTTTAGTTCTTAGGTCAGAACTCAAACCTTCAATGTAAGTGCTATCAAGAGTACCACGAGGCATATCCGTAGACATGAAGACACCTTCCTTAGTTGTGCCTGATACCTTCTCTGCAAGTTTAGCGTCACCCTCAATAGCCTGTGTAGCTAATGCTCTTGACATAACAGGGTTAGAGTGCTTAGTAGTTGAGATAACAGAAGCAGGCTCAACTGTGTTAGAAAGAACTTCACCAAACTTACCCATAGCTTTAAGGGCTTTTGGTACAGCGCCTAGAGAGATAAAATCTGCAACTGAACCAATGTTGTTCATCCAGTAGTCAAAACGATTCTGCCCTTCTAGGGTGTTAGACACAGCTTCCATTTGTGAAAGGGGTGTACCAATCCACATGTTCTTTGTATCCGCTTTTTTAATAACATCTTGAATATAAGCAATCTTCTCATCTTGCCCTAATGCTTGAAACTCTGCACGTAGTCTGTCATGCTTCTCACCTGTAAAGATTGCTCCTAACCCTGGTGCACTACCTGACATCTCTTGCAAAGCCGCCGCATCAAAGAAAGGTATAATACTTTTTAAGAAGTCTTGCCCTGTCTCTGAATCCTCTTGCTCAGAAATCTTATTCTGATAGGCTCGTAAAGCTTGTGTTGTAAGTTCCTCTATCTTGGCCTGTTGACCAAACATTTCAGAATACTTATCATTCAGCATGGTTGTATCTTTAACCAACTCACCAGGAGTTGACTGACGACTAACATAAGCTTGTGCTAAACTTAAGCCAGTTGCTGTATCATTGTTTAAAAGAATTTGGGAGACAGTGCCTTGCATATCATATTGACTAGCTTGCTGTACACTCTCATCTAGTGTTGGGCTACTACCCGTAATAGTTAGTTCATTGTAAGTTGTATCATATGTCGCACCTGTACCATCACCACTGATGACACTAGCTTGTGCGGCTTTCTGATTGGCCTCTTTATGAGAAACAGAAGTAGCATCTTGTTGGTTATCAAATCGTTCTGTGTTATATTGTACTTCTTCTGTTTGCATATAGTTTCCTATTAATATCTATAAGTGTTGCTTGGTAACTGACTAGCAAAAGAGCCAGAGTTATCATTAACAATATTATCTGTGAATGAACTCCCCATCCCTGGGTTAGTGTTTGTCGCACCACCTAATGCGCTATAATCTGCCATACTCCCTGCGATACTTCCAACAGCTTTTGCCATCCCAATGTTTGCAGATGATTGTGCCGCATCAATAGTATTCTGAGTTTGAATCCTAGATGCATTAAGCATGTTCTGCCCAATAGATTGACCAAAGGCCGCAGTAGTCTCTGAGAAGGCTATGTTGCTACCTAGCTGAGACTCTAATGAAGACACCCCACCAAGTACTCCAGATGACCCTGAAACACCTAGAGCCTCTCCCCTAGCTTCCATAGAGGCACGTTTAATCCGTGTTTCTCGAATAGCAGAGAGGCGCTCTCTTCGTGCAGAGATTGTGTCAAGACGTTCTTGCTTATCAGCCGCTTGTTCATACTGTCGCTCAGTCTTCTTTGCCGCTTTCTTTGTTCTATCAGCTTGTTTCTGCCCTTCTGATGCAGAGTATATTGCTGAGCCAATCGCAACTATTGCCGCTACTACACCCATCTCGATGCCCTCCATGTATATATACTATGTGGGAGTAAGTCCGTAGAGATAAATGCAATCTCTTCAGTAGGCTCAAACCCAACTATTTCTAAAAACTTCCTGTGATGCTCGCTTAGAACAACTGCAAAGAAGTCTTCCCCTAATTCCGCAGAGTGTTTTACTAACAAGTGCACTAATACCTCTAGTACCTCCCTTGTCAATTTATCTATCTCTAGGTGTGCAAAATATCTACCTTCGTATGTGTTATAGGCGGCAACGATTCCGTCTTGGTTATAAACAATAACCTCACCTTCCGTTACCTCTCTTTCTTTATCTAATATCATATTGTACCTCTTGTTTTAACATCTAGGGTATATCCTATCATATTAAGATGCTTGTCTGATTCGGAACTAAAGCTTAATTGTAAAGCTCTCCCTGAGCCTCTTAGTTTTGACTTTGAGCTTACAACTGTGAAGTTAGTAAAGGATAAAGTCTCATCAGGTATGTGCAATCGCTTGTGGCGGTATGCTTGATACTCTCTACTAAGCTTCCCTGTTGTAGCACTCTCTGCAAAATCCCATCTCGGTTGTAATAAACAACTTGAAGGATTCTGGAGAATCATATCCCCGTTAACATCCTCTATATACCCAGTCTCAGTTTTCTTAAAGTGAGCAATTAAGTTATACACTTGCTTCTGTCTAGCAAGGTCTGCAAAGATATGTGGGTTAGTTGTGAAGCTACTATTGTAAGGGGCTGTTCCCATATCACTATAAGAGGTAGAGGTTAATGTAGCCATCTTCAGTGTAGTGTCTTGTATAAGAAACTCTACCTTAGTTGGTATATTCTGAGATATCTTAATAGGCACTGTTACAGTGTCCCCTAAACTATCTACAACATTATCACCTAAGCTATCTACAATATCCTCTTCTGATTGAATAAAGAAACTATCTGGTGCTTCAAACATTCCTACAACAGAGTCAACCTCAAACTCATAGGTGTAGAAGCATTGTAAGGTGGCATTGAAAACTAAGATATTCTTAAAGACCCCTGCGGTATCATTATACCCTATATACAATCTCTTATTGGAAGAGTCGTAAGCTAATCTCACAGAACTCTTCTGAGAAGTGGTAAGATTGTTGTAGAGAGTCTGAACCTTACTTGACAATAAGTTCAAGGGTTGTAGTTTATCAGCTACCTGGTCAGCTTGCAGAGTAAAAATACCCTCTTTAGTTGCAAACACTACACCAAACTCTGTTAAGGAAATGCTCCCAGATAGAGGAGAGATGTCAGCTATCTTATATACTCTATAAGAGGTAGCAGTAAACCCTGCATCACTTGCCCCAGTAACTCCCCATACACCATTCTTAGCAAAAACTAATAAAGTAGTTTTATAAGACTCTAGTTTAAAGATACCATTAGCTTCTGGTATAGGGATTGTGCCACCATCTGTATCAATCAAGTCAGAGATTTCTCCAGAGGTCGGGTCAGCATCTTGGTAGCAGTCTCCCGCAAGCAGGTTACTTGTCAACGTCTTTGAGAAGAATATTGTAGAGGCATACTCTTTAGTGCCTGTAAGCCCTGCATAGAACACTCTACCAGAGTTAAAAGCAACCGTAGTCGGTCTAGCAAGTGTGCACTTACCTAGTGCGGTCAAGTTTAATGTGCGTGTAAAACCATTCTCAGTATTTGTCAAGGATTCTTTATTTATGTAAATAAGTACCGACCCTCTAGGTGCTCTTGAAGACCCTAAGTAAGATGAGAATAAATTAGATGTTCTGAATCTCTTCTCCTCTGAAGCGTCAGGGTTCTCTTGTAAAGCAACCGTAGGTGTATCTGAATTACTTGGGTATACTGACTTATCCGCTAAGACATGGTCATAATCTATGCGAGATGTGGCAGTGCTATACTCATTAATTGTAACCCCCCATCCTTGATTCTTCAGGTTGTAATAGTGTGCATCTGAGAGAGTGGCTGGACGGGATGTTAAAGATAAGGAGTCGTCTATACCTGCTACATCTCTGACGGCTAAAGCTATATCTACCTTTGCGGAGAGGCTACCATCATTATTAGCTTCTATGTAGTAGACATCAGAACCAGTTGCAATATAACAAGAGTTCTTACCAAAGGCAAAATCAATCTCACCTGCAACAGAGTTAAGTTGGTTTACCGTATAAAGCTTAGTACCAGTGCTATACTCATAAAACATGATATAACTCATGTAGGAGCTTCCCCCTATGTGGAAGGTCTGGATAGCAATACGATATGTATACCCCTCATCAGCTTCCCAAATAAGGTACTTGAAAGTGCAAGCATCGTCAGGAGTGGTATGGTATTCCAGATTAAGTTGTGCTTCTAATGCATTTCTTCTAAAGATGCTACCATCAAAACCAATATCCATATTAACACTTTCTTTTAAAGAGTTTTCTGGAGCATTGGTGTCAGTCGCATCAGTGACCAGTCCGTTAATAAAAGTGTTATACTGGAAATCCATTTGTTATTTTCTCCCGTAGTCAGGCCACGTTCTTGTACGTTTTAAATTACCATCTGCATAGTTCATTCGATAACGACCTCTGCGAGAATGCTGTTCAGCTTTACTGTTTACTTGTTGATTGATTTCTACAAAGGCAACAGACTTGGCCTCTGATTGTAGATACGAGAAAGCATCCGTAGGAAGGTCTGCAATGAAATCATCATCAATCTCAAAGCGTGAGTTCTTTGTACCGTAGCAGAACGTATCCACTGACTCTAGCGTAGACTGCCTTGAGATAAGTAACGAATCAAAGTAGATTGTAGTTTCATCAAAGGTAGTCCAATAGGTAGGCTCTTTATCTGTCCTGATATTAAAGATAACATCAGCATCTGCCATTTCTACAACACCAGTCGAATACATCATTGTTGTTTCTATAAAGTCTTCTGGGGATAGGTATTTAAGTTCGACAAACTTCCCATCACCATCTTTGTACTTAATCCAGTTGATATTACTAATCTCTTCTGGAACTGTCATTTTAGTCGGTAACAATACACTACCACTTGCATCTAATCGAAAAGACTTCTGTAAGTGTTTCCACTCTTGCCCATCAATGATATGTTCATATACATCTTTGATGATTTCAGCAACCTGCATAGACTCTGCTGTATCTGAAATAGAGTCTACCTCATTCTCATTAAGAGCCGCAAGGATTGGCTGAACCATTTCTAATAGTGTCTTTTTCATTATAACCTCACGACATTAAATTGTCCAGCGTGAAGAGTTAGTGTCCGTGCGGCTGTACATGCAACATGCATTTTAACTACCTGCCCTGCTGTTACATTAAGTACAAGACCACTAGCTGAACTATTTCTAATATCTCCTGCAAAATCTGATGTAGAGATTAGCTTCTTACTATCAAGTATATTATCAAGTGAGAACTTAAAAGCAATGTTCTCATTAGATACCCCATTAATAGAATGGTCAATCCAAGCATTAAGTAAATAATTACCTGCCTTACTAAATGTAAGTGTCCCTGCCACTGCATCAACAACTACTGAAAGGCTACCCGCATTAGTCCACATATCTAAAGAAGTTAGTGTAATATAATCAGCATCAGTGTTTAAAGATGAATCAATAGCTTCAGGGACAACAATAGTTTTATCAACAGTAGTAATCTCTCCATAAGCTTTATCAGCCTCTAGTAAGCTATCTAATGAAGTCCACGCCCCTGTTCCTGTACCATCTGCTACGTAGACATCCCCAACTACTGAGGTAGCGATTCCTGGTGGATACGCAGGATGCCACTCACTCTCAAGTAAATCTGCATGATTAGCCATTATTTCTTACTCCCTATATAAACGTCTTTTCTAATATTAGCTTCTCTCTCTGACGTGAACACACCAGAAAGGTATGATGGTAGTTGACCACCGCCTTCGTATTTCATATACCACAAAGCATTAGGTAACTTAATTACCTTGATTTCTTTAACTGCTCCCTTTGTAGGGGAAGCCTTCTTTGCGCTTGTTCTTGGTTTAGTTTGTTCCATGTAGCCTCCTGGCAGTTAACATTGAAGAGGACACTCCAAAGAATGCCCTCCAAACTATTAACTAAAAGTTATCAGTATGCTGTTGCAGAGTGTGCAATAACAACTAACGACTCAGGACGTTGAATACCGAAGCCCCAACGAGAACTAGAGTAGAACAAGTCACGACCTAAGTCAACCTCACGGTCTCCTTCCATCTTCGGCATACGTCTCCATGCTGACATTAGAGGAGTTACTTCCTCATCTGCCACACACATGAATAACGCTGTCTTCATACCTGTTACTTCAACAGCAGTACCAGTACCTGCATACGCATCTGCGAAGTCTTTAAGGTCTGTATCACCTGCACCTAGTGTAGCATTATAGTTAGAGATATAAATATCGAAACCATAGATGTTACCAAAGAAACGAGCGTTCTGGGCAAAACCAGTACCAATCAAATCACCCCAATGCTGTTCAGCACCAAACGCTTGAGCACCAACAAGAGTATTCAAAGAAGCCTCTACGATTGGGTCAACGATTGCAATACGTCCCTCAGAAGGTACGTTAGCCTTATCTAGCGAGAGTTTCGCAGAGATGAAGTCTTGCAAGGTTAACTGATTAGCCGCACCACCTGCAACCCAACGGTGAGGGATACCATTAATGACACAACGTTCATCGTTAGTTAAACCTGCACCATATGCACCTGCTTGGAAAGCCGCCGTAGCCGCAATCTGTTTAGCCTGTTGGTTTAGCATATCTGCTTCATACTCTTCACGCAAGGCACGAAGATGTTTACGAGGCATAGCCGCTTCAACTGTCATCCACTGGTAAGAATCTTCTTTCATCTCATCTGTGATATAAGTCTTAGCACCTTTGTACTTCTGGATTGTCAAGGTGTTCTTAGAGATGTCGATTACTTGACCTGCACCTTTAGTTGTATCTTCCGCAAAGTCAGTAACTGTTACGTTACCAAGTTGAGGGATGATGATTTGAGAACCGTCTCCGAATTCTGATACATCACGAGCAAGACCTTCTGGTAAGAAACCATCAAGGATTTCTTCTTGCATCATTTGTGAATAAACCGCCGCACGGACGATAGGGTTGTTGTTTGCAATTGTGCCGTCGTTAGTGAACACGCCACCGTTTGTAGTAGTATTACCAGCCATGAAATTCTCCTATGAATTAGCCGTTTTGATATTTTTTAGCAGTCTCTGAAATTCTTCGTTGAATCTCTTGTAAGCGAGCTTGCTTATCTTTGATTTGATGTACTTTTAAAACCTCAGCAGGTTTGTTCCCAAAAGATGTTGTATTAACACCTGGTGAACTATATGCATGGTTCTGTTGTGGAGCAGTAGCTTCTCCCACAAAGAGTCTCTTAAAAGCCTCTGGTGCAGTTTTAGCTAGAGCTGTTGCAACATCATCTGCCATGTTAAGCTCTTCCAGTCGTGATTTATACACTTCTGAAGACTTCTCACCAAACTTTGCTGTAAAAGCACCTCGTGCATTTGCCATATTAGCATCTGCGGATTCTAAAGCTTTGGCATTAGCCATTGCGTTTTGAACCATCTGTTCGACACTCAATTCGTTAGTAGAGTTGGTATGTTCCTCTTTAACAACTGGTTGTACTACATTTGTAGGTTCTCTCTTCATCGCTTCCAATACGTCTTCCACTTTTTTAGCCTCTGCAAGTTGTGTACGATATGCCTCATTCTCTGCTTTGAGTTGAGCAATAAACGCATCTGCTGATTCTAACTTAGTGGCAACTTCTTCTGGCGATTTAAAAACACGTTCACCTTGAACTAAAAATGGCTGGTCTGCAACATTAGTTGGTGTTTGTGGTACTGCTTGAGTCTTGTCGGACTCTTGTAAAAACTCGGACATTTGTCATGTCTCCTATTCAATTAATTTTAATATACCTTTGATAGTTTCTTTTCTACCATTGATATGTGCTTGCTTATGTGCCCAAGAGGGCGAATCATAGTCTGACTCGTTTACCTCCTCAGCGTTCTTTAGTTCTGCTTCTAGCACTTTAGCAAGCAGTTGTCTAAATCTCTTTGACTCAGGGTATAGGACTTTGTACTGCTCCTCCGTACACCCTGCTGTCTTGTATCTGTTATTCATTACGAAACCTCTTGTATCTGAGAAGCCGCCCTTGTATCTTCTTCGAGTTGCATCTGAGCCATCTGTTGAGCCTTTTGTGTTTCTAGCTGCTCAATGACTTGGACATTCTCACCAAACATCTGGTCGTCTCCTAAGAGTTCTGCGAATATCTTTGCAATACGTTTAGAACTAATGTGTGCTCTAATACCTGGGTCTTGTAATACTGAGTTATTGAAAGTAGCTAACTCTTGCACACGTTGGTTACGATATGCTAAGTGTCTTGCACCTCTCGCTCTAATCTTTCCTTTTGAAGTTAAGTCGTCTTTAGTAATCTCAATAAAAGATTCAATACCCAAATCATCATCAAACGATTTGATTACATCCACCCCATCAAGCATTCGTCTTGACATCTCTAACCAATCATTTAACATTGGCTCAAGGTACTCTTTCTCGAATTGTGATACCTTATTTAAGAACACACGGTTAGCGGCGGCATCTAAGGAGTTAACCTCAAACGCTGTCTTCTCACCAGGAGTACGTAACCCCATGGCTTGCTTAGGCGCGCCTGCCATCTCTTCCATTGATTGCTCTAATGTTGCAATCTGGATATCAGCATTAAGTGCTTGTGAATCAATCTTCAAGATACCTAGTTCAGCTTCATCAGATAAGTAAGCCCTAGCCCCTGGATAGAATCCAGCGAACTCTAAGTCACCTTTCTCAACTGTAATAGGATGTGCAATCATATCGAACACATCAGCTTTCAAGTTTTCTAAGTGGTCAATACGATATTGCATACCCACTAGATTATCTAAACAACCCATAGACCATAAGTTGTCAGGACGTTTACGCCAACCGCTGAAATACAAATAAGAACTACCGTTCCACGATTGCAATGGTTCATTACGAACAACATGCGCTCTATCTATAACAGTGATAACACGATTTTGCATAACCTCACCAGTAGTAGCGTCATATAAGTCGCCTACATACTCTAAGATTTCAACAACACCTGAGTCCATATAGTTTTGGATATTACCAAATCCGTCTACTTCAAATCCTCTGTTCTTACGCAAATCATACTTAACACCACGAGCCGCTTTAATCTTGTCAAGATGTTCAAGGACATATGACATATCTGGCTTAGTCTGTGCTTCTAATATGAGCGTTCCTAATGACTTAACCTTACGTATAATCTTAGGCGCAGATTTGAAGTCTTCTAGTGTAGGGTCAAATACAATATCCATTGGTGAGATTCTGAAAGGCTTACACCCAACATACTTCGTAACATCCTCACCTTGTGCATCCTTGTATGTATCACGAACCCACTCTAGGCCACCGAATACAACACCATAGTCAATCCAATCTAATAAAGCTTGGCTGACATGTGATTCAAAGTCCACCTGCATAGTTTTACTATAAATGTATCTCTCTGCGGCTTTTACTTTGTCTCTTGACGAACTCTCTTCATCCCCAGGCATAAACTCTAACCAATCCTCAGAAGAGAACTCAGCCGCCATATAGTTAGCGTGTAAGTTATCTCGGATTTGTGTAAGCTTAGGTCTAGTTGTTGAGTTTCTCCAAGGTAGTTGATTGTTAGTTGTGTCTTTAGTAGATGTAGCAAAGAGATACCTTCGTAACTCTTCCCACTCTTCTTCACGTTTAGAGCGATAACCCTTAAACTCATCGAACTTACTTGCGATTAACTCAGCAAGTGATTCTCTTTCTAATGTAAACATAAATCCTCTCTATCGTGAAAAGCCACCAAAGCGGCCACCCATTTGTATAACTTTTGAATCCCTACTTACTCTATCTTTCATTGGCTTAGTCGCAATCTCTACTGCACTTGCCAAAGCATCTTTGATATCATCGTGAGGGGGCTTGTTCATAACTAACTCTTCTTCCAAGATAGGAGTGTACCCACCTCGGTAATGCCACATTGAGCCATTCTCATACTTGTGTTCTAATGCCGCCGCTATACGCTCTTCCTTAGAGCCTTCGTTACGAGTTGGTCTGAACTCATCAACAGTTAACACTAATCCATTACGAGTTATCTCATCCTTCAAATCTCTCACAATAACCTTCTGGGCTACGGAGACTTCTGCTCTAAGTTTTTTGAAGTTCCATTGTGAGTGTAAGTTTGAGATATGCTCGAAGTAGACTCCAATCTTATCTGTCTTAAATCTATCAATATCAAGAATATATATGTGCCCATCACTATCAATGCCAATAACCACAATGGCTGTGCTATCAGCTTTCTTACCAAGTGAGAACGCAAAGTCGATTGACGCATATACATTTAACCTTTTATCCATGAACTTCCAGACACCGCCAGAGTTCTTTAGAAACTTCTGGTCATAGTATTGGAACTTTTCTCGATTGATTCTATCAGTTGACGAATCGTTAGGGTCGTTATAATATTGTGCAAAGAACTGTGTAATGTCTTCGTACTTAGCTTTGATACGAGATAGCACGGCTCTGTTAAAACCAAACCACTTCCCATCTGAGCGTTGTGTACGAGGCCATAGGTATGAACCATTCGTTTCAACAGTTCTCTCAAAGACTTCCCATACTAACTCTTCACCAAGGATAACATCATCCTCTAAGTTAGCTTCATCATATATAGGAACAATCTGCTCAAGCCATGTGTCATACAAGTCTTTAGGATGGTAACGAGTACCAACAGCCTTTGTAAGACCACCTGCGTTCTTGATTGACTCCATCTGTGACATTGCGGCGGCAACCTTACGTCTACCATCCATTGTATAAGCATTGTCTGGTACAACCACATCGTCTGAGATAATAACATCAGCGTGGAAGCCAGTAGTGTTTGTTGTAATACCTGCGGTAGTGATTGTTGCATCACGTACCTTTTCTGCTTTACGAATAGGATGGTCTACTTTAATCTCAGTAGTTGTCCACTTCTCTCGTCTACCTTTATCTTTGTTAATCATCTCAGGCCATAGCATTGTATATGGTTCTGATTCTAAGATTGTCTGCATCGCATATAACTGCGCTTCTGCAAGACCTGCTGTTGCAGAGATATATAAGATAGTTGTTTCAGGATGTTTAGTAACCCACCATACGCACCACACAGCAATAACATGCGACTTCATGTGGGCACGAGGTAGTAAAACCAATTGGTCAGGAGAAGCGTCTGGTCTTGTTAACCATTGGCAAAGTTCTTTATGAACCTGACCATACTCTCTGTTGGGGTTTACCCATTGTGCAAAAGTGAATAAGTCCTCTTCGCACAACAGGCGTATCTCTTCAAGTTGTGCTTTAGTTGCCATACACTTCCTTTAGTATGTCCAGATAACTGGTGTAGTCTTTCGTGTATCAAGGTGCAGGAATCCTTTAGCAACACCAATACCAGTGAACCCTGCAAGTAATGCTAGTTCAATAACTTTGAATCGTTGGTGTGCATCAGTGATACGAATGTCCGTAGCAATGCCGTGAGCATGTGTTCCTGGCACTTTCTTTGCCGCTTCGATAGAATGCCTAGGGGAACGGTATCCAGAGGTCACATGGAAAGGGAATCCACATGCTTCTCGTAAGTCGTCCAAGAGTTTTAAGAACTCTGGATTCATTTCATTCTCACCAGTCTCTGAGCAATCAAATTCTTTTATATTAAAGTGTTTCATTGTAATCCTATTTAGGAAGATGCAGTATAATATCTCGAACTTCTTTAATAGATAATACATAGAGTAGGGATACCCCAGCTAATAATAGTTTAGGATAACGAAGTAATGTAAAGACTATCTGCAACTCTTCTAACTTCTTACTGTTAATATCAATACCCGCAATGAGGTGCTCAGTTTCTTTTTGGTGAGCTTGAAACTTATACTCCACCTCCTGCGCCAGTAGTTTCTGATTTGTCTGTAAGTCCACAAGCATTCTGACAGAACCTGCTAAGTCCGTTACTGCATTCGACATTGTTTTAATATCAATCTCTAGGGCAGTTACAACTTGCTCTATTCTATCTAATCGTCTCATGTCCTCCATAATCTAGCCTTTGTAAGTTTTTACCATCTTCTCTAATCCTCGTGAACCAAAGTATGCGATAGTCATTGTAATTAATAGTGCTTGTATAACTGGAACGTAAGCTTCACTAACTGTGAACTCCCAAGTACCTATTGCTAAGTTACCATCTGCGATAGCAATAACACTGAATAAGGACATCATCCAAGCATAAGCAATTGGCCTAACTAGGCGAGTAACTGCGTGCTCATTGTCTGAAACCCATCTCTTTGTAATCTCTTGCTGAGCCTGTAAAGCTTGGTCTTCTGCTTTTGCATTAGCTTCGACCTGAATCTTTAGTAACTCATTCTTTAATTGTAACTTCTCTTCATCACTTGTGACAAGCTTATCAACAGCGTTCCCTACACTATCCACAATACCTGCCGCAGAACTTGTGAAGATATCAGATAACCAACTCATTACATATACCCCTGATTTCGTCTTATTTCATTCTCGTATGATTTCATACAGTGGTCAGTTTCCAAGAAGAATAGGAAGTTAATTACTTTATACCCATTAGAGTCATGACGTAATCGCCATGCTCTTGACGAGAGTGTTTCATTACACTTCCCAAACCCTTCAGACTTCAACCAGACACAAGTGTTAAGAAACTGGTCGAAAGCTAACAGTTGCTCTTTCATACAATAGCTTTTAATTTAGCTTGATATTCACCCAGAACTTGAGCATAACTAACTGCATACGCATCAGCATTGGCAATAATCTTATCAGCCAACTCTTCTCTAGTTTCGCCTAACTCGCGGCTAATAACTAACTGGTCAAGCATAGGTGTTGGTAGATTCAGATTACGTGCTTCTGTTTCTTGCTTTGTCCAACTTGACAACTCTGTGTTTGGTACTTGACCAATTAACAATTCAACAGCTTGATTGTATTCTTGCAGGGCTTGTTGTTTATCAATTACTTTTTGTTGCTCTGCTGTTGGATTGCCCTCTTGTCCTAACGGCTGAACCCAGTTGGTTGCAATAGGAATAATCTCATCAACCTCAACTTGAGTCATTAATCGTCTAGTACCATCAAGTTCAATGACGTAGTTCGGTTGACCATCAAATACTTCTGAGTACATGAAGCTGTCGAATGGGAATGATAATGATGGCTTTAATTCAGCCCCATTAAACATTGAACCGTTATAAGTGGTATTAAAGATAATACCGTTGTTTTGTTTTCCGTCGTAATTTAAGTGTAAAGCCATTTTCTTTTATTTCCTTATGTTAGTGATACCCAAGCGCCTACAGCAGTTCCGAGCACGCACCTCATTAAACCACCTGACGTTTCAATGGCTAGAGTTCCAGTGCAAGAACCAGTAAAACCGTTGGCTATGCTGAAGTATATTTGGTCTGTAGAATAATAATTTTGCGTAAACCATGATGTTTTTATCCCGTTTACGGCTGTGCTTTGGTTTCCCCCGGAATGAAGTCCAATAAAAGTTATTGACTGACCATTTTGAAAAGTGCCGTTTATGTTTGCACTTAACCATGCTCCAACCGTTGATGCATCATTCATAACCCTGAATGAACTACCAGAAACCTGCATCCCTCTAGAGTCTGGCGTTAAGCTATTACCACTCCATTGAGCAGCGAATAATTGCTGTTGCCAAACGCTTACACCATTAGCCCAAACCTCTGTAATATCGACACCATTAACGGTTAAAGCGTTGGCCGCATCTTCTGGTATTAATACTCCATTAGCTGTTAAAGACATTAGGCATCCACTCCATTAAATGTGATATACAAATTACTACCACTAATTCGAGCCTTTACTGTTCCAGCCACAGTTGACGTAGCATTACTTGCCGCAATCTCAGCCTTAACACCTGCCGTGGTAGCCAATTGCGCTGTATTAGTTCCAACTACTGCTGTTGGTGCTGTTGGTATATCTGTAAAGGCTGGTGATGATAGTGGTGCTAATAAAGTTGGGTTTATACTCGCAGCGCTCGCAGCGGCTTCTGCGGCTTTATCTGTGGCAATTACTGCTTGTGCTGTTGCGATGCCCGCTTGAGTTGTAGCTGTGGTTGCACTATCATCTGCTAGTAAAATCTCTGGCAAATTGTCTAGTATTGGTTGTAAGGTTAAAACACCATTAGCAGTAGAGGAACTATCTAAAGCTGTTTGTGTTGCATCAGCATTGGTAGCTACCCTATCTAAAGCTGTCTGCACAACATCTGCATGAGTTGTTACAACATCTGCATGAGTGAGTACAACATCTGCATTAGTTGTTACGACATCTGCGTGAGTGAGTACAACATCTGCATTAGTTGTTACAACATCTTCCGCAGACTCTTCTGAGTATACTCTTGCAACTTCTGAGTAAAAGAAGGCATTTCCTAGTCGCTCATCAATGTAGCCTTTGTTAGCTACCTCATTATCTGTTACTGGGATAGGGACATTGAGTAAACGATGAGAGTTCATGTCAATGTTTTGTTCCATCTGCGCAGAACCATTTTGACGATGAACTAAGTCATCATTGACCTTTGCCTCAACCTTATCGAAGTTGTTATTTAGTTTAGAAGTACTGAAATAGCCTGTCAGTACTTTTGAAAGTGATAATGCCATGAACCCTCCTGGGTATCAATATTATGCGAAGTAAGCGTTATGCTTATTTAATACGTTGTAGGAAGTTCTCTAAATCAGTAGAGGCTTCTTCCTTTGTTTGTTCTTTAGTTGTATCTTTCTTTGCTTCCTGCTTAGTTAACCAACCTCTGTCAACTAAGAACTTCTGTGCGGCTGTGCCTTTAGCCCCTTCATCAATTGCTGTACCTATGAGAGCCTTAAGACCATCACTACGGATAGTTATCTCTAACTCCTCACGCCAGTCCTCGATATGAGGTAACAGTTGCTTGTTGCCACACATTTGCTTCCAGTGTCTATAAGAGTAAAGATACTTCTTCGCAAAGTTAATCTCTAGCAAATCTCTTTCTTCTAAGTAAAGCCTCTTTAAAGATGGGTAAGTAACACCATCAACAACTAAGTCTTTTTCTTTTAAAGTATACATTGGTTCATAACCATCTGCTCTGAATTCCCAGAAGCAAGCGTTAGTAAGGAATGCACCTCGTTTGTTCTTAAACTTTGAGTTATCTACGTTCATAGATTTACTCATATCATATTCAGCCATTACATCCCCTTCCGCAAATAAACAAGTAAAGACTTTATTGAAAGTTACTCTTCTTTAAAGACTTCTTTCAGTTTCAGTTTATGTAAAAACAAAAGATTATAAACAAATAGAAGTAGAACAATAACTTTTAATAAAATCTTTAATACTTAATCTTTTAATTAAAAACAATTATTATCTTTAAGTAGTTGAGCAGAATCTTTAAGTCTTTAACTTGTCTGCTCAGAGTCTTTAAAGAGTATATACATACTATCGTATTTTATGTAGTAAAAGTATACATGTGAACTAACTATTTTCAATATATTTTTACTTTGTCTTATATAACAATAACTTACAGTGCAATATTTCTTGACTAAATATGCCCATATTATTTGATATATAGTGTAGTACCCCTTTAGTAAAGATATCAGCTAGATATCCCAACAGACTCTGTACGTCCTCGGTTAGATATCTGTTGAGAGTCTAGCATATCTTCCTTCGTCATATAGCATAACTCAGTAAGGATGGAGAGGCCAAGACCATGCCCCTAGGTTTGTAGAAATTTTGTAGAGATTTTGTTGAGGTGCTATGCATATATAGTTGCACAGCCGCACCCCCCTGCCCACCCCTCTGCACAGAATCTCCACAGAATACGAACAGATGCTGCTGTATAGGTGCTGTACAAGGATGAGCAGACTTTGTATAGACTTTGGACAGCCTTTGTTAGTGTAGTACCTCCAGCCATCTTTGCACACTACATATAGTGTATGCACAAACCTCTTGACAACCCCTGTTTATCTATGTTATACGCCTGTACACGTTCCTTTCTTGTTAAAGCGTTTATGACTGTATAAGCAATGGTATGAAATAAACCTTGAAATAAGCTTGACAATACTTTGAAAGTTGATATACTGGGCACAACAAAGCAGAACACCGCTTCAAACTCTTTAACAATTAGGTGCTAAATACTACTTGACAATCTACTTTACATTATGTATAGTATACCCAAGTCGAACAGGAACACTGACCGCTACCCTCGATAAGGTCGTTAAATAGAGGGGCTTGCTTGATTAGAGTTTAAATATGCCGAAGGGTTAAAAAGAACTTGACAATGATTAGATAGTATGTGATAATAGCACCGAGTCAAGCAATAAACAACTTGCTAACTGGTTTTAAAGTAAAGATTGACAATGATTGGATAGGGTGGTAAGATAGCCACCAGGTTAAACAGATTTAGAATAGCTCTTTTAAAAATTCGTGGTAACTCAAGATTTGTGCCGTCAGCACTTATGCAGGATAGCTGTAACCCCTACGGGGAGAGCAGAAGTCTATGCAAAAAACTGGCAAGCCTATAGCATCAGGTGGTGGATTGAGGGGGTTAGTAGCGATATGAAACGAAGCAACCGTGAGGGTAACAAGCGAAGCACTGAATGAAAAGGTGCGCGTCCCTAGAATAAATAGATACGGTTAATCTAATTTAGAATAAAGCTATTGCATACCTTTACGGGTTCAAAGCCTTGATTGTTTACTGTCAGGGGGTATGCAATGCCATTTGTTCTGATGATGGAATAAATACCGCCATATGTATGGCATAATCTAATTAAAATAAAGTGAGAAACAACATGAAAACATTAACATTAGCTAACCTTCTTTCAGGTAACGACCTTGTAAAAGCTATTAAATCAATCAGCACACGGGGTGCTAAACTTGATAATGATATTCAGATTGCGGCCTGTTCTGCAATTCAGAATCATTCGCTACACTTCTCGACCAATATGATTAATGACCTTATGAAAGCTATGCCTAAAGGGATGCGTGTAAATGCATTAATCGCTTTCATTGAGAAGTATAGTGGCTGTTCATGGAACGAGGAGAGTAAAGAGTTTGACAACAACCCAGAAAAGGTAGCTGATTTAGAATCTGCAATGTTAGACCATTGGACTGAGCATAAGCCTGAGCCTACATTCCATGCCTTTGATTTGGATAAGGTTTTGTTGCAAGCTATTGACAAAGCAATCAAAGCAAAAAATGACCCTGATGCTAAACATCAGCAAGCAAATAAGATTGATATGGATAGGCTGATAGCTTTAGGCCAATTGATGGGCGTTAAGGTGGAAGTTGAGGTTGAGTTAGACTTGCCCGCTATTGATATGGAATTAAAAGCTGAATTAAAAGCGGTGGCATAGCTTAAAGAAAACAGTCATAGATTATTAACGCCCCTTAATTGGGGCATAAGGATTTAAAATGGAATTCATAAAGATACCTCGCCATACCTTTGTCACTTTATTAAGCATAGCTTATGATTACAATCCACATATTAAGGATAGCCTATCATCTGCCAAAGAGTTAATGCAAACTGATGGTGCTGTATGGTATGTTAACCATGCCCATACTGCTGGGTATGGTGTCAAGTCTGATGGTGATTTGATTGCTGTATGGTCAACTGTTAAGGGGCAAGGTAAACAGATTGTAGAATCTGCTGTTATTAATGGTGCTGTTAAGCTAGATTGCTTTGATGGTTTTCTTGTAGACTTTTATAGTGACAATGGTTTTAGTGTAGTTAACCGTGTATCTAATTGGGATGGTGCTGGCTTTCCTGATGTGGTATATATGCAAAGATAAGGGGTATTTATAATGGATGAAATAAAGATTGCGTTAATACTATGGGGTACGGCTTTATTGTGCCTTGCTGTATGCTTTGTAGTGGGATGGATGGATGACAAGCAAGGCATAGCTTTGTCGCTTGTTTGTAGTGTTGTTGCTGGCTCTATGGCAGCATCTTTATCTAAAGTGTGGAATGAATAGGGGGCGCTCATGCTTACTATAACAAAGGTAGGAACAGGGCATTATTACTTGGAATATAATGGGCGATTTGTAGAATCATTTGATACCAAGCGTGATGCGATAGCGTGTAAAGAGTTATTGGTACGTAAGAACCTCTTACCTGCCTAAAAGAAAACAGTCATAGATTATTAAGGGGTTTATCATGGTCGTAACGACAGACTTTAAAAAACAAGAACAGCCGTTCTATGTAATGGCTAACGATTACAATACAAGGGAAAAACGATTAGCTATTGTCGAGTGGCTAACTGCTAATGGAGCAAAGTGGCCTGGGGAGAGCGCACCTATTGCTTTGGAAGGTGGGCGTAATTCGAGCTTCTTAGTCGAATTTATCGAAGGTTCTCATAAAACATACTACCTGCATGTAGGGCTTCGGGGAGAGAATAGACTAACGGTTGGGAGTTTCCCTGCTTTTGGAACTATTTTGCATGGTATTCCCTGTCTTAAAGTAAATATGGCTAAACCTTTGTCTACTAACGCTATATTCATAATGTTTTTAAAGAAGCATAGGGCGTTCTCAGCGTTTAAGCGCAACTTTGACCAAGATTTCCATGATGACAACTCGGACGACGATGTTTCAATGGAAATTAATGCCTCTTTTGAATGGGATAGTTCCCCAGAAGGTGACGACTATTGGGGGATGCTACATACGAAATGGTCTAAGATGTGTGATGATTTAAAATTAGGAGAGAGATAATGAAAAATGAATTTAAGTTTAAACTAGTAGGACATGACGCTGAGTTTATCTGCCGTAGTACTGAAACAAATGAGCCAGTAAGTATGGCAAACTTTACACAAATCACATTACCATCTTGTGTGGTATACCCTGACAATGTATTGTTAGAGATGAACGCAGACCCTACTACCTTGGATGATTTTGAAGGAGCTATTAATACAAGTCTAAATGATTTATATACGCTACTAAACGAACAGGGCTTGTATACAGTCATAGGTCAAACGTCTGCACACTACCCTAAAGACCAATTGTGCGACCCTAAAGCCCATGTTATTGGTTGTGAGCCTTTCAGTGTTTGCACTATGCTAGGTGTTAACCTATCCCCTCCTAAATATCAAGACCAATGGAGATTTGCAGGTGGCCATGTTCACCTAGCTTATGATAAAAACCTTGTGCCTACACACTACCTAATCGCCTTGTTAGATAAGGAATTAAAAGGCAGTGATGTTAAGGATGTAAGACGTGACGCATTTTATGGTCAACCTGGTGCATACCGTGAGAAGTCCTATGGTGTTGAATACCGCAGTTTATCTAATGCTTGGATGAATGACGTGCCAAGCCTGATTAAGTCGCTTCGTAAAGTTGAAGCGCAAGTTAATGCAATTTTGAATGGAGAGTCGTTATGAGTATTACAGTCGTAAAGGTGTCGTCAAATGATGGTAAACTGACATCCCAAGTTTCTTTTGAGGTGGGAAGATTTAATCACTTCTGTTCAGCAATTGATATTTATAACTATCATGTTCGTTTTAGTTCGTTTAATGAAGCGTTCAAAACTACTCAGGGCTTGACATATTCAAATGTACCTGAATGGTTCTTGAATAAAACTAAACAGGCGTTCCTTGAGAAACTTGGCAGTATGCTTACATATACAGGTATTACCTTTGTTCGTTCAGATGGTGATGACAACTCGTACTCAGATGGTTATTGCTCTAATGGATACTTTGCCATTAAAACCTTTGAAGGATGTTGTACTAGCAAGACAGTTGTTAAGCGTGAGGGGCAAGAAGGAGAAATGACTTGTATATCTATTGAAGGCAGAGATATTAAGGCTTATGCTCACTCTATTAAATGGGAAGACCCTACGACTCCTACTGCTCCTGATATTAAAGGAGGGCTTACTAAAAAAGATATTCTAGCCTATTTGGAGACGATGTGATGATTGTTACTAGAGATTTTAACATGTACTATGGTGGTACATATGTTCAAACTAGTAAGGGAAAGACTGTACGTATTCTTGCAGGAGATGAGGGTAATAACACGGTGGTGGTGTCAAGCGGTGGCGACTCACGTTCTTCTGTTGATGCTAATAGCCTAGTGTATAGTCAACCACCATTAGGGTACAAGGTAGTAGGAAAGAGTGTGGTCTATATCTCTCGTGTTCCTCACCGAACTACTAGAAAATGTGTACGGAAGGATGTGCTTAACTTCTTCTACCCTCAGCAGGAGGAGTTTGACTACATGGGTAAGAGATTAACTAGCTTTGATATGCACCATATCTTTGATGAAGAGTACACCTCACTAACTCTCTTAGATACTGTATTGAAAGATAAGTATGCAGTTCCTATCACACGATTCTTTGCAGTCGTTAAGAAGGGAGATAAAGAAAAACCTTTGTTATATTATCGCCAGTCTATTGTTGCAGAGTATGAAGGTAATGGAGAGTTTACCCCTATCCAAGAGGGTGAGGTATTCT
>ERZ890953.358-NODE-358-length-27089-cov-7.230746_pt1 | contig 27089 bp, 23 predicted proteins | sample MGYA00521264_ERZ890953 | MGnify/ENA primary metagenome ERZ890953 (study PRJEB32303, sample SAMEA104408629) | aquatic metagenome | biome: Brackish water; feature: Chemocline; material: water | place: Baltic Sea | collected 2014-10-26T21:54:00 | depth 200 m ...
GGGTGGCCCTTTGCCATGGGGTGGCTCCTGGTGGTGGGGGCGAGTTCCGAGGAGGATAGCACCCCGCCACCCCAATTGCCCGAGCCCCCGCGTCGGCTCTAGTAGTAGTACAGCCCCAGCTCCCAGTCGTACTGGAAGAGGGGATCGTCCCAGCTGGCGAAGCTGACCGGGTACCAGCCGTAGGCGCCGATCTGGTACATGAGCACGTCCTGATAGGCGCCTGAGCTCGGGGCGTAGCCGTAGCTGGCGCGCAGCCCCTCGAACTCGGCGGGGGTGACCCCCAGGTCCGCGCAGCCCTTGCTGGACTCCTCGTGGATGCTGGCGTCTGTACCCTCGAGGTCGAAGGCCCAGAGGCAGTCGGGACAGTCCATACGCTCGCCCACGGCCTGCATGGTGTAGAGGATGGTGCAGACCTCGTCCCCCAGGCCCTGGGCCCCCGTGAACTGGAAGGCCTCCCAGCCTTGGTAGCCGCCCTGCACCGTGGCCTGGCCAGTGAAGTGGCGCAGGCCCACCTTCTGGGCGTCGTCGGGCCCGGCGCTGGAGGTGTCGTTGTCGCTGGAGCCACCGCCACAGCGGGCCGCGAGGAGCAGCGTGAGCCCGAGCGCCGCGGCGGTGTGAGCGGTCACGGCCCCTCGGCCCCTGGGCACTGGTGGAACACCGACAGCTCGTGAGCTTCCGTGTGGTGGGGGTACAGCTCGGCGGCGCGGTCCAGGCTTTGGCAGCCCGCTTCGGTCTGTCCCAAGGCGAGCATCAGCTGCCCCCGCTCCAGCAGGTAGTCACAGCGCTCCCCGAAGTGGACGAACTGCCGATCGAAGACGGCCTGCGCATCGCTCAGCCAGCCGATCTGGCGGTAGATCTGGGCGTGCAGGACCGCCAGCCCCGCGTTGCGGCGGCGACCCTGGCGGCTGTCCTCGATCAGGGACATGGCCTCGACCAGGGAGTCGTCGGCCATGGCCATGCGCACGCGCAGCTCTCGGGTGCGGCTGCTCTGGTAGCCATCGAGCTCCGAGAGCCACAGGTGGTAGCCGGCGGCGTCCAGGTCGCCTGCGCGGAGGTGGATGTCGGCCAGCCAGGCATGGGCTGTGGGGGAGGCGGGGCGCAGCGCCAGCGCCTCCTCGGCCAGCTCGAGGGCCGCCTCCAGGTCGCCTGCGGCCATGGCGTCGTCGGCGGCGCCCAGGAAGGCCGCGTTCAGGCTGGCGTCGGTGTCCGCGCTCAAGAGCTGGGCCCTGCGCAGCGGGGCCGCCTCGTCGAACATGCCGAGCTCGCGCAGGGTGCTGGCGTGGGCGCCGATGGCCTGGCTCTCGTAGAAGACCGAGCCGCCAGCGTCGCGGAAGGCGGCCTCGGCGTCGCTGTACAGGCCCAGCTGGTAGTAGGCCAGCCCCAGCCGAGCCAGCAGATCCGAGTCGTCCGGGTGCTGATCCAGGCTGGCGCGGAGGCTCTCGGCGGCGGTGCGCCACTGCCCCAGGTTGAGGGCGCGGATGGCTTCCACCCCAGGCTGTGCCCCGGCATCGCCGATGAGCGCTCCGAGGACGAAGCCTGCGATGATGCTGGGCGTTATCATGGGCCGCTCCATCGGCGTGGGCGCGGCCCGCGGCCTAACCTCGGGATACCTCCATGGCAATCGCCCCCCCCTTGGCCTTGGCGCTGCTGGCCCTCGCGGCCTGCGACAGTGATCCCGTGGCCCCCCCGGCCGACGCCCCTGTGGCGCCGCGCCCACCGTCCGTGGTGCTGGTCACCCTCGACACCACCCGCGCCGATCACCTCGGCTGCTATGGTCACGCCACCGCCCACACGCCGACCCTCGACGGCCTGGCGTCCCAGGGCTGGCGCTTCGACCGGGCCTACACGGCGGTGCCGCTGACCACGCCATCCCACGCCACCATCCACTCGGGGCTCTACCCCACGCGCCACGGCATCCACACCAACGGTGACGCCGTGCTGCCCGAGTCCGTCCTGACCCTCGCCGAGCGGCTCGGGGCGGTGGGCTACCGCACCGCTGCCAGCGTCTCGGCCTTCACGACCACTCGGATCTGGAACTTCGACCAGGGCTTCGAGGAGTACTTCGACGACGTGGGCCAGGCCACTGCCGGAGGCCGGTGGGCCCGGGAGCGCCCCGCGGATGGAGTGGTGGACGACGCCGTCGGGTGGCTCGGCCAGGTCCAGGACGAACCCTTCTTCCTCTGGGCCCACTTCTTCGATCCCCACGATCCTTACCGTCCCCCCAAGGCCTGGGCCGAGCGCTTCCCGGATGCTCCCTACGATGGCGAGATCGCCTACATGGACGAGCAGCTGGGGCGCCTGGTCGCTGCGGTCGAGGCCCGCGGCGAGCCGGTGGTGTGGGTGCTGGTGGGCGACCACGGCGAGGCCTTGACCCTGGAACACGGCGAGCGCACCCACGGGCTCTTCCTGTTCGACCCCACCACCCGCGTGCCCCTCATCGTGCGCCCGGCCCAGCCACTGGCCCAGGGGCAGGTGGTCACCCCCACGGTGGCCACGGCCGACATCCTGCCCACTGTGATGGGGCTGCTCGGCCTCGAGGTGCCCACCGATCTCGACGGGCTGGATCTCGCCCCCTTGCTGCGCGGCGAGGCCATGGAGCACCCGGGAGCCTACCTCGAGTCCTACACTCCGCTCACCCGCTTCGGCTACCACCCCGAGCTGGCCTGGGCCGACAACACCCACAAGCTCATGGACACCCCCACCCCGCTGCTGTTCGACCTCGCCCAGGACCCGGGCGAGGAGAAGAACCTGCTGCCCGGCGAGCAGCCCGTGGCCGAGCGTCTGCGGCAGCCCTTGGCGGCTACACGGGCTCGGTCCGTGGCCGGTGAGCAGGTGGGGCCTGCCCCGGAGATCGCCGAGCAGCTCGCCGCTCTGGGCTACCTCGACGGCGGCTTCGAGCTGGACCCCGACGCCATGCCCACCGTGGACGCCAAGGATCGACTCCAGGTGATCACCGAGCTCGAGCGCCTGCGCATGATGGCCGCCGACCCTCGCAAGGCCAAGGAAGTGGTCGAGGCCTACAAGAAGATCCACGCCCTGGAGCCTCAGCTCATCGAGGCCAACCTCGGGCTGTCTCGCTCCCTTGGACGGCTCGACAAGCGTGACGAGGCGCTGCTGGTCCTCGAGGACGCCCTCCGGCGTCAGCCCGACTCCACCGTGCTCAAGGCCAACCTGGCCAACCTGCTGGCGGCCAGCGGGCGCCTCCCTGACGGTCTGGCGCTGATGGAGTCCATCCTGGTGGCTGTGCCCCGGGACGACATCGCCCGGGTGGGCGTGCTGCGGATGCTCACCGATCTGGATCGCGAGCCCGAGGCCCTGGTGCGGGCCCAGGCCTGGCTGGCCGAGAGCCCCGACGACGCGGCCATCCAGGCCCACGCTGGGGTCTTGTTGACGCGCCTGTCTCGCCTGGCCGAGGCCGAGCCCCTGCTGCTGGCGTCCCTCGAGGACGGCGTGCCACGGGAGCTGGTGCATCGCTCCCTGGCGGCGATCTACCTGGATCGCCAGGAGCTACGCGAGACCATCGCCCACCTGCGGGCGGAGCTGGATCATTTCTCCAACCAGACCGACGCGCGGGTGCTGCTGGCCGAGCTGCTGGGGCGCCAGGGGGCCTGGGACGAAGCGGTCGCGGAGTACGCCTTCCTGGTGGAGCTCGAGCACCCCAAGCCCATGTGGCGACACAACCTGGCCCAGGCGGTGTTCAACACCGGCGACTACGAGCGGGCCGAGGAGCTGCTCGCGCCGATGGTGAGCCAGGAGCCGCCGCTGCCCGAGGCGCTGCTGCTGCAGGCCAACATCCTGGCCAAGCAGGGCAAGCGAGAAGAAGGCCAGGTGCTCTTCGATCGCGCCCAGGCGCTCAAGGAAGAGCAGGTCGCGGGCACCACTCCCTGAGCTACCAGGGCGCCCCCCACGAAAAACGGGCCTCCCAGCTGGGAGGCCCGTGTTCGTTCAGACGACCGAGGTGCTACTGCACGGTGGCTTCGCCGGCCCACATGTTGGTGAGGTAGTAGCCGGGGTAGGTGCCGTAGTAGTCATAGGGGTAGTCGACGTCGCCCAGGTAGTAGCTGAAGTCCGAGCCCTGGAAGTCGGCGTAGGCCCAGGCGTACCAGGCGGAACCGTACTGGTACATCAGGAAGGCGCCGTAGCCGTAGTAGTCGGACATGTAGCCGTAGCCGTAGGAGGCGTTGCCCGCGAGGTCGGCGCAGGTGCCGTCGTCGGAGGAGGCGCCGGCGTCGTAGGTCATGGAGACGTTGAAGCTCCACTCACAGCCCGCGCAGGGGGTGGCGGCCGCGCCGCTGGCGTCCCACGCGATGGAGCAGTTGCGGAAGCCCGCGCCGGCGCCGTAGCCGTACTCGAAGGTCTCCCAACCTTCGTAGGAGGTGTAGTCGGCATCGGCATCGGCATCGGCGTCGGCGTCGGCGTCGGTGTCGGTGTCGGCGTCGGTGTCGGTGTCGGTGTCGGAGAACCCGGTGTCGTCCTTGCCGGTGAAGCAAGCAACGGAGGACACGAGGCCGAGGGTCATGATGGCCAATGGGGCCAGCTCGAGAGTCTTCACAGCGTCTTCCTTTTGCGATGCTACCCGGCAGGCGTGCGGAGTAGCGAGTGGTGGTGGGGGGTGGCTTTGCCTCGCCGCGTAACACATTAGGAGCGGCTGGCCAGCGGCGTCAACAAGCAATCACCGGCGGGATCCCGTCACCTTGCCGAGATCAACTCCGTCTCGAGGGGCGATCCCTGGCGCACGAAGGCGGGGAAGCTGTCGAGGGGCACCTCGAGGGTCTGCTCGGTCCCCCCGGTGAACGAGGGGTGATCTCCAAACAACCAGACCCAGTCTCCGTCATCGGGGAAGGGGACGATCCTGCTGGTCCCGCTCTCGATCATGGGAGCGACGAAGATGTCGTCCCCCAGCATATACTCGTAGGTCTCATCGCTGAAGAACGTGAACAGTGAGCGCTCCTCGGCGAAGGCCACCGCGCCCTGCGCCTCGAGGGTCGGCAGCAGGCTGTGGTGCAGATCGACGAAGACCTTGTAGATGTCGACGGTCTCCTGGTCGAAAGCCCAGGGCCAGTGCTCCCCGGAGCCGCCGTTCTCCATCACGGGGCAGAACGCCCCCAGCTGGGCCCAGCGCAGGAACGTCTCCTTGTCGCGGCCCAGCTCGCTGTCGTCGTGGCGGTAGCCGCCGATGTCCGAGCCGAAGGCCAGGTAGCCATAGATGGACGAGTAGTACAGGTTGCGCAGGGCCATCTGCAGGCCCCCGAAGTCGGCGTCCTGGTCGCCCACCCAGCCGGACCAGGTGATGTCGATGGGGGCGAAGGCGGCCAGCTCCACCAGGTCTTCGCCGGGGTTGGCGCCGTAGGTGTCCACCGGCCGGGCGGTGAGGATGCGATCATCGCCCAGGCGCTCGCGGGTGTAGTCGTGGAAGTCACGGTAATAGGCGTGGGAGTACTCGATCCGCTCCACGCTGGCGCCCAGGCCGGGGGAGTAGGGGGAGAGGATGGCAGAGAAGTCGAGCCCGTCGGTCTTCCAGCCGTCGATGCCCATGTCCAGGATGGGGTCGATGAGCTCGTGCCACCAGGCCACGGCGTCGGGGTTCCAGTAGTCGATCAGGCTGCCGTCGCCCTTCCACCAGTTGACCACTCCCGGCCCGGAGTCGGCCGAGGACTGCATGAAGTAGCCAGCGTCGGCCGCTTCGCTGTACAGAGGCTCGACGTCGATGTTGATGGCCGGCACGATCCACAGAAACACCCGGATGTCGCGGCTGTGTAGCTCGTCGATCATGCCCTGGGGGTCGGGGAAGCGGTCGGTGTCCCACTCGAAGGTGTTGTACCCGGTGGCCCAGGGGGAGTCGATGATCACCGCCGCCACCTCGATGTCGTTGTCGGCGTAGCCGTCGACCATCTCGAAGAGGGAGTCCTGGGTGCTCTCGTCCTCCCACACCCAGTGCCGCCAGGCCCACTCGGGCCACGCGGGCTCGTATCCGGGGGGGGTGCTGTCGGCGGTGTCCGAGGGCTTGGGGCAGGCGCAAAGGAAGAATGCGGTGCAGGCGATCAGGGCGCGGCGCATGGGGTCTCCCGAGGGATGGGGCTGCCCTGCACTCTAACGGGACAGCAGCCGCAGCAGCACTTCGCGATCCTCGGGTTTCAGCAGCAGAAACTCCTCGTGCTGCGTGAGCACCTGATCCCAGGCTTCGGTCGAGCGCTCGCCGGGTGTAGGCTTCAGGTGGCAGGCGCTGCACTTGGCCGCCAGCAGCCGCGTCCCGTCGTCCAGTTGGCCTGCGCCGTTCGGAGAGCTGGTGCCCGCCGCGGCACAGCCATAGAGCAGCGCGCTCGCCACGAGCGTCAGCATGTGGGCAGCGTCCATCAGAGCATGACCCCCAGCACAGAGCGGGCCTGGACGCTGGCGGCGTCTGCGTCTCCGGCGATGCGGGGCATGGCCGAGAGCGTCCAGAAGAACCCTCTGCCTGCGAAGGAGACCGCGGGCCCCGCGTAGTGGACCGGGGTCTCCAGCTCGCCCTCGTGGAAGGCGATCTCACCCATGTACTCGGCGCCGATGGCGAAGCGCTCGTTGGCATGCCAGCCGACGCCGAGCAGGGGGATGAGCTCGTGCTCGATCTCCAGAGCGCCGTCCGCGGGCTCCAGCTTCTGCTCCACCTTCAGGTTCAGGCCCAGCTCTACCGGGCCCAGGATCTTCGCCGCGATGAGCCGCTCCTCGATCTCGATCTCGTCCGCCAGCAGGGCCACCTCGAGGTAGGCGCTCAGGTCGATGGGCAGAACGCCCTGCTCTGCGAAGCGGTACCGGGTGCGAAGCTTGGTGCCGCGGTACTCGACGGACTGGAAGGCGTCCTGCCGAAAGTACTGGTAGATGCCGAAGTCCCAGTGGTCGGTGATGCCGTACTCGAACTCGACCTGGTGCTTCCAGCTGATGGCGAGCACCTCGTCGCCCCCGACGTCGTCCGGATCGACCGCCCGATCGAAGCTGGCGTCCAGGTAGTGCTCCACCTCCTTGGTGCCTTCCGGCAGGGTGCTGTAGGGGTAGAGCTGAGCGAAGATGCGTCGGTCGGCCTGGGCTGTGCTCGGGGAGAGGGAGAGCAGCACCAGGCCGCAGAGGGGAACGATGCCGCGGGTGATGATGGTCGGGGTCATGGTGGCTCCAGTGGTTTGGCATGAAACGAGATGTTTCATATCTACTGGATAGCCGAAGCTGTTAGACGTGTCTAACAGGGCCGGTCACAGCTTCGTCATGCTCGTGTTCCGGGCTCTCTCAGCGGGCGGGTGGGCCCCAGAGCTCCATGGCCGCCGCCAGCACCGGTGCGCGATCCCGGGCGTCGACGCGCTGCCAGCCTGGGTGCTGCCGGGACCAGACCCGCTGCTTGCGGGCATAGCGCCAGTGGTCGCGGCGGGTGCGCCAGCCGGCCTCGTCGAGAGACAGCCCGTCCAGCAGGTGGTCGGCCAGGTGGCGGTAGCCCAGGGACTGCATGGGCTTGAGCCCGCGGTCGTAGCCGGCGTCCAGCAGGCGCTGGACCTCGCCCAGGTAGTCGCGCTCCAGCATGCGTCCCACGCGCAGATCGATGCGCTCGCGCAGGTCATCCCGGTCGAGCCACAGGCAGTGGTGGGGGTGTCGCGGGGTCTGCAGGTCCTGGGCATGCAGATCGGAGAGGCGCTGGCCGCTGATGCGGAAGACCTCGAGCCCGCGCACGATGCGCACCCGGTCGTTGGGGTGCAGCCTGGCGGCGAGGACCGGGTCCACCCGCTGCAGCTCTCCCCACGGGTCGTCCAGACCCTCGAGCTCGGCGCGAAGGCCAGGATCGGCCCTGGGGGCGGCCACCAGCCCATACAGGAAGGCGCGCAGGTAGAACACCGTCCCGCCCGCGATCACCACGGGTCGGTCGCCGCGGACCGTCTCGTCGGCTTCGGCAGCGAAGTCCTGTGCGGAGAAAGGCTGGTCCGGGTCGCGAACGTCCACGCAGGCGTGGGGGAACAGCCGCAAGACCGCGGGGTGGGCTTTACCGGTGCCCACGTCCATGCCCCGGTAGACCTGCATGGCGTCGGCGGAGACGATGCGAGCGCCCCAGAGGTGTGCGACGTGGATGGCCGCGGAGGTCTTGCCCGCGGAGGTCGGGCCTGCGAGCACGAGGACTGGATGGCTCATGACCGATGAAAGCGGCTCTCGAGCTCGCGTGGGCTGATGCGGATGGCGACGGGGCGGCCGTGGGCACAGACCGAGAAGTCCACCCGGTCCAAGGAAGAGAGCATGGCCCGCATCTCGTACAGGGACAGCCGCTGGTGGGCGCGGACGGAGCCGTGGCAGGCCATGCTGGCGAGCACGTGGTCCACCAGCTCGCGCACAGGCTGGCCGTCGCCCTGGTCCGCCAGATCGTCGGCCATGTCCCGCACCAGGCGCACCACGTCGACGCTGCCGAGGGCGGGGGGCACGGCGTGGACGGTGAAGCCCTCGACTTTGGCGGCGCGGATGTCCAGGCCCACGGAGCTGAGCAGCGCGAGGTGGGGCGCGAGGGCGGCGGCGCGCCCTGGGGGTAGCGTGACGATGACGGGAGTGAGCAGGGTCTGAGCTGTGGGGCGCTGCTCGCGGCGCAGGCGCTGCAGGCGCTCGAGGGTGATGCGCTCGTGGGCGGCGTGCTGGTCGATGACCACCAGCTCTCCGTCGCCCTGGCAGAGGATGTAGCTGCCGGCGAGCTGGCCGATGACCTCGAGGTCTCCGAAGCTGGAAACCGGGAGGATGGGGTGGACCGGCGGGACCGCGCCGAGCCCGGAGATCGGGGCGGGCTCGGGTGGAGCTGCGGCCACCGGTGCGACCGCTGGGCTGGGCGTGCCGGGGAGGAAACGCTCGGGGGGCCCGGAGCGCTCGAGGGCCTCGGGCTGCTCGGCAGCGACGTGGGGGAGGGGGGCAGGAGACGGATCGAGGGGGCGCGGCTGCGGGGCAGGAGACGGATCGAGGGGGCGCGGCTGTGGGGCAGGCGCCTGCCGCTGTGGCTGCGATGAAGGGGAAGGCTCGAGCCGACTGGGCAGGGGCGCGGGAGACGGCTGCGCGCTGCGCACGGGAAACGAGAGGCTGCTGCGCATGGGCAGAACCGCCTGGCGGGGCGGCTGCGGGGCGGGCTGCGGCACCGGAGGGCGGGCTGTGGGCTTGGGCTGGGCGCTGTAGAGGCCGTGGTCCCGCAGGCCCTCGCGCAGGCCAGTGGAGACAGCGCTCTTGAGGTCGTTGGGGGACCGGAAGCGCACCTCGACCTTGGACGGGTGCACGTTCATGTCAACCTGATCGGGGGGCATCTGGACCTGCAGCACCACCACGGGGTAGCGCCCGCCTGGCACCAGGCCCTGGTAGGCGTCCAGCACCGCCCTGCGCAGCACAGGGTCGCGCACGAAGCGACCGTTGACGTACAGGTACATGCCGCTGGCGGCGGTCTGCCGGTGGACCCCCACCGGGGAGACGAGGCCGTGGACCTGGATGTCGCCCCGGGTGAAGCGCACCTCGCGAAGCGCCTCGCCGTAGGGGCCCAGCAAGGCCGCCACGCGGCGGGCCAGGGTGACCCCCGCGGGTGCGCGCAGGGTCTCGCGCCCGTTGTGCACCAGGGAGAAGTCGATGCCCGGGCGCACCATGGCCACCCGGGTGACAGCCTCGACGCAGTGGCCGTACTCGGTCTGGGTGGTGCGCATGAAGCTGCGACGCGCGGGCACGCGATGGAACAGGTCGCGCACGGTGACCTCGGTGCCCGATGCACAGCCGCAGGCCTCGACGGCCATGAGCTTGCCACCCTCCATCACGATGCGGGTGCCCTGGTCGTCCTGGGGCCTGCGAGTGAGCAGTTGGAAGCGGCTGACCGAGGCGATGGAGGGCAGGGCTTCTCCGCGGAAGCCCATGGTGGTGACCTGCAGCAGGTCGTCGTCGCTCCGGATCTTGGAGGTGGCGTGGCGCTCGATGCACAGCAGGGCGTCCTGCCGCGACATGCCGCTGCCGTCGTCCACCACCCGGATCATGCGCTTGCCGCCGGCCTCGAGCTCGACCCGGAGGTCCGAGGGCTGAGCGTCCAGGGCGTTCTCGATGAGCTCCTTGACCACCGAGGCGGGCCGCTCCACCACCTCGCCCGCTGCGATGCGGTTGACGACATGATCCTCGAGGATCCGAACGCTCACCCCTCGTCTCCCGCCTTCCGCTTGGCCTTGATGTGGACCCGCAGGGGCGTGCCCTCGAAGCCGTAGCGCTCACGGATCGTATTGGCCAGGAAGCGCCGGTAGGACTTGGTGATGCCGTCGGGGCTGTTGCAGTAGAACGCGAAGGTGGGCGGCCGCACGCGGGTCTGGGAGCAGTAGTGGATCCGCACGGGGTGGTGGTGGCGCTGGGGCGGCGGGGTGGTGCTCTCGATCTCCCGGAGCAGCCGGTTGAGATCCGGGGTGGCGATGCGGCGGTCGAACTGCTCGAAGACCTCGAGCAGCTTGGGCAGGATGCGGTGGCAGCCCTTGCCTGTGAGCGCGCTGATGAACAGCCGCGGCGCCCAGGACAGGTGGGGGAAGGACTCGAGCATGTCTTGCTCGACCACCCCGGCGTTGCGATCCGGCATCTCCTTGACCAGATCCCAGCGGTTGAGCAGCACGAGCACGCCGCGGCCGCGCTCCACGGCGAGGTTGGCCAGGCGGGCGTCCTGGGTGGAGGGGGGCTCGGTCCCATCCATCATCAGCAGCACCATGTGGCAGCGCTCGATGGTGCGGATGGCCCGGGAGACCGCGAAGCCTTCGACCTTGTCGTCGATGCGGGCGCGCCTACGGATGCCGGCCGTGTCCACGATCCGCCACGTACGATCAAGGGCCTCGAAGGTGCTGTCGATGGAATCCATGGTGGTGCCCGGGGCGTCGTGCACCAGGTGGCGGTCGCTCCCGATCAGTCGATTCGCGAGGGTGGACTTGCCGATGTTGGGTCGCCCCAGGATGGCCACCCTGAGCTCGCGGGGGGAGTCGTCGGGGCCTGTGCCGTCGAGATCCTGCTGCTCCTCGAGCTCGTCGGGGGAGGGGGCCGGGAGGTGCTCGGCCACCGCGTCCATCAGCGGGTGCAGGCCACGGCCGTGCTCGGCGCTCAGGGGATGGAGCTCGCCGAAGCCCAGCTTCCAGAACTCGCCCAGCTCGTCCTCGTGGACGGGGTGGTCCACCTTGTTGACGGCCATGATCACGGGCTTGCCGCAGGTGCGGAGGATCTCGGCGGCCAGCTCGTCGGGGGGGGTGAGGCCCACCTTGCGATCCAGCACGAAGATGAGCACGTCCGCTTCCTCGATGGCGGCGCGGACCTGGGCGCGCATGGCCCCCAGCAGGCCCTCGCCCTCGGGCTCGAAGCCGCCGGTGTCCACCAGCAGCAGCTGGCGATCGTGCCACGAGAAGGTCCCGTAGTTGCGGTCACGGGTGACCCCGGGGCGGTCGTGTACGATGGACTTGCGCTCGCCCAGCAGGCGGTTGAAGAGGGTGCTCTTGCCCACGTTGGGGCGACCGACGATTGCGATGGTGGCGACCATGATTCTACTCGTAGCCAAGCTCGTGGAGGATGCGGGGGTTGCGGGTCCAGTCCGGTTCTACGGCCACGAAGAGTTCGAGGTGGACTCCGGCGCCCAGTATTCGCTGGACGTCCTGGCGCGCCTGGGTGCCGATGAGCTTGATCATCGCCCCGCGCTTGCCGATGATGATGCCCTTCTGGCTGCTGCGCTCGACGATGATGCGGGCGTGGATGATGACGAAGGCGCGCTCGCCCTCGCGCTCTTCTTCTTCGAACTGCTCAATCTCGACAGCGGTGACGTAGGGGAGCTCCTTGTCGGTGAGCCGAACCACCTTCTCGCGGATGATCTCGGCCACCACGAAGCGCTCGTCATGCTCCAGGAGCTGGTCGGGGGGGAACAGGGGAGGGTGCACGGGCAGCTGCTTGGCGAGCACGCCCAGCAGCTCGTCCACGCCCTTGCCGTGGAGGGCAGAGATGGGGACCATGGTGGCCTTGGGCAGGCGCGTGGCGCAGGCCTCGAGCACGGGCAGCAGCCAACGATTCTCCACCCGATCGACCTTGTTCAGGGCCAGCACCACGGGCTTGCCGCTCTGCTCGATCTGCTCGGCGATCCATGCATCGCCGCCCGTGAGCACGGTGCGTTCATTGCGGGCGTTGGACACGAGCTCGGCGGCATCCAGCAGCCACACCAGCAGATCCACCTCCTGCATCACGTCCATGGCCGCGCGCACCATCGCCTTGTTCAGCCGGCTGCGGGGCTTGTGGATCCCGGGCGTGTCCACCATCACCACCTGCAGGTCCGGGGCGTTGTAGATCCCGGCGATGCGGTTGCGGGTGGTCTGGGGTTTGTCGGCGGTGGCGGCCACCTTGAGGCCGAGAACCCTGTTCAGGAGGGTGCTCTTGCCTACGTTCGGTCGGCCGATGAGGCCGACATAGCCGGCGCGATGCTCGGACATGGACTCTCCAGGGGAGGCTGGTCGCCCCCACCTATCCGCTTTGTCACCGTGCGCCGCAGGCCGTGGTTACTGCAGCACCATGCTGATGTTGCCATCGGGGTTCTTGCAGAGCACCTTGACCATCTTGTCGTCAGGGGCGCAGAGCAGGTCGATGCCCACGTCGCCGACGTTGAGGTCGGCGGTGACGGGATCGCGTCCCGCCACCTTGATGGTGAGCACGTAGGGGCCGGCGGTGAAGAACGTGTCGATGCTGCCCTTGCTGCCTTCGATGAGCTCGCCGTCGGGGTGGGCGATCTCGAGGCGACGGATGGTGCGGTCGGCGGCGCGGATGCTGACGCTGACCTCGCCCGACTCGCGCGCGTCGTCGGGATCGGGGATCGCCGGGGGCGCTTCCACCTGGGCGTCCGGCTGGGGCTGCTCGACGTCGGCCGGGAGATCAGGCTGTGGATCGGGGCTGTCGGGTTCGTCCAGATCGGGGGGGGCGACATCCGGCATGTCAGGCACATCCGGCATGTCAGGCATGTCGAACCCGGTGGGCACGCTGGCACCGAGGAGGGACCAGGCCACCCAGCCCACGGCGGGCAAGCCCGCGCAGAGGATGAAGAGCAGGACGAGCACGCCGAGGATCAGGGGCAGCTTGCTCTTCTTGGGGGCAGGCTGCGGATCCAGGGGAGGGGCAGGGGCGTGGGCCACCGGGCCGGAGGCGATCGGGCCCTGGATCACGGGTCCTGACGGCGCGGGGGCTGCCGCGTAGGGGTCGGCTTGGGGCGGGGGCAGGTATTCGGTCTCGACCGCCTGGTTGCCAACGGGCGCGAAGTTGTGGCCAGGCGCGGCGGGCTCGGGGACGGGCTGGAAGGCATGGGGGGTCGCCTCCCAGGGGGGAGGCGCTGCGGGCTCGGAGGCCGGGGCCTGCTCGTAGGGGTAGCTGGGCTGGGGGGCTGCGGGCTGGGGATCCCAGGCCGCGGGCTGGGGGGCTGCGGGCTGGGGATCCCAGGCCGCGGGCTGCGGTGCCGCGTAGCCGTCGGGCCCGGCGGGGGTGGGCTCGGTGTTCTCGGGTTCTTCGCCCAGGGGTTGCTCGTCGGTGGTGAAGCGCACCTGCGCTGCGCCGGGTGCCGCCATGCCGTAGCGCCCCGCTGCCGGGTACGGCTGGACCACGGTGGCGGGCTCTTCGTACTCCTCAACCGACGGAACCGGCTGCAGGGGCTGGGGCACGCCGAAGGGATCGGTGAGGGGCGCCTCTTCGTCCACGGATTGGCCGTCGACCCGCCGAGCCTGTGGGGGGGCGGAGCCGTCGAGGGAGACGAACAGGCGGGTGCCGGTGAGCACGCCCTCGGGCAGGCTCTCGCGCTTCCCGCGGAGCTCGGCGTGCACCACGTCTGTGGCCAGCGCGTCCATGGTCTGGCCCAGGGCCTGCTCGGAGTATTGCCTGAGCACGTCCACCAGTTGCTGAGCGCTGGGCCGCACCTCTGGGCTGAAGGCGGACATCTGCAGCAGGAGGTCTTTGAGGGCGCGCGCCCAGGCGTCGTTGGGCATGCCGACGTCCTGGAGGCCCTCGACCAGGCGGCGGAGCTGGTTGTCGTGCTCGCCAGGAGAGACGGGGAGGCCCTGGATCGCCTCGGACCCCAGCAGCTCGATGAGCACCAGGCCAAGGGAGTAGATGTCAGAGGCGTGATCGCCGCGGTCACCTTCCTTGCGCTCCGGGGACATGTACTTCCAGGAGCCGAAGCGCACCATGCCGGTCTGGGCGCTGCGCAGGGGCGAGGTGGCTCGCGCCGTGCCGAAGTCCAGCACCTTGAGCTCGCCGTCGATGGACAGCATGACATTCGAGGGCTTGACGTCGCGATGGATGACCCGCAGCGGCTCGGCGTGGCCGTAGGGCACGCGGCGGTAGGCGGCGTCCAGGGCGCTGGCCGAGGCCACGCCGATCTGCAGCGCGGCCCGGGCTGGGAAGCGCTGGTGGGAGGCCTTGAGGTGGTCCAGCAGCTGCTGGAGGTTCATTCCCTCGACGTACTCCATGATGATGGCCAGCTGGCCATCGAAGTCGCTGAGTTCTTCGACCTTGACGATGTGTTTGTGCCGGAGGCGCGCCAGGAGGCGAGCTTCGTCGCGTGTGCGCGCCAGCACCTCGTCCGAGTCGGCCCACTTTTCTCGCAGCACTTTGACGGCGACGAGGCGGTCAACCCCACCCTGCCCCTTGGCCTCGGCCAAGTAGACTCGCGCGAAGGTGCCCGATGCGAGCTCCTCGAGCAGGGTGAGTTCCAGGCGTTTCGAGCCGGCAACGGGACCCATGGTAGGCCTTCACTCCCTGGTGAAAGGACCCGCAGAGGGGGCGAGTCCTGCGGGGTGAGGGAATGTGGCACGTTAACATCGCCGCGGTCAACGATGCCATGCCTTGCGCTGGAGTGGCGCGATATGGTTAATACTCGATCCCTTGGCCCCGCATGCACACCCAGCGGGCCTCTGGAGGATCCCCCATGAAGCTTCGGCGAGCCTCCGTGCTGCTCTGTCTCACCCTCGGGGCCTGCGGCATCCTGGAGAAGTTCGGTGTCGGCGGAGATGCCGCTGGAGAAGCCGTCACTCAGGCCAAGCAGGTCCTGGGTACCGGCGACGTTCCTGCGGGCGCTTCGGCTCTCGATGCGGCCTACGCTGACAACCCCGAGTCGGTCGATGCCGCCATCGGTGCCGCCTACGCGGCCTACCTGAAGGGCCAATTCGATGCGGCAGAGCAGATTCTCGTCTCCGCGGTCGCCCTCGATCCCACCCGCACGGGCGAGCTCGAAGTGCGGCGCGCCCTGGTCGCGCTGGGGGCCGGCGATCTGGATAAGGTGCGAACCCACGGCGAGGCCAGCGGGCTTCCAGCGGGCATGCTGCTGGCCGCCGAGGTCGCTCTCGCCGACGGCGAGCGCGATGCCGCCAGCACGCTGCTCCAGGCTGCCAAGGCCTCCCCGGACGGCGCCGTCGCCGCTGCCGCCGCGGACTACCTCGACCTCATGGGGGATGGGGATCCCATCGTCCAGGGTCTGAGTGAGGCCCAGGCGCTCTGGGCGCTGGGCGAACGGCGCGTCGCCGTTAGGTCCGTCGAGGAGCTCGTGAAGTCACTGTCCGAAGAACACGAAGACAAGCCCGAGCTGCTGCTCATTTGGGCCGGTCGCGCCGCTGCGGCGGGCGAAGCCCAGGTGGCCAGCAACCTGGTCGAGAACATCGACTTCCCGCCCGCGGGGCAGCAGTGGCGAGTCATCGCCACCCGCGCCATCGTGGCTTGCTCGGAAGGCGACAGCGAGCGCTGCAGCTCCCTGCTCGACAGCATCGCGAACGGCGCGCCCCCCGCGGGGCTCACCGATGCGCGGGCCACCGCGGCGATCATGCTTGCCAAGCACGATCCAGCGGCGGCCGCCGAGCTCGCAGGAGACGCCCCGTCCCCCGCTGTGGCGCGCGCGCTGCAGGCGGCCGGTCAGGGCGAAGATGCAGCTGACCTCGCAGGCTCCGGACCCTACGCCCGGTTCCTCTCCGCAGGAGGTGGATGATGTCCCCCCGCAAGCTCCTGGCCGGCCTTGTGCTGGCAGCGATGCTGATCCCAGGATCTGCCCTGGCCAAGAAGAGCAAGGATGCCGGTGTGGCGGTCAAGGTGATCGTCACCACCGAGACTGGCGAGCCCGTCTCCACCGCCGTGATCCGTCACCCGGACGAAGCCGACCGCCACCGCGTCAACGCGGTGGACGGGTCATGGGAGGCTGCGGTCCTCTACATGCCCGACGGCACCGAGCTGGTCTTCGAGCCAGGCCTCACCCTGCGCCTCGAGATCTCCGCACCGGGCTACATGACCCAGGTGATCCAGTACGACGTCCGCAAGCGCAACAACAAGATCCCCGTCTCCCTCTCGTTGCTGGAGCTCGAGAGCGAAGAGATCGAGGAACCGGTCATTCAGTTCGGGCGCGATCGTCCCCGTGACGAGACCGGCGCTACCCCGGCCAACTAGGGAGTTCACCGTGCACGCGCTTCTCCTCTCCATGGTCCTGGCCACCGGCCCCGCATCCGCGGGCGGCTGGTCCGACTTCGCCGCTCTCTTCCCCGAGCTGCCCTGCCACGACGGCTGGGCCGGGTGCATCGTCGAAGGTCAGCCCTTGGGCCCCGACATGACCCAGGGCGCAGATGGTGTGCCCATGCCCGCTGCGCTGCGGCTGGACTGGTTCACCCTCGAGGGTACGGCCGCGCTCTCACCCTTCGTGGAGCTGTCCGACTACCCCACCGCGCTCGCTCAGGTCGCGCCGCCGGTGGCGCCCAGGCAAGAGCGCCCCCAGCCTGGGGTGGCCCAGGCCGATCCCATCGACGATCGTCCTGACCGTACCCCTGTGGAACGCCCAGGCTCGAACGACGTCAGGCCGGTGGCCTCCGATCGGGGCACCTCGAACGACGCCGTGGCCGACGCGGGCCACGACGTCCCCTCGCAGAACGATCTCCAGCCCGCCTCTGCGGACGTCCGGCCTGTCGGGCCGCGGCTGCCGCCGGCGCAGATCCTTCCCGCGGGCACGGACTATCAGGCCCCCACGCAGCCCGAGCCGGTGCAACCCGAGCCCGTGCAGCCCGTGCAGCCCGAGCCCGTGCAGCCCGAGCCACAGCAGGTGCAGCAGGTCTCCAACGACGCCGTGGTCGACGTCGCTCCCGTGGTCGAGGTCGACGACTCCTGCGACGATCTGGTGGCCCTCGAGCCCGCGGCCCTGATGGGCCAGCTCAGCCCAGGGCAGACCGAGTGCCTCGAGGCGCGCATCGTGTCCACCTCTCGCATGACCGAGAAAGACAAGGTCAGCCGCGTGCTCATCATGGACGCCGAGACCAAGGGCAACCGCGCCAAGTGGGAAACCCTGATGAAGAGGCACCTCGAAGAGATCGATCGCTCCGATCCCGATCTCTGCTTCAAGTACGCCATCTTCCTCAGCCGCAAGGGTGTGGGGCGCGCCCACGGCGTCATCCGCTGGTCGGACTACGCCCTCGAGAACAAGTCCAACTGGTCCGGCTCAACCTTCGTCTCGCGCGTCTACGCGCTGCTCAAGCTCAAGGCCGAGGCGGCCAACCGCGTCTGGCAATCCGCCGAAGAGGCCTACGTCGCCGACCGCAGCGACGAAAACGAAGGCAAGGCCCAGAAGTACCGCGACCTCACCAAGGTCTACTCCCGCGAGTGGCTCGACTACGCGCGGGCCAGCAGCCAGGACACCAAGAACGCCATGGCGCTCTGTGTCTCGGCTGCGGGCAACCGGTCCTACTGCGAGGGTGGATAGATGATTTGCCCGAACCGGTGGTGGGCAGGATTGCTCCTGCTCGCCATCGGCTGCAGCCCCCCGACTGTGACGAGCCCGGACCCCGCGGGCTCGTCGGCTGATCCCGGCCCGGATTCGGTCGCGGCCGACGCAGCCATTCCCGGCGGCCTGGTGGGCAGCGCCTGGCCGGTGCGGATGTCCGATGATGCCCTGCGCGGCCCCTTCGAGAGCCACTCGGGTTGGGCGGCCTTGCTGATGCAGCGGGACTACCCGGCGGCCCTTGGCGCTTTCGGCGGCGACGCCCCGTTGGCGGTCGGCCAGGCGCGGATCCATACCGAGCTCGCCGCGGCCTACCGTCAGGCCTTGCGGGTCGGCGCCAACGCCACGGTCCAGGTCTACGGTGAGAACCGGCGAGACGAAGACCCCGCCGCGGTAGACTGCCTGTTGCTGGTCTCCTATGTGTTGCTGGGTGTCGATGATCCCAGCGCCGACCGCCTGCAGGCCTGTCAGCGCTCCGAGCTCGAAGGGCTGGGTCCCCACGCTGCGGCCTGGGATGCTTGGCGAGGCAGCGGTGCCTGGCCCCCGTCCGACGCTTTGGCGGTCACCGCCGGTCAGCCGGGCCCCCCCACCGCGGGTGCGATGCCCGACGCGGGGCCTCTGCCGCACTGGCGAGCGGTGGACCTGGTCGAGGGCCTCGAGGTCCAGCTGGCTTCGCCGGCGGGTCTGCTGGGGCTGGCGCTGTTCCACGAGCAGGCCGCCCGGGCCGTGTACCCTCAGGGCGAAGCCGCCATCTCGGCGATGCTGGCGCCCTGGCTCCTGCCCGGTGAGCCCGCCCCTGCGGTCAGCGACGAGCTCGAGGTTCCCCTCGAGTTCTTGTTCGGCTCGGCCATGCTGGTGCCGGCCGATCTGAGCTTCATGGTCGATGTCACCCGAGGCTCGGGCGCCGCGGCCGTGGACACCTGGAAGGACCGCAGCGCGTTCGCCTCCACCATCGCGCCCTGCGTCGATGTTGCTGGCGGAGCGGTGGATGTCCCCTGCGTCATCGAGAACGCCGGGCGGGCATTCGACCAGCTGCGCACCGCCATGGAGATTCGCTCGGGCGGCGAGCAGGGCTACCATCGCCCCTTCGCCGAGCTCGGTCGTGTCGGCACCATTCGGGCTGCCGAAGCTGTCGCAGAAGCCATGGGCGATGAACAGGCCATGGGCCTGCTTCGCCTCAACGCGCTGGATCTGTCCATCGGCACCAGCGCCGAACCCCACTATCTCTTGTCCATCGCGGCCTGGGATGCGGGCAATCGGAACTCATCCCGAGCCTCCGACGCCTTGCACGCTCAGGTCGGGCACATCCCCGGGGTCGAGGTCGCGCGATTCCCGCTCGACGCACTGCATGTGCGCTTGAGTCGTGAATCCGCGCCCGGCGTCCCCATGCATTGAGGAGACGCGAAATGGGTCGAAGCCGTCACCTGCTGGTCGCCGCCGGCATCTCTGCCGCGGTGCTCTCGACCGGCGCCGCGCTGACCTACTACGAGGGCGCCCTGCCCACCACGCTCAACCCGCTCTATGCGGCCAAGATGGTCGATTATCGAGCGCAAGAGCTGGTGTTCGACAGGCTCTGGTATCACTCGCCCATCAACAATGAGCTCGAGAGCCGCCTCGTCCAGAGCTGGGAGCTCACGGAGGGGGGCAAGGGCATCAAGCTCGAGCTGGCCAGCGGCATCAAGTGGCACGACGGCAAGCCGTTCACGGCCGATGACGTCTGCTTCACGGTCAAGGCCATGCTCGACTCGGGCACGCCCAGCCCCATCGCGGAAGGTTACCGCGACATCCTGGCTGGCTGTACCCCGGAGTCACGCAGCACAGCCATCGTGCACTTCACCCGGATCGTGCACAACCCGCGCGAGCGGTTGGGGTTCTCGGTGCTGCCGGAGCATGCCTTCGATGGCAACACGGCCATCAGCCCGGACCTCGAGTTCAGCGCGCGGCCTACTGGCACAGGGCCCATGAAGGGCAGCCGCGGTACCCGCGGTGTGACCTTCCAGTCCTTCGCCAACGGCCACCACTCGCCGCAGGTCGGGCAGATGCAGCTGCAGGAGTCTGGTGACCCGCTGCTGGCCATCAAGGCCCTGATCAACAACTCAGTCCAGGGCATCATCGAGGTCGCGCCGAACTTCCGCGCGGACGTCTCGGCCTCCGATGAGCTGGCGTTGAAGTCCTACGACCTCCGCTCGTGGTGGTTCGTGGCCATCAACTCCAAGAAGGCCCCGCTGGACGATCGCCGCGTGCGACAGGCCCTGAACTTCATGCTGGACCGCACCGAGCTTCGCGAGAAGTCCATCGGCGTCAAGCCCGGTGAGCGCAACAGCCCCTGCGAGTTCATCTCCGGTCCCTTCGTGCCGTCGTCGCCCTACTACAACCGCTCCGTCCCCGCGGTGGAGCGCTCGGATCAAGGCCAGGCCGAAGCCCTGCTCAAGGAAGCGGGCATGGAGAAGGTGGGCGGCCGCTGGCAGTTCAAGGGCCAACCCGTCTCCTTCCGCATGGGCATGGAGAAGTCGCTGGACAACGAAGCGCCCGACATCCTCTCCTACATCAGCAACCAGTTCGAGGCGGCGGGCATCGGCTCGCAGGTCTACAAGATTCCTCCCGACAACTGGACCACCGAGGCCATCACCGGCCACCTCACCGACTACGACCTGCTGGTGGGTAAGTGGTCCTTCGGCCAGGTCGAAGACGTCAACGAGCTGTTCTACACCCGCAGCCGCGGCAAGGGCACTCGCAACATCTTCAACTACAGTGAGCAGGAGGTCGACCGGCTGCTGGCTCAGTACGACGTGGCCAAGACCGACACCGCCGCCCGCGATGCCTACCACAAGCTGCACCGCAAGCTGGCCGAAGATCTGCCCTACCTCTTCCTCTGGAAGCTCGACACCAAGTCCGCCTGGCGTACCGAGGTGAAGGGCAACACCATCGCCCCTTACTACTACTTCACCCAGTTCGACTCCTGGAGGTACGAGGGGTGATCGCCCATATCGGCCGATCTCTCCTCTGCTCCTCGAGCGGAGAGGGCTAATCACGTGCGACGTTGGTGGGCGCAGCCGCTGGTGAGGGCTGTGGTGGCCTTGGCACTGCCTTTCGCAGTGCCGGCCATCATCACCTTGCTCATCTGGGCCCTGCCAGGGTCGCCTGTGTCCATCATCTGCCCTGGCTGTGATGGCGCCGAGGGGCTCGCCCAGCGCTGGAACCTCGACCAGGGCATGGTGCACTTCTACACCAACTGGATGGGCGGAGCGCTGCATGGTGAGTTCGGCAACTCCTGGCGGGTGGTGCAGGGTGTGCCCATCGCCGAGCTGCTCGGTCCGGCTATCCCCGTCACCGTCACCTTGATCCTGCTGGCCATGGTGCCGCTGTTCCTGGCCTCGGCCCTGGCGGGCCTGGGCTGGATTCCGCGCCAGCTCGACCCCCTGTTCCAGGCCATCGGCCTGGTCCCCGCCATGGTCCCGGCCCTGGTGGTCTACGCGGTGATCGCGCTGCGCTTCGGGGCCAACATGGCCGATGGTCCCGAGAGCCTCACCGCCAAGCTCCTGTGGGGCGCCATCATCCTGGGCATCACCGACGGCGCGCTCTCCGGTGCCATCGTCGGCACCCGCTCACTCTTCGACAACGAGCGCAAGCAGCAGTACGTCGTGGTGGCCCAGCTCAGGGGCGAGGGCGTGCTCTCCAACACGCTGCCCAACGTGGCGGGCGCGCTGGTGGGGCAGATGCGGGGCCGCATGCTGCACCTTCTCTCCGGCGCCGTCATCGTAGAGGCGGTGCTGCGCATCGACGGGCTGGGCGACTACCTGTGGCGCGCCACCCTGATGCAGGACTTCGGCCTGGTGCTCGCGGCCGCCACCGGCTTCGCGCTGGTGTCGGGCGCGATCCTGATGCTGCAGGCGCTCATCGAAGTCGCGGTGGCCTGGCACCAGCGTCGGGCGCCCGTCATCCCCGCGCCGGGGGTGGTGTGATGCCGCGCCAGGTCGCCATCCTCTTCACCGTCATCTCCCTCGGGGTGCTGCTGGTCTTCGCCTTCCACGCTCCCGATCGCTGGACCGTGATGGCGGAGGCCGAGCCCTACGCCTCACCCTTGGTGCTGCCTCCCTTCGGGGCCGACGGTCGCGGCCGTCCCCTGACCGACTACGCCATGCAGGGAGCGCACATCGTCTCCTTGCCCGCCGTGGTGGCGGGGCTGCTGGTCACCTTCCTCGGCGTGGTCGGTGGTTTGGTTCGCTGCATGGGCTCCGCCCGGGTCGAGTCCGTGGTGGCGGGGCTGCGCGAGGTGGTCGGGGCCTTGCCGCGCATGGTGGTCATCCTGGTGGTGGCCATCCTCATGCCCCTCGAGTGGCGCAGCCTGATGGCCCTGGCCATCGTCTGGGCGCTGCTGGCCGCGCCGGGCGCCATGGACGAGGCCGCGTCGGTGGCCGGGCGCCTGGGCGGTGCGCGCTTCGTCGAGGCGCTGCGGGCCCATGGCTTCTCCCGCGTGCGCATCTACCTCTACCACGTCGTGGCCCTCAACCTGCGGCCGGTGGTCGTGCGCCAGGGCGCCGAGACCTTGATGCAGGTGGTCTTCCTCGAGGTGGCGCTGTCTTTCCTCGCGCTGGCTGCGGGCGAGCCCTCCTTCACCCACAACGAAGCCACCACCAAGTCCTGGGCCGACCTGCTGTACCAGGGCTACCAGTCCATCGCTATGGACGTTCCGTCCGCCCATGCCCTGGTGCTCGGCTTGCTGCTCGTGGCGGTCACCGCCGTGGCCGCCGTGTCCATCTCCTCCGCGGCGAGGGCTCGCTGATGCCCGAACGTCTGCTCGAGCTGCGGAACCTCAGCGTGCGCACCCACCGGCGCGTGCTGGTGGAAGGCATCGACGTCGACGTGAACGCCGGAGAGGTCACCGCGCTGGTGGGGCCCTCCGGAGCTGGAAAGTCCCTCACGGCGCGTTGCTCCATGGGCTTGGTCAACGTCAGCCCCGGGCTCTTCGGGGGTCAGCTTCGTTTCCCTGGCGCCAGCGAGTCCAAGGACTGGTATGCGCCCCACATCAACGGTGGCGCCTCCGCGATGCAGCGGCTGATGCGGGAGACCGCTTCCCTGCGCGGCTCTTACTTCACCTACTCTCCCCAGGTGGCAGCTTCGGCCCTCAACCCGGGCCGGACCGTCGGTCGGCAGATGTTGCTGGCCATGAACCGCCGCACGAGTCCGCCCCAGGACATGGGGGCCGAGATCGCGGCACTGCTCGACGAGGTCGGGCTCGCCCCGCGCACCGCCGCGGCGCTCCCCGGCGAGCTGTCCGGAGGTCAGTGTCAGCGCGCGGCTCTGGCCATCGCCATCGCGCCCATGCCCCGGGTGGTGGTGGCCGACGAGCCCGAGACGGGGCTCGATCCGGTGCTCCGCCGAGGCATCATCGAGCTGTTGGTCTCCGTGTGCCAGAACCATGGCTGCGGGCTGCTGCTCATCTCCCACCATGAAGACACCGTCGAACGCCTGGCCAACACCATCGTCCGCCTCACCCCCCACGAGGAGGCGGCCGTATGAGCGCCCAGCCCACCGTCGAGGTGCGTGGCCTGAGCAAGGTCTTCGTCCTGCGTGGGGCGTGGCCTTGGGACCCGAACCGCGAGGTTCACGCCATCAAGGGCGTGGATCTACAGCTCTTTCCCGGCCAGGTGATGGCTGTGGTGGGGCAGTCGGGGTCGGGCAAGACCACCATGGCGCGCATCATCCTGGGGCTCGAGGAGCTCAGCGAGGGCGAGATTCTGCTCGAAGGTCGCCGCTGGGACCTGATGGAAGAGGCTGAGCGCCACCGCCATCGCGTGTTCTACCAGTACGTCCCGCAGGACGCGATGTCGGCCCTCGACCCCCAGCAGAATGCCCTCGAGCATGTCGCCGAGACCCTGCGCGTACTCGGCGGGTGCTCTCGCTCCGAGGCCCACGAGAAGGGCATCCAGATGCTTCATCGCCTGGGCCTCAGTGAGCGGATGCAGGCCCTGCCTCGCGAGATGTCCGGTGGCGAGCAGCGCCGGGTCACGCTGGCCAGGGTGCTGGCGCTCGAGCCCCGCCTGGTGGTGGCCGACGAGCCCACCTCTGGTCTCGACCCTGACCGGCGCCGCGAGGTGCTTCGAGACCTCATCGGCAACCTGCCCCCCACGGCAGCCTGCATGCTGGTCACCCACAACATGGCCGCCGCCAAGGCCTGGTGTACCCACGCCGTGGTGATGCTCGATGGCTGGGTGATCGAGAACTTCGATCCCCGCAGTGAGATGCCGGTCCATCCCTACAGCAAGCTGCTCTTCGACCCTTGGTCGGCCCCGCTGCCTGGCACCAGCCTCGCCACCGAAGGCTGCCCCTTCCGAAATGACTGCCCCCTGGTCCAGGGTCCTCTCGTTGAGACCTGCCGCCGCTCCATGCCCTCGCTGCAGCCGCTGGACCACCACCAGGGCCGCGTGGCTTGCCACGCACTGGCCCGTCCCGCCACCCCGGCGGCCGAGGCTAACCCCTCGTCCAACGCCGAGACTCCTCCCGGCCCCGAGCCCATCGAGGCCGAACCCATCCAACCCCCAGCCCAGGGGTGAGCCATGTCTCCGTCCGCACGTATCCTGGCCCTCGCCGCCCTCCTCATCACCAGCCCGGTCTACGCTGGTGAGGTCGAGGATGCAGAACACATCCGCCTCACTGAAGAGATGAGGCGTCTGTCCAAGCGCAACGCCTGGAAGGGCGTGGAGGCCGCATACATCGAGCTCGAGGTGTTGCGGGACAAGCGTGAGGTGCCGCTGACCTACGAGGACTACTGGCTCGGTGCCCAGTCGGCCCGCGCCATGGGTGACATCAACGCGGTCTACAGGCGGCTCAAGCTCGCGGCCAAGACCGATGGCACCCGCGAGGTCATCGAGTGGCTCTCGGACCTCGACGGCAACTACGGCCAGGTCGACATCGTCAGCCGCAAGAAGGAAGACGTCACCCTGGCTCCTGCTGCGATGCCCTTCGCCCCCGACCAGCGCGCTGCCATCGAGGCCGCTCAGGCCCAGGTCGTCGCCGAGGGCAAGTACCAGGGGCTGCTCCCCAAGGGCGACTACAGCTTCGGCCCCGAGGCCCTCACCGTGGTCGCGGGCGGCGACCTGGTGGAGCTGGTCTTGGTGGACGAGCGACCGTCCAAGGAAGAGCGAGAGCCCTTCGAGCTGGCATATATCGGGCCACGCGCCACCATCGGTCCGGCCTTCACCGCCGCCGGCGAGCCCTCCACTGTGAGCTGGGAGGCGGATGGCTTCCAGCCCCATGGATTCAGCGGTGCTGGCGCCCGGCTGGGTGTGGGCCTCGAGGCGGGTCTGGGCGAGAAGCTCGGTGTGCTGGCCGAGGTGGGCTACCACGGCGGCTTCGGCTCCGCGGTCTCTGACGAAGACCTCAACGCGTCCGCGGGCAGCCCCTACGAGCTGGCGGCCCGCAAGCTCAACACCGGCTACGGCTGGCTCGCTGGCGAGCTGCGCTTGGGCAGGCTGTGGCTCAACGCTGGTCCCATCTGGTCTGTGGGCTCCGCCTACACCTCCGACATCCCCGCTGCCGGCGAGGGAGCGCCCTGCGTCAACTGCGTGGTCGCGGCCCGCGGCACCATCATGGCGGCTGGCGGCGCGGGCGGCGCAGCCTTCGCATTGACCGACATCGGGAATCTAAGCGGCGCCCTGTCCCTTCTTGGGGGTGCCCAGTCCGATGGCTCCCGTCTGTACACCTGGGGGCAGCTTGGCTTCACGCTGGCGCCCGCATCGCCCAAGAGTGAGTGATTGATGAAGTTCTTACCTATGCTTCCCTTCCTGCTCGGGACCTCTGCGCTGGCGGGGCAGGTTCATGTCAGCGAGAAGGGTCACGCCTACAACCCGCACTGGTCCCCCGACGGGCAGTGGATCGCGTTCGAGCTCAACCGCTTTGGTGATGCGGTGGATCTCTACGTGGTCAAGGTGTCCAGCGGCAACGCCGCGGTGCCCGTCAAGGTGGTCATCCCAGGCACGACCAGCTCGTTCTCCGGGCGTGGCTCGGTGGTGGCTCACCCTGTCTGGCACCCCGAGGGCACCGTGATCTTCGAGGGCTCCAACGCGGGCGGCACGCAGCGGCTCTACTACTGGGCCCCCGGCGGCCAGTCCGCGGCGGAGCTGCTCACCAGCGCCCAGATCGGTGGTGATCTCACCTGGCCGTCCCTGTCGGCCGATGGAACCACCCTCGCGTTCGTCTCGGACTCGGCGGGCAGCGGTGATCTCTTCCTGTGGTCGCAGAACACCAACACCATCTCCGATACCTTCACCAGCCCCGACGCCGAGGCCGCGCCGCGCTTCGCGGCCGACGGCAAGACCCTGGCGTTCTCGCGGAAGAACCGCGGCACGGAAGACCTCTTCCTGTACCAGGGCGGCGAGGTCAAGCCCCTCAAGGGCGGCAACGGCGACCAGACCCGTCCCATGTGGGTGGACGACCAGGTCGTCTACTTCACCAACGAGCGGGGTGAGGGGCACTGGGACATCGCGGTCACCGACTCAGCCGGCGCCCAGCGCACCATCTTGGCGCGTGAGGTTCGCCTGCCCATGCGGGCTGGCCCGGCCATCACCCCCGACGGCCGCTCCGTGGTCTACACCATGTCCGACCCCGAGCAGGGCGACAGGCTGATGGTCACCACGCTCGACGGCACCAAGACCGTCGAGGTCCCCACGGGGCTGGTGGCCTGTGGGGAGCCCGATCTGGTCGGTGCCGGAGGCAAGGTCTACGCGGCGTTTACAGCCCTGCCCAACGCCACCGACGACCCCAACTCCGCCAGCGACTTCCGCCAGCTCCACATCCTGGACGTCACGGGCAAGCTGCCCTGACGTTCAGAACCACAGGCAGCTCGAGTCGGTGAGGAAGTTCTGGCCGCCGTCGTTGTGGAAGCCGGCGCCCAGCTCCGTCCCCGAGCTGTTGAAGTACCAGGAGGCGCTGCCGTCGGTGCCCAGCTTCACGTCGTAGACGGTGGCCCAGGTGTCGTCTTCGTAGGCGCTCCAGGCGGGCTGGGGGCAGGTGGTGGCGTCCAGGTCCACCTCGGCCTCGATGTCCAGCGAGAAGTCGCAGTCGCCGCATGCGCCCGGTGGGCCCATGGTGGCGGTGGTGCTCCAGACCACGATGCAGTCGGCGCCGCCTACGGCTGCCCATTCGCTGGTGGCGTACCAGAGCCACTGCTCGGTGCCCTTCGCTGCGCCGTCGCCGTCCCACATATAGGTGCCAAGCCAGTAGGTGGTGGCACCTTCCTCACCCGGCCCGGACTCGCACACGTCCTGATCCAGGCCCGTCGTGAGATCCGGCAGGACGTCGGCGTCGGCATCGCTGTCGGCGTCGGCGTCGGTGTCGGCGTCGGTGTCGGCGTCGG